>QWCC01000821.1_pt1 | contig 10904 bp, 7 predicted proteins | sample 1972491 | NCBI WGS metagenome assembly QWCC01 (sample SAMN09866718, study PRJNA288562) | Human oral metagenome isolate term5_saliva, whole genome shotgun sequencing... | isolation source: mouth | host: Homo sapiens | place: USA: California
GCCTTGGGGTATAGAAATCCGTCCGTCGTCACCAGCTGAACGTTTGGAGTGGAGGGCCAGCGGCTCAAAAGCGCTTGTAGGATGCGTGCCGTGGTTGATTTTCCCACGGCGACCGAGCCCGCCACGCCGATAATAAACGGTACCCTGCGCTGGGACAGATGCAGAAAATCGTTCGTCATGTGGTTTAGGGAAGACGCCGCGGTGACGTAGAGGTTCAGAAGACGTGAAATAGGTAGATAGATACGCCGAACCTCCTCGAGGTCAACTGTTTCGCCCAGGCCGCGCAGGGACTCAATCTCCTCTGCGCTGAGGGGAACGGAAATCTCATCGGCCAGGTGCGACCAGCGAGAGCGGTCGAGACGCATAAAGCGGTCATCGCCGGAAAAATACGGTGCGGAGCTCATTTATACAAGTGTACGAACTTTACGTCCACGGGGAAAATACAATCGGATAAAACCCGGCAAAAGAGAAGCGTAAAGAAATAAGGGAGGACGCAGCAAAAGAGAATAAAAGATGCGTTAGAAAAATGGCTCCCAGCGTGACGAATAACAGATTTTCACCCTGCGCGGATAACCTGGACCATGAGATAAACTTATAGCATGTGTGGAATCGTAGGATATGTAGGTCTGGACACTGCTCCGGACGGTAACAAGTTTGACCACAACGCATACGATGTGGTCCTCGAGAAGGCAGGCAAGCTCCTGAACCTCGAGAACGAGGTTAAGGAACACCCCCTGCCGGAATCCCAGATTGGTATCGGTCACACCCGTTGGGCAACCCACGGTGGACCCACCGACGTCAACGCTCACCCCCACGTTGTTGACAACGGCCGCCTCGCCGTCGTCCACAACGGTATTATCGAAAACTTTGCAGAACTGCGTGCTGAGCTGCTCGCCGAGGGCGTGGAGTTCACTTCTCAGACTGACACTGAGGTAGCCGCCGCAACTATCGCAAGCATCTACAACAAGCTCGGTACCGGTGACCTCACCGAGGCCGTGCGTATCGCCTCCAACCGCCTCGAGGGTGCCTTCACCATCCTGGCTATCCACGCCGACCACCCGGACCGTGTTGTGGCAACCCGCCGCAACTCTCCGCTGGTGATTGGTCTGGGCCGCAACGAGAACTTCCTCGGTTCGGACGTCTCCGCGTTCATCGACTACACCAAGGAAGCCGTGGAGATGGGTCAGGACCAGATCGTGACCATCACCGCAACCGACTACTCGATTATCGACTTCGAGGGCAATCCCGCAGAGGGTAAGCCCTTCCACATCGAGTGGGACGCAGCCGCAGCCGAAAAGGGCGGCTACAACTCCTTCATGGAGAAGGAAATCCACGAGCAGCCGACCGCCGTTGAGCAGACCCTCATGGGCCGCCTCGACGAGAATGGTAATCTGACCCTCGACGAGCTGAACATCGACGACTCGGTGCTGCGCTCGATTGACAAGATCATCGTGGTTGCTTGCGGTACCGCCGCATACGCGGGCCAGGTGGCACGCTACGCCATCGAACACTGGTGCCGTATCCCCACCGAGGTTGAGCTCGCCCACGAGTTCCGCTACCGCGACCCGATCGTGAACGAGAAGACCCTGATTGTGGCCCTCTCGCAGTCTGGCGAAACCATGGACACCCTGATGGCCGTGCGCCACGCACGCGAACAGGGCGCAAAGGTTATCTCCATCTGCAACACCCACGGTTCGACCCTGCCCCGCGAATCCGACGCCGCGCTGTACACCCACGCCGGCCCCGAAATCGCAGTGGCCTCGACCAAGGCGTTCCTGGCACAGATTACCGCAGCATACCTGCTCGGCCTGTACCTGGCACAGCTGCGCGGCAACAAGTACAAGGACGAGATTGCTTCGATCCTCTCTGAGCTGCAGCAGATGCCCGAGAAGATTCAGAAGGTCATCGACAACGACGCACCGGTTAAGGAACTGGGCGTCGAGATGAAGGATGCCTCCTCCGTCATCTTCCTCGGCCGCCACGTGGGCTTCCCCGTTGCTATGGAGGGCGCACTCAAGCTCAAGGAGATCACCTACATCCACGCTGAAGGCTTCGCCGCTGGCGAGCTCAAGCACGGCCCGATCGCTCTGATTGACGAGGGCCAGCCCGTGATTATTGTGGTTCCCTCCGCAAGCGGACGCGACTCCCTGCACGGCAAGGTCGTCTCCAACATCCAGGAGGTGCGCGCTCGTGGCGCCTTCACCATCGTCATTGCTGAGGAAGGCGACGAGGCAGTCAAGCCCTACGCAGACCGCCTCATCACCGTCCCGGCTTGTCCCTCGCTGCTGCAGCCGCTGCTGGCCACCGTGCCCCTGCAGATTTTCGCCTGCGCACTGGCTGAAGCCAAGGGCCTGGACGTTGACCAGCCGCGTAACCTCGCAAAGTCCGTGACCGTGGAGTAATCACACGGCTCGAACGCTGTAACGCTTGGGCGGTGGTTGAGTTCCCTAGGGAATTGAAACGCGTCATATTTGACGCTTAGCCGCACAGAAGCGTGGAAGCTCGCTAGACTTAAAACAAGAGAAGCCGCAACGACCGCGGCCATAGTACCCGCCAAGGGAAGGTGTACCTCATGATCATGGGAATCGGCGTAGATACCGTCAATATTGAGCGTTTCGAACGGATCATCACCGAAACGCCGGCCTTCGTACGCCGCATTTTCACCCCCAACGAGCGAAGCCGTAACGTGCGTTCCCAAGCTGTGCGATTCGCCGCCAAGGAAGCCGTCGCCAAGGTTCTCGGAGCGCCCGCCGGGCTCAACTGGCAGGACTGCGAGGTCGCCACCGCCGAAAGCGGGCAGCCCTACCTCATCATTCGCGGTACTATCGCCGACCGCGCTCGAAAGCTCGGGATTAACCGCATCCACCTTTCACTCACCCACGATGAGCCCATGGCTATTGCCATCGCTACCGCAGAGTATCTGAGCGACGCCGAGCTGGAGCACCTGCGGAAGTTCAACCCCGAAAGCTACCGGCTCAGCGTCATCACCGAAACCTCCGCTGACGAGGGGTAGAAGAGGATTCTTCGCGCCATCGTTTAGCCGCAGGTCCCACCCGCCGCGCCCCGCGACACCCCGGTCCATCCGCCGCCACTAAGGAGACAGCAATGAAGCTTATCTACACCGCATCCCAGATTCGCGAAGCGGAAAAGCCCTACATCGAGGCACCCGACTACGACGGCTACCTCATGCAGCGTGCCGCCGACGCGGTCGCTACCGAAGCCATTGGCCTGCTCGATGGCCGACAGGGAGCCTCCGTACTCCTGCTCGTTGGCCCGGGCAACAACGGATCTGACACCGTTTACGCCGGCGCTCGGCTGAGCGCTAACGGGCACCGTGTGGACGCCGTGGTCTTCGAACCCAGCGAAAAGAACCTAGAGCTTATCGCCCGTGAGGGCGGCGAAGGCACGCGAGTGCTCGACCCCGCCAAGGCCCTGGAACAGGTGAAGGAATACGACCTCATCATTGACGGCATCCTCGGAACCGGCTCGAGCGGGGCCGTGCGAGGAGAAGCGGGGGAGTTCCTGCGTACCCTGTGCGCAACCCAGAAGAAGGGCCGCCTCGGCCGAGTGCTTGCCGTTGACACCCCCTCCGGTATCGACAACAACCGAGGGACCGTTCACGAACCCGTTCTGCGCGCCGACCGCACCGTCACCTTCATCGGCCGTAAGCTACCGCTCGGAACCGTTCACAGCGAGCACGCCGGCGACGTTAAGCTCTACACCCTGGGTGTGCCGGAAGCCCTCAACCGCTTCAAGCCCGCCATGCGCGTCATGGAACGACAAGACTTCCGCGATACCCTCGAGGTCCCCAACGCCCACTCTCATAAGTACACCCGCGGGGTGCTCGGTATGCTCACCGGAAGCCTCGAGTACCCGGGGGCGGCCCTGATGAGCGTGCGCGCCGCGCTCAATTGCGGCGTGGGCATGGTACGTTTTGGCACGAACTCCCACGAGCTACGCCAGCTCATGATTGCCCACAACCCCGAGGCCGTCTACTTCTCCGGAACCCCCGCAGTGCAGCGGGTGACCGTATGGGCCGGTGGCTCCGGATCCGGCCACGACTCGCTGGATAAGAACCGCTACCTACTGCACGCGCCGGAGCCGGCCATCCTGGATGCCGGTGCCTGCGACCTGGCCGCTGAATACCTGGCCACCGGTAAGCGCCTCGGACCCCACAAGATTCTGACCCCGCACGCCGGCGAGCTTGAACGCTTCCTGCGCATCGTGCACGAGGTCGCTCCCAGCGATTGGGAAGCTCATCTGGGGGATGCCATCGTGCCCAGCCGCCGCGATATCGACGCTGAACCCTTCCGCTGGGCGCGTGCCGCCTCCGAGCTCTCCGGCGCAACCGTCATGCTCAAGGGCGGATACACGATTATCGCGACCCCCAACGGCGCCACCTACAGCGTGGCCGGCGGAACCCCCTGGCTGGCCACCGCCGGTAGCGGAGATACCCTAACCGGTATCTACGGCGCTCTGCTGGCCCAAACCATTGCAGTGCTCAACGCCGGCGACGAGCCCATCGAGGTGTGCACCTACTCCGCAGTGGGCGCCCTCGCCGTCTACCTGCACGGTCAGGCCGCCCGAGCCAGCGTCACCGGAAATACCGCAGACCCCCTGGATGGGCCCGCACCCGCCACTCGAGTGGCTCAGATGTTGCCGGAGGTAATCGCACGACTCCTCGCGGATTAGGGAAAGAATCTCCCGCGCGGCCCACTGCCTAAACGATTGAGGCTTTCAATCGCAGCATGAATACGGCAGATAAACGCAGAAGGGGCGTGAACCCAACGGGTTCACGCCCCTTCGACGCATTTACGTATCGGCGTGCGATGCTCGAGATGCCTGTGCCGGGACAACCTCTCTAGAGCGGCATACACACCGGTGGGAAAAACCCACGGCGTATCTTAGTACGCGCCCTCCTTCGCAAAGACCGCACGAACGGTGCGCAGGAGAATGATGAAGTCGCCGGTCAGCGACCAGTTCTCAACGTAGTAGAGGTCCAGGCGAACCGACTCTTCCCAAGAGAGATCGCTACGACCCGACCCCTGCCACAGGCCCGTAATACCGGGCTTCACCAGCAGGCGACGGTACGCAATATCCTCGTACTGCTCGACCTCTTCCACCAGCGGCGGGCGGGGGCCCACCAGCGACATATCGCCGATGAACACGTTCCACAGCTGGGGCAGCTCGTCAATCGAGTACTTGCGGATGAACTTACCAATAGGGGTAATACGCGGGTCATCCTTCATCTTGAAGAGCACGCCGTTACCCTCGTTCTGCGCCATGAGACGCTTCTTTACCTCTTCAGCATCGGTGCGCATGGAACGGAACTTCACCATCTTGAACAGCTCACCGTTCAGACCCACACGACTCTGCAGGAAGAAGACCGGGCCACCATCACGCTTCACCAGCAGAGCCACCACCAGGAATAGCGGAGAGAGCAGAATCAAACCCAGACCCGAAGACACAACATCCACGGCGCGCTTGAAGAAGGCCGACAAGCCGGTGATGCGCGGGGTCGACACGTGCACCAGCGGCAGGCCGTTCAGCGGCTGCATGTGCATACGGGGGCCGGCGATATCGGTCGTAGCGGGAGCCATAATCAGTGAGATGTGGGCGTCCGCGAGCTTCCAACCCAGCAGGCGAACCTGATCCGGGCTCAAGTGGTGACCATTCGTAACAGCAACCATGTGAATATCGTTCTCGCGGATAGCATCCATAATGTCAGCCGGAGAAGTGCTGTAACCGAGCACCGGAATCGGTGCACCAGCAACAGTGGTACCCGGGGTGAAACCGGGCAGATAGAACGCAGCGGGGGACAGGCCGGAAGCGATCACGCCCTCCAGGTTCTTATACAGGTGCTGACCGGCCGTCACATCGGAAATAATCATGACGCGGGTTAGCGCACGACCGCGGATACGGGAACGCACCAGGCCCTGACGAATCATCCAACGTTCGATGAGCAGGAAGAGAAGGCCCAGCGGGTAAGCAATCAGCAAGTACATGCGGGTGACGTCAATCTTGAGGAAGAACGCCAGAATAATAAGCCCGCAGAAGAAATAGGTAGTACCGCGAGTGATGAGGCGGTACTCCTCGGTGCCGAAGCCCATGATGCGCAGACTACGAGAGCCATTGAGCTGGAGGATAACCCACCAGCCGATAATCATGCCGACGCCCAGGAAAATGTAATCCAGAGCGGGCACTCGGCCGTCCAGAACGTTAATGGGCCAGACATTCACGTAGGGCAGGTCTGCGTTTTCTAGGCCGAAGCGAATAAGGTGGGCAGCGAGAACCGCCAGGGTGATGGATGCAAAATCACCCAGGTAGAGGGCACGCTGAACCTTCGGGTGCCAGCTTCGCTTAACAACGAAGTCTGCGCCCCACATTTTTTTGAGACGATCTTGTACTTTCAACGGTGTAATCTTCCCCGGAAATTTGTCCTGTGCTGCGGACAGAGAGCGGCGAATAGGCACATTTACCCCTAAATATCGGTGCAAGGAGCCGTATTCTTATCTTTGTCTGTTGAATGAGTGAACAGTAACCGTGCTGAGTAAACAATGGCAGGGATTACGGTAAAGGCGCTGGTGAGGCGCCTAATGGAGCGTTATATCGAGCCAGAAGCACAATAACGTGTTCCGTAAACTATTCTACGGGTTTATGGGTCTTCCGTCCCGAAGAACGATAGCGATATCTGTCGCCTATAGTGATGAAATCAATCACAGAGGGTGAAAGATGTATAAGCTTTCTCGACTAGGAGATAACCAAATGATGGGCGCTATATTTGATACCCGCGTGCATCTTTCCTGCGGGGATTCTCAGAACAGCGTAAAAGCCCGTCCGCGGTAGGTCGAGTACGAGGAATAGTGACAATAAACGATACCCCGGACCTTGCGAGGCGGGAACCTGCGAATCCGGGGTATCGAGTTACACACGGCAGCCCGACCAGCGGGGTGAACCATGACGAAAACGGCGAGAACCTACTAGGGGCGCTCGAGGCCCGCGCGGTCCAGGATGAAATCAATCATCGGCTCGTAACGGCGCGGCGGGACGTTATCGTCCATCGGCACGCACACCGGCAGATTCCCCTGCTCCGCGGCCACGAACAGGCCCGGATCGTTACAATCGGCGATACCAATCGTCAGCAGCTTGCGAGTCGACGAGGCGTAGCCGGCCATGCCGTGATCGGAAACCACCAGGTCGGGGACCACACCGCGGGCCTGCAGCTGGTCCAGGGCGATGCGCATCGGGCCGGGGAAGTGCGTGTGCTGCAGGTTGCCGTACTGCTCGAACATCACGACGTCCATAATCTGGCGGACATCGCCGTCCAGAAAACGCTCGCCCTCTTCAATCTGAAGGACCTCGGCACCCGCGGCACGGGCCGCCGCGGCCAGCACCGCATAAATCGGGAAAAGGCCCGCCGGGTGACCGGTCGCAAACAGGATACGGGAGCCGGAACGCACCGCATCACCGAAGATACGGGCGTACTCCTCCAGAGCGCTGATGCACTGCTCCGCACCGATCGTGTCCTGGCCGTGCGTGTGGGAGCGGTCGGAGTTCAGACCGGCGCGGCGAACCATCACCTCAAACACAGAGTCGTAGTCCCAATCGCGGGTCCACTGCACGCCAAACTCGAGGTGCTCGTTGCCGTCAAGGAAACCCTGAATGTGGTCCAGGTTGTTTTCGCGGGGGGTTGCCACCTCGCCGGTGATGCGGGCGGAGTCCAGGTAAGCGGCGAATTCATCGCGGCTCATGGAGAAGGACATGAAAGCTCCTTTGGGGAAATCGGTAGAAGTAGAAAAGTCGAGGGTGACGTAAGCTTTGCGAAGCGGCTATGTTTCAGCGGGCCGAGGCACCGGCACGGCGGTCTCGTAGACGTCCAGGGTCTTGCGTGCCGTGGATTCCCAGCTCATCGAGCGGGCGCGGGCCGCCGCGTTCGCCCCCAGGGAGTGGCGCAGGTACGGGGCGCGCACGAGGCGTTCGATGGCCGCCGCCCAGCGTTCGGCGGTGCGGGGCGCCACAAGCAGACCCGTACGGTGGTTTTCCACGGCAAAACGCAGGCCGTCAACGTCGGAGGCGAGGACCGCCGCACCGCAGGCCTGCGCCTCCAGGGCGACCAGGCCAAAGGTCTCAGACGAGGAAGGGCAGGCCACGATGTCGGCACTGCGGAAGATGCGGGCGAGCTCCTCCGGCGGTACCGGATCCTTCAGTCGAACCTGATCGGCGAGGCCGAGCTCGGCGGCGCGCTCCAGCAGACGCTGCTCGTAGTCCGACTCGGAACGGCCAATAATATCGAGCTCCACCTGGAGGTCCCGGGGGAGCAGGGCGAGCGCCTCCACGAGCAGGTGCGGCCCCTTCAACGGCTGGGGTCGGCCGGCAAACACGATGCGGCACCGGGTCTCGGAGGTGTCGTGATCGGGGTGAACGCCGGGTAGCGGGCGGAAGATGTCGGTATCAACTCCCGGGGTGATAATGCTGATTCGCCCGGAGAGGCTGGGGTGGCTTTGCGCCAGTTCCTCGGCCTCCAGCGGGGTGTTCACAATGTACCCGTCCACGAAGGCCGGTAGCCGGTTCTCGACGCTGTGGCGAATACGCGGTTCGGCGGGCTCGCCCGGGCCGCGCCGCGCGTCCTTGGCGGCCGCGGTGGTGTGCGGGGTGAAGAAAATTGCGACGGCCCTGGTCGAGAGGCGATGCTCGCCGGAACTGCCGGAGTCGTCGGCGCCATCGGGAACCCTCCCGGGAAAGAGCCTGCGGCTCCACGCGCCCTCTGCCTGCACCGCAGCCCAGCCGGAGAGCCAATAGTGCGCGTGAACCACATCGGGAACATTCACAGCCTGGGCAACGCAGGATTGGGCGAAGTCCTCCAGGTATTCGGCAAGGTCATTCTTTGTCGCTTCGCGCGCCGCGGGAACGTCAATGTAGTGACGTACCAGGCGCGAACCCCACTCGGGGTCCTCGACATGCGCCCGTTCGGGAGCCTGCGGGGTGCGGTTCAGCGTAAAAACCTCGACCTTCAGCTGAGGATTGATGGTGAGCATGGCCCGCACGGACTGCGCGATGTAGACGTTCATGCCGCCCGCATCCCCGCTACCGGGCTGTGCAAAGGGGTCGGTGTGCATAGAGTACACGTGAACCGTTCGGACTGCCTCGGGGCTACTCATCGACGCTTTCCTCTCTATAGCACAGCGCAAAGACCTACCCGCCTAGTGTATCGCGACAGGACTTTCGCACGTCGGGAGGTCTAGAATTTAGTACAGACCGGCCGCCCCGCGGCGGCCCACGAAAGAACCCACCACGAGAAAGACCTCGACGGACATGACCCACCCCTCCGAGCAACAGGCCGCACCGCTGTACTGCCCGCCCTGCACCCCCGAGCGTGAGGAACGCACCGCGTACATTGACCTCGACGCCATCGAGCACAACGTGCGCCGCCTCAAGGAGCTGATTGGCCCCCGCGTGCTCATCGCCATCGTCAAGGCGGACGCCTACGGCCACGGTGCCTACCCGGTGGCTCGTTCCGCTCTGGCCGCCGGCGCCGACATGCTCGGTCTCGTGCACGTCAACGAGGCCCTGGAGCTGCGTGCCGACGGTATCGAAGCCCCCCTCATCGCCTGGCTGCACACCCCCTCCACCGACTTTGACGCGGCCCTGCGCGAGGGCGTTCGCCTGGGCGTCTCCGGCTGGGACCTGGAGGCGGTTGCCGCCGCCGCCGAACGCACCGGCGAGCGCGCCATCGTGCATCTGGCGGCCGATACCGGCCTGGGCCGCAACGGCGCCACGGTCGAAGAGTGGCCGGCCCTCGTGGCCCGCGCCGCCCAGCTGGAACGCGAGGGCCTGGTCCGCGTGGAGGGAATCTTCAGCCACCTGGCCGTGGCCGACGAACCCCTCCGCTCCGAAACCGCGGAGCAGCTGAAGGTTCTGGAGGGCTTCGTCGCCCGGGCGAAGGATGCGGGTTTGACCCCCGAGCTCGTGCACCTGGCCAACTCTCCCGCAACCCTGACCGCCGCCCTGGACGGCTGGCAGGCCGATGAGAGCCTGCTCGTCGACGGCGTGCGCTGCGGCCTGGCCCTCTACGGCCTCTCTCCGCTTCCCGAGGTGACCTCCGCGGACCTGGGGCTTGAACCGGCCATGACAGTGAGCAGCTACATCGCCAACGTGAAGGAAGTTCCCGCAGGTCAGGGCGTTTCCTACGGCCTGCGCTACCACACCGAGAAGCCCACGACCCTGGCTCTGGTGCCCCTCGGCTACGCCGACGGCGTGCCCCGCATCGCGGAGAACGCGCCGGTGCGCATCTACCCCGGCGCACAGGACGAAGCGGCCGGGCGTATCCCCGCGGGACCGGAGGGTAAGAACTACCGAGTGGTGGGTCGCATCGCCATGGACCAGATGGTTGTCGACCTGGGCGAGGCGGGCCTGAGCGACCCCGCTCTGGGCTACCTGGGAGCCCCGGTGGTTCTCTTCGGAGCCGGCGAGAACCCTCCCGTCGAGGAATGGGCCGAGGCCGCGCAGACCATTAACTACGAAATCGTGACCCGCATTTCGTACCGCGTGCCCCGCGTGTACGTGGGCGGCTCCTGGGTGGAGGCCGAACTCGACGGGCTCTGGGGCACCGAGACCGCAAACGAAGAGCGCGAGGGGTAAAGATGTCTGAGTATGTCTCCGCCGCCCTCGACCTGGACGTGACCGGGCCCGAGCACACGCGCCGCCTGGCGCTCGCCCTGGCGGAATACCTCAAGGCCGGGGACGTGCTCCTACTCTCCGGTGAACTCGGCGCGGGCAAGACCACGTTCACCCGCTCCCTGGGGGAGGGGCTGGGCGTGCGCGAGGGCGTTATCTCCCCGACCTTCGTGCTCTCCCGCGTGCACCCGAACCTGCCGGAGGGCCCCCGGCCCGGCGGCCCCGACCTG
>QWCC01002078.1_pt1 | contig 10828 bp, 10 predicted proteins | sample 1972491 | NCBI WGS metagenome assembly QWCC01 (sample SAMN09866718, study PRJNA288562) | Human oral metagenome isolate term5_saliva, whole genome shotgun sequencing... | isolation source: mouth | host: Homo sapiens | place: USA: California
CTTCGGCCTGCCCTTGGGCTTGGGCTTGAGTGCCTGCGCGCCGCCCTGCCGGTACAGCCTGCACCACTGCTTCAACGGTGTCGTGCTCGCAATACCGAAACGCATCATTGCTTCAGGCTTACTCATCCCACCATCAACTACAGCCTTCGCTGCGGCGACCTTGGTCTCGTAGTCGTATTTGGTGTGTTTTACTCCCATGGCAAGAAGCCGGCCCTTCCCGATGACGCGGTACATTTTCTGCCACTCTCTCACAGTCGCGGCAGATATACCAAGCCTTTTGGCGGTCAGACGATAGCCACGTCCCTTCTCAAACATTTGTACTGCCTGTTTCCGAAGCAAACGATCGTGTCTCATTCCCAGGTTCATAGACATGAAAAGCCTCCTGTTTCTTGGACTTTATTTTCGATGTCCAAGAAACGGGAGGCAGTTCATTTCTAGTACGAGGGGGCTTCGCCGTGCCCGGAAGGCCCACGTCAGTTGGCGTGAACTCAACCGGGACTGGGGCAAGTAAGCTTAGCCGGTCGGCGCTACGGCAACCTAACCGTAGTAGTCGCGAATCGTAACAGTCGTGAGCCCCATACGGTCCATCAGGCCCCTAATCTCATCCATCACCGAAATCACCCCGGGGTAATTCAGGTGACCAATAATGATGCGCTGCGCATCCACGTACTCCTTCGCAAAACGAAGCACCTCCTGCGAGGGAATATTCGAAGAATCAGCCAAGGAGCCATACCACAGCACCGGGCGCGTGAAACCGCACGAGGCTGCAGCCGCCAGCACGCGCGTATCATAATACCCGTACGGGGGGCGGAAATACGGCTTCGACGACACCCCAAAAAGCCGCTGAATCTCCTCATCATTGCGCGTCAGCTCCCGAACGATCTGCTCATCGCTGAGTTTGGTCAGCGCGGCGTGACTATACGTGTGGTTCGCAATCTGCAGCTGACCGCTCTTCACTAGCGGAAGCAACAGCTCGCGGTGCTGCTCAAAAGAGGGGTACTGACCGTTGATAAAGAAGGTGAGGCGCGTGCCGGTGCGGCGAGCAAACTCGGCGTACGCGCGCACCACATCAGGGTTGGCGCCGTCATCAACCGTCCAGGCGACGTACTTGCCCTCACCAACAAGCCCCGTCTGCGGCCCATCCCAGGGGCGAGGCGTCGGCACAGGGTTACCGGGAGCCTGCGTGCTACCAGAACTCGGCGCGGCGGAAGGAGTAGCGCTCGCGGAACCACTCGGCGCGACAGAAGCAGAAGCATTGGGGCTACCGGAAGCGGTAGGGCTATCCGTCGCGCCTGCGTTGATGCCGGTCGTCGAAGAGCAGGAGGTGAGAGCAAGACCCAGAGAGCCCAAGCCCAGAGCGCCCAAGCTGAGGAGTACGCCGCGGCGGGAGGCCACGGAATGATAAATCATGGTGTTTCTATGATCCCGATGCGCCTCGAACGACATCAGGTTTTGAGCGGTGTTCATACTCTCAGTGTAAAATAGCAACCTTTCCGAGCATCTAACAAGTCAAAAGATTACGCCAAAACACTTCAGTGAAGAAGCCGCCCATATCTCATACATCAACTTTTTCCTGAAGCCCCCACTCCACCACAAAGCCCCCTATACGCCTCAGCGCAAGGGGGCTTCACAACACAACCCAGGTGACCGCGGCACAGCACACAGGCCACGCGACAGCTAGCGCGGCTGGTAGGTGCGGCCGCGCTCCGCACGCGCGCGGCGCGCCTCGGCATCCCGAAGAACCGGCACCATAAGACGCACCAGCTGCTTAATCCCACGCATCACCAGCTCAATCCACAGCGCCGCAGACAGCACACCCGCCGCGCGCGGGTGACGGCGACGCACCCACCTCAGCGACAGCAGCGAAAACACGAAATACGCCGGGTACAGGAGAGCCTCGCGAAAACGGTGAGCCTGCCGAACAACGGGATTCTGAGAAAGCTTCTTCATACCACCAGTATATCCAGCCGCACGGCACGGCCACGCCGAAGCACCGACTAGGCCCCGGACTCGCCCTCCAGCTCACCCGAAGGCTTAACCGACGCACCCTCCACGGGCGCAGAAGCCGCGGCGCTACCCGACAGCTCAACCACGGAGTCCTCCCCCACCAGCTGCGAGGGAGAGGAACCCTCGGGGCCCGACAGGATCGTCACGTTCATGCGGCGCAGCGCATCCGTATCGGTAATCGTGTCATCGTTATCAATCAGGTACACCCGGTAGCCGTCTGCGGTCAGGCGACGCATCAGCTCCAGGAGCATATTCTGCGCCACCTCATCCACCGCGTACACGCGCGTCACGTCCAGGGCGACCTTCGAACCCTCCATCGGGGCATCCACAATCTCGCGGATCACGCGCTCCACACCCGCGAAGCGAATACGGCCCTGCAGCTGAATCAGGCGCATGGCCTCGGGTCCGGAACCAATCTGGTAGTCCGCGCGCAAGGCCGAGCGCGCCACCGTCGGCACGTTCATCACATGCATGCCCATGTCTTCGGAGAACTTCTCGAAGAGCTCCACGCCGCGCACGCTATTGCCGTGCTTATCCAGGCGCGGAGAGAACGTCGCCACACCCAGCTGACCCGGAACCGCACCGATGATGCCGCCGCCCACGCCGCTCTTCGCCGGAACACCCACCTGGGTCGCCCAGTCGCCCGCCGCGTTATACATACCGCACGTAAACATGACGCTCAGCACCTGACGCACCACGCCCTTCGGCACAACCTGCTCCCCCGTCACCGGATGCACACCATAGTTCGCGAGGGTCGCGGCCATCAGCGCCAGGTCTTTGACAGTGACCATGAGCGAGCACTGGCGCGTGTACCCCTGCACCGACACCTCCGGGTCGCCCGTCAGGATGCCGTGGCCGCGCAGCATGTGCGCAATCGCGTAGTTGCGGTGCGCGTGCTCCAGCTCCGACTCGTACACGCGCTCATTCACCGACAGGCGGCGGCCCGCAAACGCAGACAGACCAGAAATGACGCGTTCCATGCGCTCGCCCTGAGTCGCACCGGGAGGGCCCACCAGCGAATGGGTGGTAATCGCGCCGGCGTTAATCATCGGGTTCAGCGGCTTACCGGAACCGTCCTCCAGGGACATCTCGTTGAAAGGCTCACCGGAAGGCTCCACTCCCACCTTCGCGAGCACATCATCATAGCCGCGGTCCGCGAGCGCGAGGGCGTACACGAACGGCTTAGAAATCGACTGAATCGTGAACTCCACATCGGAGTCACCGGCGGCGTACTGCTCGCCGTCCACCATCACGATGGACGCGGCCAACTTATCCGGATCCACGGCGGCCAGCTCGGGAATGTAGTTCGCCAGCTCCCCGGAGGTATCGGAGACGACCGTCGTCAGGGACTCAGTGAGGTACGTGGCGATGGGTGAATGCATGGTCTCCTCCGTGATGCTGATTCGGTGTTCGGGGTACGTTCCCGGATGCGCCGGAGAACCCGAGCATACCCCATCTACGAGTGTATCTTTTGCCGCCAAAAGCTACCAACTACTGCCGAGAATGACGACGGAGTGGACAGCGTGGGCTAACGCGCGGCGCCCGCGCGCACGACCGGGTTCTGGGTGCCGGGGACGTAAAGCCGGCTAGGGGTGGCGGACCGACTGCGGCTCCTGGCCACCCAGCTCGGCGGTCTCCAGCTGGAAGGTCGAGTGCTCCACCGACACCTCAAAATGGCTCGCCACGCACGAACGGATACGGTCCAGAATCGCCACCCCGTGGTCTGCCTCATCAGGCGCACCGCGCGCGGCACAATCAGCACCGCAATGAACAAGCCTGCCAGCGCATCCGCCCGGTAGAAGCCGGTCAGCCAAATTACGATAGCCGCCACAATCACGCCCAGCGAACCCAGGGCGTCATTGAGCACCTCCAGGAACGCGGCACGCATATTGAAGTTCGCGTTTCGGCCCGAAGCCAGCACCGCAATGCCGATAACGTTCGCCACCAGGCCGACCACGCCGAAGACCAGCAGCTCGGCGCCGGGCACCTCCGGCGGGGCAAACAGGCGATGCACGCCCTCCACCGCCGTGTAGATACCCACGGCCAGTAGCAGCACCGACTGGCCCAGGGCCGCCAGTACCTCAATGCGTCGGAAGCCCCACGTGTGGCGCGAGGTTGCCGGACGCGTCATGAGCGAAGCCGCGGTGAGCGCCACCAGCAGGCCGGATGCATCCGTAATGGCGTGCGCCGTATCGGTCAGCAGGGCGAGACTTCCTGTAACCAGAGAGCCAACCGCCTGCGCCAGCACGATGACGAGCGCCAGGGTAAAAGCCACCAGCAGGCGCGGACGCATCGAGGCGGCCTCCTTCGGGCTGTGCATATGAGAGTGGTCGTGGTGACCGCCGTGGTGAGAGTGTGCGTGCTCTCCCATTAACCTTCTCCTTGGGGGTTGTGGCCGACGCAGAATCGCCGGGGCGAGAAGACCGGCACGGGCCGGTGGGCGACGCAACCGAGTGAGGGCCCGTCGCCTCCAGAGCGAAACCGCGATACAAAGCCTAGAGATAGCAAAATCGCCCGACTCCTACGAACCGGGCGATTAGCACCTCAAACGAGGCTTCCGTGGAGATAAGGGGACTCGAACCCCTGACCCCCTGCATGCCATGCAGGTGCGCTACCAGCTGCGCCATATCCCCATATTCTGCTATGTTCCTCAACGAGGCAACATGAATATATTACACACACCTCAGAGGGCTACGCAAATCGAGGACGGCTCAAATTCAAAAAATTTTCCAAAAACTTTAGGCGCTCCGAGCCGCCCCGTCCAAGGGCTACGAAGCACCGCGAATACGGCGAAGAGGCGGGCACGCGTGCCCGCATGTACACCACATGCAGGGCGCCGAACCCGCCCCTCACTCAAGCACTACAGAACGCGCACCGCAAAAACGTCGCGCGCCGAGCGACAGCCCGAAGGCCTAAGCCTCGTCCTGCGCCGGGATGATGCGCGCGGCCTCTTCCTCGGACTCAGCCTCGATATCGAAGGGAGCCTCGTTCTCAACACCCAGCTCGATGCGCGGGGCCTGAGCCCACAGGCGATCCAGGGCGTAGAACTCGCGGTCCTCCTCGTGCTGAACGTGAACCACGATATCGCCGAAGTCTAGCAGAATCCAACGACCCGAGGAGCGACCCTCGCGGCGCACCGGCTTCAGGCCGGCCTGCTCGCGCAGGGCATCCTCCACCTCGTCAGCCACGGCGTTCACCAGGCGCTCGTTGTGAGCGGAGACCACCAGGAAACCGTCAATCAGGCCCATGGCGTCGGAGGCATCCACAGCGAACAGGTTCGTTCCCTGCTTCTCCTCCGCCGCACGGGCGGCAATGCGCAGAGCCTCAACCGAGGACTGTGCAGCAGTCATATCTTCCTTTCTTGCCGGTCATTCCCACCGGCAGCACCCCGCGGGGTGCGTTCTCACGGCCTACTTCGGGCCAAAAATCATAATCAAGCCGACAACAACCAGGGCCAGCAACAGAACCATCCACAGCCAGGCCAGGGAGGTCTTCTGGGCCGGCTTCAGCACCTCGTGCTCCGACTGGTTCTCGGTGACCTTCTCGGCGAAGGACTTATCGGAGTCCTTCTTCTGAGATCCACTGTCCGCGCGCTCCACGGATGCCACCGGTGCGCTCTTCGACTCGGCGGACTCCTCTGCGGCAAGCTCGGCCATCGCCACGGAATCCTCGGGATCCTGGCGGTCCACCATGCGCTGCAGCAGTTCCTCCACCTCGTCCGGGCTCAGGGCCACGGTCGGGTCGCCGTCCACCGAATCCACGGTGTCGCCAGAAACCGAGCCGTCCAGAACGCTCAGGTCCAGGCCCTGAGCGTTCACGGCGCTCACGCGGGTGGGCAGGTTGGAGGATGCGTCCTCCTTCTGCGCCTCGGCAGCCTTGGACTCCTGAGCATCCTGAGACTCGGAAGATTCTTCATCCTCAGCCTCTACAGAAGCGTAGTCGACAACACGCTCGTCAACCTTCGGCTCATCGCGCACGAGGTACTCGTGCATCTTCGGCTCGGGCTCCTCCTCCTTGACCACGGTAATCACCGGAATGGAAGAGGTCAGCGGGCTATCCACCGCCGAGGGACTGGTGGCATCTACACGGTTCTTCGCGATCTCGTCGGGACGCAGAACGCGCAGGCTACTGGTCAGAGGGGCCGGCTCGTGCAGCTTCTCCTCATCGTTCGCCTCAGTGTCAATCTTGCCCTGGGCAGCCAACGCCGCAAAACGACGCTGAACAGCCAGAACCTGCGGGTCAATAGCGTCCGCATGAATCACGGAGCCCATGTTCGCAACAGGCTTCGCGGGCTCACCGCGGCGGGCTGCACGCAGGTACTCGGCAACTTCTTCACGGTAGCGGGCAAGACGGCGCGGACCCATCACCTTAGTAGGCGGCGGCACCTCAATGCCGTCCTCGGTCACGTACGTCTCGTAGAGGTACGCTTCGTCCTCGCTATAGGGCTTCGAACCCGTAGCTTCACTCATGTGTTCCCTCATTATTCGTCGATTGGGGTGCCTGCCCAGACTCATCTTTCACGCGGGGCAAGCCGTCACGGTACGCTGTCAAGGCGTCCTTCTTGTACAGGCCGTACTTAGCAATGTACTGCACCACACCATCGGGCACCAGGTACCAGATGGGGGCATCTTCAGCTGCGCGGCGACGAATATCGGTCGAAGAAATCGCCATCGCAGGAATCTTCAGGGTCGTAATATGACGACCCTCTGCCAGCGGCGGATCCAGCTCATGATCGGGGCGGGTCACACCCACAAAAGTCGCCAAATCCCACAGCTTATGGGCATTGCGCCAGGTCATAATTTGGCTAATCGCGTCCGCACCGGTAATGAAGAACAGGTCAGCATCCGGGCGCAGGGCGCGCAGCTCGTTAAGCGTATCAAAGGTGTAGGTGGCGCCGCCACGGTCAATATCAATACGGCTCACCGTAAAACGAGGGTTCGACGCGGTCGCAATCACCGTCATCAGGTAGCGATGCTCAGCGTCACTCACGTGCCGCTCCCCCACCTTCTGCCAGGGCTGACCGGTCGGAACGAAAACGACCTCGTCCAGGTCGAACACGGCGGCAACTTCACTAGCCGCCACCAGGTGTCCGTGGTGAATCGGGTCAAAAGTTCCACCCATCACGCCCAGACGCACCCGACCGGGGGTACGCGGGGGAATCGACTCGGTGCTCGGGGCACCAAAATCAAGGTGAACAGGCTGGTCAGTCACAAATGCCGTCCTTGCTGGGACAGAGACCGCACCACGGCAACTTAAAGAGCCACCACAGGTGCGGATGCGGGCAGGTACACAGAAGGTACGCAACACCGAAAACGGTGCCCGCGTACATTCCCCTCTATGCTACCTGCTTACGGTCAAAAAAACCGAAATGACGGGGGGTGAGCTAAGCCGCCAGTGGAATACCCAGCCAGCACGCCCGACCACAGGTTCACCCGCATGTTCCAACACACACATCCGGCGCGAGAGACAACCGCACAGCACACAAGAAAGTGCCGCGCACCGGGGCAAACCCCGGTGCGCGGCACCATTCACTGTCTAGGCAACAGCTAACGCTTCAGCTATTAGTCCTCGACGTTCGGCATGTCGATATTCTCGTCGACCTTGCCTTCCTTCAACTTCTTGCGGTACTCAACCGACTCGGTCCACACGCCTGCAACACGCTCGGACTCCAGCTCGGCACGAGCCTCCGCCTTCGCGTCCATACGCTCCTTGTACTCCACACGCTTCTGCGCACGAGTCGGGCGAATGATCTCTTCCAGACGAGCGTCCGTACCACGCGGGGAGGACAGCAGCTCAGCGCCACCGACCATGGTCGGCTCCCAATCGAAGATCACCGAGTTGTCGTTCTCGCCAATCACCACGGCGTCACCGGCACGAGCACCAGCCTTGAACAGCTCATCCTCAACGCCCAGGCGCGCCAGGCGGTCCGCCAGGTAGCCGACAGCCTCATCATTATTGAAGTCAGTCTGCTGAATCCAACGCTCAGGCTTCTCACCAATCACGCGGAACAGCGGCTCAAGGTTACGTTCCTCGCGGCGAATAGTGAATTCCTGCTTCTTCTTACCGCGGAAGCCCTTCGGGCGAACCACAGGAGCCTCAACAACCACGCGCTCCGCTTCCTTCTCGGCAGCGGCACGAGCCACGCGGTCCTCCTCAACGAGCTGTGCCATCGCAAAGATCAGGGACTTCAGACCCTCATGGGAAGCCGTCGAAATCTCGAAGACCTTGAAGCCCATCTCCTCAAACTCGGGGCGAACAAACTCAGCCAGCTCACGAGCCTCAGGAACGTCAATCTTATTGAGAACCACAATCTGCGGACGCTCGTGCAGCGGCACGGTCACACCCGCAGTCGGGTCAACCTCATAGTTCTGTAGCTCGCCGCGAATCACCTCAAAGTCACTGATCGGGTCGCGGCCCGGCTCCAAAGTAGCGCAGTCAATCACGTGCACCAGAGCCGAAGAACGCTCCACATGGCGCAGGAAGCGGTGACCCAGACCGCGGCCCTCCGAAGCGCCCTCAATCAGACCCGGAACATCCGCGACGGTGTAGCGAACATCGCCCGCCTGCACCACGCCCAGGTTCGGGATCAGGGTGGTGAACGGGTAGTCAGCGATCTTCGGACGCGCCGCAGAAATCGCAGCAATCAACGAAGACTTACCCGCCCTTCACCACAGTACCCTGCGGCACGGTCAGAACCAGGTCCTCACCGTTAAAGCCGTGGTGCATATCGCCACGACCAATATCGCCATTCGGGGCGTGCTGGTGCGGGCTGTGGTGGTACTCCAGCAGGGTCGTGGTCTGGTTATCCACGCGCAGAATCACCGCGCCACCATTACCACCGTTACCGCCGTTAGGGCCGCCCAGGGGCTTAAACTTTTCACGTCGCACGGAGACGCAGCCGTTACCTCCGCGACCGCCAGATACATGCAAGACCACGCGGTCCACGAATTCTGCCACGGGTTCTCCTTATCTTGGAAAATCTTCACTTCGCCACCGCACGGCACACACCAATCATGCTGCGGATGCGGTAGCAGGCGCGACCGGGTTGGGGTGCGCCTCATCGTGGAGCCCAGCACAGGCGTCCACGGCATTCGAGGTCATAGCGAGAGGGGGTAGACTAACGCCTACCCCCTCTGCCCTAGCGGTGAGTATTACTCAGCTGCTGCCAGAGCGAACAGAGTGTCGTCGCCACCACGGCCAACGTTCAGGCCGGGGTGGAAGTGGGTGCCGCGCTGGCGAACGAGAATCTCGCCTGCGTTGACGGACTGGCCGCCGTAGCGCTTAACACCGAGGTACTGGGGGTTCGAGTCACGGCCGTTACGGGTGGAGCTTGCGCCCTTCTTGTGTGCCATTCTGTATTCCTACCTTAGGGTTTGAATTCCGGTCGTTTCGATTACGCGTTGATAGCGGTAATCTTGACGGTGGTCAGCTCGGCGCGGAAGCCCTGACGCTTCTTGTAACCGGTCTTGTTCTTGTACTTCTGAATAACGATCTTCGGACCGCGCAGGTCCTCGACCTTCTCAGCAACAACCAGCAACAACCTTGGCGGAAGCCAGGGACTTTGCGTCAGCGGTGACCTTGTCACCGTCGACGAGCAGCAGCACGGGCAGCTCGATGGTGCTGCCGGGCTCGCCTGCAACACGGTCAAGGGTAACGAGGTCGCCGACGGAAACCTTCTCCTGGCGGCCGCCAGCGCGTACAATCGCGTATGCCACTATGGGACTCACTTTTCTCGACAACTTGCTTCTTGGATCTCACACGAATGAGCAGCCTGCGCTTTCATTGCTGTGCGCCCTCCCCCGCCAGTCGAATGACCGCGAATAAGGAGGAACGGCCCGTGCGTTCCGGCGGGATTGCCCGCCGAAGCCAACACGCGAGGCTCACCGGTGGTGTCTCTCTCCCGCACGTTTCGACTCAGCCAAATACTCGACCGTGCCGAAGACGATGCGGGTGGGAGCGGTGTCTCCCGCTGGCCCTGCGTCGATAGGGCTTCACTGAGATAAACACCAGTCCTTAAGCTACCGAGGCTATCTCATATACACACACCATCGGAATTCCGATGATCGGAAGCTAAAGACTAATCGTCCTTACCTTCACGCTTAATGTCGGCAGCAGCAACGCCAATGCCGAACAAGACAGGAGCCGAAGCGTCATCAGCCACCGGAGCCACATCCGCAACAGAAGCGGAAGCAACCACGGAACCCTCAGCACGCTCGGAAGCGTCCACGGTCACGACCTGAGCACCGGCACCGGCGCTCGAAGCCGCACGGCGAGTGCGACGCTTACGCGGGGTCGAACCGGGCACCTGAGCCGCAGGCGTCTGATCCTCAACCGGAGCCTCAACCGCTGCGGGAGCTGCGCCCACCACACCGGTCACAGCCGGAGCACCAATCACGCCGGTCACAACCGGGCGAGACTCAGACTTCTCAATCTTATCAGCCTTTGCGGGTGCCTGCTCGGATGCCACGCTCTGCTCAGCTGCCTTCTCGGCGCGCTTCTCATCAGCGGCGCGACGAGCACGGCGGCGGGACGCACGCGGGGTCTCACGAACATCCTCAATGCGCAGGTCCTCACGCTCAACACGCTTGGACTCCTGAGCCTTCTGCACACCCGAGTTTACCTCAGCGGAGGTTGCCTCAGCGTTCTGCTGCTCACGGTCCTGGCGCTTCGCCGCACGATCCTCACGGTTCGAACGGAACGACTCGCCCTCGGCACGGGCAATACGGCCAGCCTTCTGAGAAGCACGAGCCTTCGCCTCACCGGCGCGAATCGCCTCGAAACGATCCGAAGAGCGGCTAAAGCGCGGGTCGAGCTCCGGGTC
>QWCC01000565.1_pt1 | contig 10799 bp, 8 predicted proteins | sample 1972491 | NCBI WGS metagenome assembly QWCC01 (sample SAMN09866718, study PRJNA288562) | Human oral metagenome isolate term5_saliva, whole genome shotgun sequencing... | isolation source: mouth | host: Homo sapiens | place: USA: California
ATTGATAACCAAGAATGCAGAAGTGAGAAAAGCCGTCATGAAATTTTGTCAAGCACGCCTTTCTCCGCCACTTATCGGACAGATTGTTGCAGAAGCATCGCTCGATGCCCCAGAAGAATACTATCGGAATGTATATGATGAATATGTTGAGCGTCGTAAATGCCTCATCGATGGTCTGAATCGTATCCCGGGAGTATATTCTCCTATTCCTATGGGCGCATTCTATACGGTTGCCAAACTTCCTGTTGATGACAGCGAAAAATTCTGTCGTTGGTGTCTTGAGGAGTTCAATTATGAAGGCGAAACCGTGATGATGGCTCCTGCTTCAGGTTTTTATACAACGCCAGGCGCCGGGATTAATCAAGTGCGAATCGCTTATGTGCTAAAGAAAGCAGACCTCGAACGTGCATTGGTTGTACTGCGAAAAGCACTCGAAGCTTATCCGGGACGCGTCGTTGACGAAGAGTAAAAAGCTAAAAAGGAAGATAAACTTGTTGTAGAAATAGACAAAAGAACATTGAATCTACCATTTTTCATAGCCAAGAGAATCTATGGTGGCAAGACCGAAGGAAAACAAGTGTCGCGCCCTGCCATTCGCATTGCAACAGCAGGTGTAGCTATCGGACTTGCAGTAATGCTGATTTCAGTGAGTGTCGTACTTGGATTCAAACATACGATACGCGACAAAGTGATTGGATTTGGTAGTCATATTCAGGTTTCAGACTTTATGACCTTGCAGACAGGTGACTCCTATCCCATTCAGATGGATGACTCCATGATTACGGTATTGAAGTCTATTCCTGGCATTAAACATGTTCAACGCTACGCACTTAAACAAGGAATACTTAAAACCGACAATGATTTCTTGGGAGTAGTATTCAAAGGTGTTGGTCCCGAATATGACACAACATTTCTTCATCAGAATTTAGTTCAAGGCTGCATCCCACGCTTTAATGATACGACAACGGACAATAATATCCTCATTTCGAAAAGCATTGCAGACAAGTTAGGCGTGAAAGTCAATGATAAAATCTATAGTTATTTCATTGATAAGGATGGAATACGCACAAGAAGATTTAAGATTCAAGGTATTTATCAAACGAATCTATCACAATATGACGACATTACTTGTTTTGCAGACTTAAATACGATTGTAAAACTCAATGGTTGGCATGATGATCAAGCTACTGGAGCAGAACTCATTGTCAAGGACTTCAACCAGTTAGATAATGTGGAGAATCTCGTCATCAAAAAGGTAAACCGCACACTCGACCACTATGGTGAGACATATTCTTCAAAGACTATCCGTGAACTTTGCCCTCAAATCTTCTCATGGCTTGACCTACTCGACCTAAATGTATGGGTCATCCTCGCACTGATGATTGCCGTAGCAGGAGTAACTATGATATCCGGACTACTAATAATCATTTTGGAACGTACTGTGATGATTGGTATTTTGAAAGCTTTAGGCGCACGAAATAAAACCATCAGACACACATTTATGTGGTTTGCGGCATTCATTATAGGCAAAGGTTTGTTGGTTGGAAACCTGATTGGACTTGGCCTTATCACGCTTCAACAGTTCACAGGACTCGTCAAACTCAATCCGCAAACCTATTATGTAAGTACAGTCCCCGTGGAGTATAATATCCCTTTATTTATCATTTTGAACGTTGCAACCCTACTCATCAGCCTCTTTGTGCTCATCGCTCCAAGTTATTTGATTTCTCATATCCATCCTGCAAAGTCCATGAGATACGAGTAAATAAAATCTAATATAGGAAACAAAAAGTGCACATAAAGTTTTGAGATGTGCAAAGAAAGAACTATCTTTGCACAAAAATTTTGATATTGTGCAATGGACTCACAACCAAATTTCAACCGCTTTATAGAACAAAGCATCATCAATAATTGGGATAAAGACGCCTTGACAGACTACAAAGGTGCCACGCTTCAATTTCATGATGTTGCCCGAAAGATAGAAAAACTGCACATTTTATTTGAGAACAGTGGGCTACATAAAGGCGACAAGATTGCTATTTGCGGTCGGAATAGTTCTCATTGGGCTGTTGCATTCTTAGCCACTTTGACCTATGGGGCTGTTGCTGTACCTATTCAAAATGAATTCAAACCCGAACAAATTCATAATATTGTCAACCATAGCGAGTCTCGATTTCTATTTGTAGGAGATGTTGTTGCTAAGGAAATTGATGCTGAAGAGATGCCTTCACTTGAAGGAATCCTATATTTACCAGACTTTTCTATTGTGCTTTCTCGGTCTGAGAAGTTTACGTTTGCACGCGAACATCTCAATGAAATCTTCGGAAAACGATATCCTAAGTACTTTAGACCAGAACATATCCACTATCATCAAGACCAACCCGAGGAGTTGGCTTTAATCAATTATACAAGTGGAACAACAGGATTCTCGAAAGGTGTGATGCTCCCCTATCGTGCATTGACTGGCAATTATCTGTTCTTAGAAGAAGTAATTGGTTCGAAGATACCCAAGCATTGTAATGTCTTAGCCATTCTTCCAATGGCACACATGTATGGTATGATGTGCGAACTCATTCTCGAATTCTGCCTTGGAAACCATACTTATTTCCTCACAAGACAACCAAGTCCAATGCTCATTCAACAGGCTTTTGCTGAAATCCACCCTGCAATGATATTCTCGGTACCCTTAGTTGTTGAGAAGATTATCCGCAAGAATGTCTTTCCAAAGATTCAAAGCAACATCTATAAGCTATTGATGACAATGCCTGTTATCAACAAAAAAATAAAGCAACGCATTCTCGATATCGTACAGGCTGAGTTTGGTGGTGCAATGTATCAGGTTGCTGTAGGAGGTGCTGGGCTAAATAAAGAGATAGAAGATTTCCTTATCAACATCGGATTTCCTATCACTATGGTCTATGGAACCACTGAAACTGCCCCACTGATTACTTATGTTGACTGGCATGATTTCATTCCAAGAAGTTGTGGAAAGCCCGTGAAATTCATGGATGTGAAGATAACCAGTAATGACCCAGAGACTGTTCCTGGTGAGATTATTACACAAGGACAGAATGTCATGTTGGGATATTACAAGAACCAAGAAGCTACAGATGCCGTCATAGATAAGAACGGATGGTTTCATACAGGAGACTTAGCTACGATGTCAAAAGACGGACATATCTTCATCCGTGGACGTATTAAGAACATGCTTCTCGGTGCAAACGGGCAAAACGTTTTTCCCGAAGAAATTGAAAACAAGCTAAATTCGATGACCTTAGTCAATGAAAGTCTTGTCATACAAAAAGGTGAAAAAATCATTGCACTCGTTCATCCTGATTACGAAGAAGTTGAATCTTTGAATTTCAGTGAAGATGATTTAAAACAAGTTATGGAGCAAAATCGCAATGAACTAAATGCAGTTCTACCCAAATATGCAAGTCTTTCAGCGATTCAAATACAGAAAGAAGAGTTTGCAAAGACTCCAAAAAAGAGCATTAAACGCTATCTTTATCAAAATACCATCCAATAAAACTATTGATTACCAAACAAAAAGTAATTCAAAAAAAAGACAACATTATGGAACAAATACCAAGTTTTAATAGTCTGATACAGCAGTCTATCATAGACAATTGGGATAAAGACGCACTCACAGACTTCAAAGGTGCGACCCTGCAATATCATGATGTAGCTCGTAAAATCGAGAAACTTCATATCATGTTTGAAAGCAGTGGTGTGGTCAAAGGAGACAAGATTGCTTTAGCTGGGCGTAATAGTGCAAATTGGGCTGTAGCATTTCTGGCTACACTTACCTATGGATGTGTGGCTGTTCCAATTCTCCATGAATTCACACCCGAGCAGATGCACAACATCGTTAACCACAGTGAGGCTCGTCTTCTCTTTGTAGGTGATGTAGTGGCAACACAGATTGACCCAACAAAGATGCCTACACTCGAAGGCATTATCTATATCCCCGACTATTCGCTTGTGCTTTCCCGTACAGACAAACTCACCTATGCACGTGAGCATTTGAATGAAATGTTCGGAAAAAAGTTCCCAAAATACTATCGTAAAGAACATATAAACTATTATATTGAAAAGTCTCCCGACGAGTTGGCTCTTATCAATTATACCAGCGGAACAACAGGATTCTCAAAGGGTGTAATGATTCCTTATCGTGCATTATGGAGCAATGAATATTTCGCTGAACAAGTTTTAGGAAAGGTTGTCAAGGCTGGAGACAGCATCATTAGCATCCTTCCAATGGCTCACATGTATGGTATGGCCTTCGAGTTTATCTTCGAATTTTGTAAAGGTTGCCATGTATTCTATCTCACACGCGTACCAAGTCCTGCCATCATTGCACAGGCTTTTAGTGAGGTTAAGCCGAAGATCATCATCAGTGTACCTTTGGTTATCGAGAAGATTATACGTAAAAAGGTATTCCCAAAGATACAGAACAATCGCATGCGTATGCTTCTTCACATGCCTGTTGTGGCTAAGAAGGTGCGTGAAAAGATATGCGAACAGGTATCAAATGCATTTGGAGGAGAGTTCTATGAAGTTATCATCGGTGGTGCCGCTTTTAACCAAGAGATAGAACATTTCGTTCATCAGATAGGCTTCAAATACACAGTTGGTTATGGCGCTACAGAGTGTGCACCTATCATTTGCTATTCAGATTATAAAGACTTTGTGCCAGGAAGTTGCGGACGGGCTGTTGTAAACATGCAAGTAGAGATTGATAGTCCTGACCCAGAAAATATTCCTGGCGAGATTCTTGCAAAGGGAATGAATGTCATGTTGGGGTATTATAAGAATGAAGAAGCTACCCGACAGACCATTGATGCTAATGGGTGGTATCACACAGGAGACCTCGGTACTAAAGATGCCCATGGAAATATCTTCATCAAGGGACGGTCCAAGAACATGCTACTCGGTGCAAACGGACAAAATATCTATCCAGAAGAGATTGAAGACCGACTCAACTCAATGGCTCTTGTCAATGAAAGTGTCGTGATTCAAGATGGAGATAAGCTCGTGGGTTTAGTGCATCCTGACTATGATGAAGCCAAGAGCATGGGGTTGAGTGACAAAGATTTAGAAACCATCATGGAACAAAACCGCAATGAACTCAATCAAACTCAGCCTGCATATTGCAAACTTTCGGCTATTATCATCCACAAAGAAGAGTTTGAAAAAACACCGAAAAAGAGTATTAAGAGATATCTTTATCAGAAATAGACAAGATTTTCAATAAAAGAAATCAAAGCAAAGATAAAGCAATAAAAGATTAAATTAAAGACAGGAGAAATAAAAGTGCATGTGGCTTTGAATAAAAGCATACGCAGAGAAGACAGAAAAGCATGAACAAAATCACTTCTCTATTATGCCCACAACAAAGCAGAATCATCATTGAGCACATTTATTTTTCCTGCCTTTTTTATATTTCCACCTCCATTTTATTTTATATTGAATACATAAAATATAGCTATTTTATCATCGAATAATCACCTAATATCAGCCAACTCATACCACTAAGACTCTCCTTAAGCACAGATTTATAACAAGCTTATAATCAAGAAACTAAATAACAAGTATTTAAGTATTTCACAAACTCTATTTTTTCATCATTCAATAGAGATTTATCCGAAATCTTATCTGCCTGAAATGAGTAAATAATTCAAGCCATTTTAGCCCGCAATATGAGTCATATCATTGTGTGAAACCTATCAGTTTATTTTGTATAGTTAAACACTATGCACATACCTTCAAACTCAATTTGAATACAATCTTAAAAAACACACCCGTTTATCTGATATCTTTTATCAATAAAAGTAAGTGAAATTTGAAGAGCAAATCTTCAGAATCAGTCATCATCATGCCATTCTAAAAACTATAAACAGACTGAAAACATGACATGAAACGAAAAAGGGGCGCATCACATATACATGACACACCCCTACATTCAGAACTAATCAAATATTTATTCTATCTTAGAAAGGCAGATCATCTGCACTTTCTCCTTCTGCACTTTCTTGTGAAGCTACAGGTGCCGGACCACCTACTGGAGCAGGACTAACAGGAGTTGGTTCGAAACCTGCAGGCGCGGCAGAAGCTCCTAACGAAGCTGGATCAATCTGACGAACATCAAACGCACGAATACTATTAAACCAACGTCCATTATATTCGTGGGCATCGATATCGAAAGAAACATTTACCTCTTGTCCAATTTGTATATTGAAACGTTGCAAGCGCTCATCACCAAACACACTGAACACCATCTTATGAGGGAAATTCTCATGCGTTTCGATAACAAAATCCTGCGCTTTCCATTCGCCACGAGCAGAAGTTCCCGAGCGAGCGGGCAATGCTGCAATAACCTTTCCTTGTAAATCCATAGTTTATTTTATATTATTTTCAATGATTCTTAAACTAAAAATCGTGTTTTTGTTTTTACACTTGATTTTGCGAAATTACTAAAATAGTTCTAATAAATGAAACATTTTATGTCTTTTTTTTGTTTTACACAAGGGTTTTTAGTATTTTTGTCTCTACAAAAAACGTAAGTGGAATAATAACTATTAAAGAAAGATACTAATGAGATTTACATTATCCAGCAGCGCTCTTAACGCTCGCCTTCAATCACTTGCCAAGGTAATCAACAGCAAAAATTCACTACCTATACTCGATAGTTTCCTCTTCGAAGTAAGCAACAGTGGATTAAAGATTACAGCATCAGACAATGAGAATGTCATGACTTCGCTTGTGCCACTCAGTGAGTGTGACGGAGAAGGAAGCTTTGCAGTGCCCAATCGTACGATTCTTGACGCCGTAAAAGAGCTTCCAGAACAACCTCTTCAATTCGAAGTTGATATAGAAGCCCTCACCATCAAGATTCTTTATCAGAATGGTATGTATAACTTCACGGCACAAAATGCTGACGAATATCCTCACACACAAGCTGTTCCAGATGGTGCACACGTGATAACAATGGCTTCAAACTCATTGATTAATAATATCACACGCTCACTTTTTGCCACAGCAACAGACGAACTTCGTCCTGTGATGAATGGCATATACTTTGACCTTACAACCGATTATCTGGCCATTGTAGCCACAGATGGTCATAAGCTTGTACGCAATCAAGACTATACAGTGAAAAGTGACACCCCGGCTTCATTTATCCTTCCCAAGAAACCAGCTACACTTTTGAAAAATGTTTTGAGTAAAGACGATAGTGATGTTGTTATCAAGTTTGACGACCGCACTACCGAAATACGCTTTGCAGAAGGTCAGCTCTGTTGTCGACTCATTGAAGGCAACTATCCCAACTACAATAGTGTGATTCCTGAAAACCCACACAACATGAGTATAGACCGTAAGAGTCTTATCGGAGCTTTACGCCGTGTACTCCCATTTGCAAGTGAAAGCAGTCAATTAGTTCGCTTCCACATTGAATCAGGTAAACTCGAAGTGTCTTCTGAAGACATTGATTTTGCAACCAGTGCAAAGGAACAAATCGTTTGTGACTATAATGGTCCACAAATGAGTATTGGCTTTAAGGGAAGCTCTTTACAAGAGATTCTGAACAATCTTGATTGTGATGAAGTAAACTTCCAATTGGCAGACCCAAGCCGTGCAGGTGTTATTGTGCCTACCGAACAACCTGAAAATGTTAATGTTCTGATGTTGATCATGCCTATGTTGCTCAACGATTAAGGAACGACAACACATAAATAAGAAATGAAATTAAATCTGAAAAAGCCCCTTGTAGTCTTCGACCTCGAGACTACAGGGCTTGATATTGTAAACGATCGCATCATACAGCTTTCGTTCATAAAGGTCTATCCTGACGGAAAAGAAGAGCGTGGAGACCATCTTATCAATCCAGGAAGGCACATCCCAGAGATGATTACCGAACTAACAGGCATTGATGACGAGAAAGTTAAGGATGCACCCAGCTTCAAACAGATATCAACAACATTGGCCGAAACGTTCAAAGGATGTGACTTTGCAGGCTTTAACTCCAATCGTTTTGACGTACCAATGCTCGCTGAAGAATTCTTGCGTGCAGGCATTGACTTTGACTTCTCTAAATGCCGACTCATAGATGCACAAGCCATCTTCCACAAGATGGAAAGAAGAAATCTGGCAGCTGCCTACAAGTTTTATTGTGGAAGAAAGATGGAAGAAGACTTTGAGGCTCACCGAGCAGACCAAGATACTGAAGCAACCTATCGGGTATTGATGGGTGAATTGGATATGTATTCTAAAGAACAACAGGACGAAGACGAGCGTATTCTACCGAATGATATGGACTTCTTGGCCGAGTTTTCTAAACAAAACGACAATGTTGACTTTGCAGGACGCATGATTTGGGCACCTATCACAGATAAAGAAGGGAAACCTTTAACCGATAAAGACGGAAAGCCTCAACTGCAAGAAGTATTCAACTTTGGCAAATACAAGGACTATCCTGTGGCAGAAGTCTTGAAGAAAGACCCAGGATACTATTCTTGGATGTTGGGAGCCGACTTTCCAAACAACACAAAACAGGTGCTGACGCGCATTCGGCTTCGTGAATTTAACAAGCACTCATGCTAAAAGGAAAGAAGATAGTACTCGGCATAACAGGGTCGATAGCGGCCTATAAATCATGCCTCATCATCCGTGAACTCATCAAGCAAGAGGCTGAAGTACAGGTGGTCATCACCCCATCAGGCAAAGAATTTATCACCCCGATAACGCTTTCGGCATTAACGCACAAACCCGTTATCAGTGAGTTCTTTGCTCAACGTGATGGCACCTGGCACTCTCATGTAGATTTGGGATTGTGGGCAGATGCTATGCTCATAGCCCCTTGCACGGCAAGTTCACTCGGCAAGATGGCACACGGCATTGCCGACAACATGCTCATCACCACCTATCTCAGCATGAAGGCCCCCGTATTTATAGCCCCAGCAATGGACCTTGATATGTATCAACACCCTTCTACACAGGCCAACCTTCAACAACTGAAATCCTATGGCAATCATATCATAGCGCCTACAAGTGGCTTTCTGGCCAGTGGACTTGAGGGAAAAGGCCGAATGGAAGAGCCCAAGAAGATTGTAGAAAGCCTTGAAAGCTTCTTCAATTCAACAAACGAACTATCGGGAAAGCATATCATGATTACGGCAGGTCCCACGTATGAAAAGATTGACCCCGTGAGATTCATTGGCAATTATTCAAGCGGAAAGATGGGGTTTGCCTTGGCTGAGGAATGCTATCAACGTGGTGCGGAGGTAACATTGATTAGTGGTCCCGTGAATCTTCATTGTTCTCAAGGCATCAACAGAATAAATGTGGAGACTTGTGAAGAGATGTATGAGCAGGCTATAAAGGCCTTTCCCCATCAGAATGCGGCCATTTTGTGTGCGGCAGTAGCCGATTTCAAACCTGAAAACGTGGCAGAAACAAAGATTAAACGCGAGAAAGACGATTTGATTCTCCAGCTAAAGCCCACACAAGACATTGCATCTGAACTTGGGAAAATGAAGACCTCCAACCAGCATATCGTTGCTTTTGCACTCGAAACCAACAATGAAGAGCAAAATGCCAAGCACAAGTTAATGAAGAAAAATGCGGATTTCATTGTGCTAAACTCTATACGCAATCCCGGAACTACATTCAAAAGTGATGAAAATCAGATTACGATTATCCATCAAAATGGGAAAAAAGAATATGCCAAGAAACCTAAAACGGATGTTGCCAAAGATATTATTAACGAGTTGGCTAATCTTTTATAGCTGGCCACTCATGGCTCAAGAGCTCCAAGCTGTCGTAAATATCAACCACACCCAAATACAAGGTACAAACAATGCGATATTCGACAACTTGCAAAACGCCCTTACCCAGTTTCTCAATGATAGAAAATGGACCGACCTCCAGTTTCAAAAAAATGAGCGGATAGCGTGCAGTTTCAATATCACGGTGAATAAATACGACCAACAGAACAACACCTTCAGTTGTAAAGCCATTATACAAGCCAACCGACCCGTATTCAATTCAACATACACCACAGTGCTTTATAGCAACACCGACAATAACTTTGACTTCGAATATGCTGAGTTTGCTCAATTAGAGTTCAACAAAGAACACATCAACAATCAGCTCACGGCCTTATGCGCCTACTATGCCTATCTCATCATTGGCATCAACTTAGACAGCTTTTCGCCTATGGGAGGAACTGACATACTCCAACAATGCCTCAACATAGCCAACAATGCACAGGGTTTAAACTTTGCAGGATGGAAGAGTTTTGACGACGACCGAAATCGGTTTGCGGTAATCAATGCCTATACGGATGAGAAATTAAGTCCTTTCCGAACACTCCAATATGACTATTATCGAAAGGGATTAGACCAGATGGCCACAAATCCAGAGAAAGCACGAGTGAATATCACCACTGCCCTCGAAGAAAACTTATGGAAGGCGCATGAAAACAGACCACTGAGCAGACTCCCCCAACTATGGACCGACTATAAAAAAGATGAACTTGCCAACATCTATCAAGGTCATGGTACACAAAAAGAGAAAGAACGAATCTATGACATACTCTTCACACTCAATGCCAGCCTAAACGAAAGCTGGGAGAGAATAAAACAATAAATCAAGAATATGCTGAAACAATTATACATCAAAAATTTCACACTAATAGACGAACTCAATATCTCATTTGATAGTGGATTCTCTGTCATTACTGGTGAAACGGGAGCCGGGAAAAGCATTATTCTCGGAGCCATCAACCTACTATTAGG
>QWCC01000738.1_pt1 | contig 10781 bp, 8 predicted proteins | sample 1972491 | NCBI WGS metagenome assembly QWCC01 (sample SAMN09866718, study PRJNA288562) | Human oral metagenome isolate term5_saliva, whole genome shotgun sequencing... | isolation source: mouth | host: Homo sapiens | place: USA: California
ACAACATGTGAGGAGACCTTCTTCTATCACAGTGACCACCTCGGCAGCACGTCTTACATCACAGACGATAAAGCCAACATCACGCAGTATGATGCTTACCTGCCATACGGTGAACTGTTGGTTGACGAGCACAGCAGCAGTGAAGAGCTGCCGTATAAGTTCAATGGCAAGCAGTTCGATGAAGAAACTGGCTTGTACTATTATGGTGCAAGATACATGAATCCTATGGCAAGTATTTGGTATGGGGTGGATCCGTTAGCGGAGAAGTATCCAAATGTGAATGGGTATTGCTATACAATGGATAATCCTATTAAATATTTAGATCCAAATGGGAAACAATCAGAAAATAGTATAATATTAGCAAGGAATCCACTTGGAGGTTATTATTTTACTCCAGCAGCAGCTCATCTTCTCCACTTAGTAAGTGGGGTCAATGAGCAACAAATCCTTTACGCAAATGTAATATTTGAGGAAACTGGTATATTAAATGGCTCAATAGGTACAGCTGGTTCATCATTGACAGCAGGGAAAGATCCTGATCATGCAATAATAACCCATTATTATTATAATTTTAAGAATAATATGACATATAGAGAAACTAATGGAGCCTTTTTCTATGAGTTTACGGAAAGAAATGCCCATGAGGTTGGTCATATTCCTCAATTAAAAGGAACAAGGCATCTGGTAGGATCTGTTTATCAATATCTTAGAAATATACTATCAGGGCAAAATTGGCATGATGGTAGCTATTCTACAAAAGAAAAGGAAGCAGATAAAGGAGCTATTACTTTTAGGAAATTTAGTGCATTTATCGATAAAAATTATAAAAAGAAAGGTTTAGAAAAGCTATTTAAGAACAAGAATAATTTCCAAGATCAAATCATAGAGAGATTAGATCAATGGTGGAAGGCCTTTATTACAAATAAATTTGGGAAAAAGAGTGAAAGCAAAACTAAAAAAAGATAATATCATAGTAATTCTATATGTATTTCTATTTTTTTCATGTAAAGTAGATAATGCTTTTTACTTTGATATTGCGAGTCAAACGATATGTTCGTGTGATGTTTATGTCGGAGGTTACAATTTTTCTAAAAAGATCAAATTAAGACCAAATTCTACATATACTTTGTCGAATAACGGCATGGGAGGTATAGCTTTTGGAGTTAAGATTAGAACGGATTCAATAGGAAGGGTGATAAAAGCAACTCGAACTACATGTGATTCCGATAAGAATACCTAAGGGTATAAAGTACTGTATCTGACAACAATAAATTTCCTCACCTTTTTATCCCTTTGTAAATACTATCAAAATTTCTTTTTCAAATGAGAATAAAGGACATCATTGTATACACATTCGTTTTACTTCTTGTTATTTCTTGTACAAACAAAAAGATAAAAAAGCGATATTATTGTGATATGAATAATATTTATATATCCGTTGCCGAGGGTGATAAGTATGATAGTCTCATCATTGGAGATACAGATTCTATCATTATCCGCAAAACCAATGGTTATTATGGAGAGATCCTGCTCTATTTTATTACCGGGACAGATACAATTTATGTAGATAACTTATATAAGAACATTTACAGGATACACCCACATTCCTTCTCTTATAAAACGATACGAAGAGATGAGGCTCTTGATGTGTTGGATTCTTTCCCCATGAAAGGGAGGAATATCGGTATTGTGGGTAACGGGACTGAATATTATTCTTTCTCGGCAGAAAAGAATGGTCGATACGTAAAAGATTTAGAGATTATCAAGTAAATTATTTAATCCTCCCTTAAAAACCTAATATTCTTCTGATTCATAGTATATTATCCTGTAAATTATTTGTTTGAAACACAAACTATTTTGTAAACGAGCTGGTATAGAGCCAACGATAGGACATCTTAAAGCAGCTAAAAATGTATCCACACGTTGGTATAACATTAAAGAATTTGTCATAAAAATATGCCTTTATGGTCATTCTATCTAAAGCAATAGCGCATTCGTAGATATCTTCCTGTTGATATAGCATTAAAGAATCTGTCATTGAAGTATGTCTTTATGTTCATTCTGTCTAAAACAAAAGGTTATTCTGTCTAATACCATCTGTCCCTCTGTCTTGCATAAAACACCGAAAATATAATGTTTTTTTAGTGCGAAATGCACATGTTTATGCAATTTTAAACTTTCCTCTGTGTCGTTTTTTTTCAATTAAGATGTATTTCCTTTCTTTCTGCACACATATCTAACCATATTGCATCATATGTGCATTGATTTGAAATAAAACCGCATTTACTGATTAAATTGTGTTAAAAATATACGGTTTTGCGCATAATTGGTTGTGCACTTATTGCTTTTTCGGATTTTATTCGTACCTTTGCATCAAGTTTTTTTAGTGGTTAATTTAGTTTTAGTATTTAAGCCTTGGGTGATGGGAATCAGTCAAGGTTTTTTCTTTTTACATGTAAATATAGACTAATATGAAGTATGTAAATGACCGGGTACGCCGTCAGGACCGTCTAATGGATGAGCAGCGGGCGTTAGAATTGTTACGTGATGGAGAGTATGGAGTACTGAGTATGGTGTCTGATGACGCCGGTTACGGTATCCCAGTGAACTTTGTTTGGGACGGAGACCATAGCGTTTACATCCATTGTGCACCTGAGGGACGCAAGCTACAAGCCATTGAGAAGAATCCAAAGGTGTCACTTTGCATCATTGGCAACGTGAACCTGTTGCCTCGTAACTTCACAACGGAGTATGAAAGTGCCATCTTCTTCGGTGAAGCACGTATCCATCTGTCGGACGAAGAGAAGATGCATGCATTGCATTTGCTCATTGATAAGCTGTCAGCCGACTTCAAAGAGATTGGTGATAAGTATGCCCATAAGAGCTTCCACCGCGTTGAAATCATCCGAATAGACTTCAATGAGTTCAGCGGAAAGCGTAAGAAAGTGCATACACCAGACTAATTCTTCTTCTCTATAATCTACTTTTTACTATGGACATAGCCATCATTGGCGGTGGTGCAGCAGGCTTCATGGCTGCCATTACTGCCCGAAAAGCAAATGCAAAAACAAACGTTACGATCTTTGAAAGGGCATCGAAAGTGCTGGCAAAGGTCGAGGTGACGGGTGGCGGAAGATGCAATGTGACGAACAGTTTTGCCGCTATCACCGACCTCAAACAGGCTTATCCACGTGGGGATAAACTGATGAAGCGACTCTTCAACGTCTTTAATTATAAGGATACTTACCGTTGGTTCGAACAGCGAGGAGTACCTTTGGTGACGCAAGAGGACGAGTGTGTCTTCCCGAAAGCGCAGGATTCACATGCCATCATCAACTGTCTGACACGTCAGGCAGCCTCTTTGGGGGTGAAGATAAGCTGCAGAAGTCAGCTGAAAGACATCTATCACACCGATGATAGACGCTTCGAACTGCACTTCGGGGGCGGAGAAAAGCGTTACTTCGACCGTGTTATCATTGCTACAGGAGGCTCTCCCCATGCCCGCGGACTGGTTTATCTGGCACGAATGGGGCACGAAATAGAGTCGCCAGTGCCCTCTCTCTTCACGTTTACCATCAAGGATAAGGCGTTTTGTAGCCTCATGGGCACCGTCGTTGACCCCGTTGTGACGTCCATTCCGGGGACAAAGATGAAGGCAATGGGTCCCTTGCTCATCACACACTGGGGCACAAGCGGTCCGGCAACACTGAAGTTGTCGTCCTATGCAGCCCGCTTTCTTGCTGAAAACGACTACCGTTCGCCCTTCGCTATCAGCTGGACAGGCGACAGAAGCAGGCAGGATGTGGAGCAGGAGTTGGCAGATCTCGCACTGACCAACCCACGAAAGCAAGTCGGAACACTGCATCCCTTCGGCTTACCAGCCCGTCTCTGGGGCTATCTCATTGATAAAATAGGGGTTGATGTGACCAAACCGTGGGGCGAAATAGGGAAAAAGACTATGAACAAGTTGGTTGAAACGCTTGTCAACGACCAATACACGATTGGTGGAAAGGGTAGTTTTCGTGACGAATTTGTCACCTGTGGCGGTGTGAGTCTTAGCAATATCGATCAGAACACACTTGAAAGTAAGGTGTGCAAAGGGCTCTTCTTTGCCGGAGAAGTACTCGACATAGACGCCATAACGGGTGGTTTCAACCTCCAGGCAGCATGGACCACAGGCTACATAGCCGGTGAAAAGGCAGCCATGGAGCGTTAGTTGTGCGTCATCTTGTTGTTTAATTCGGATAAAATGCGTACTTTTGCAGGTGGAATATTAGACAAGTTATGACGAAACAACTTATTTCTTTCCTCCTCATGGGAGTCGCCCTGCTGTGTTGCAGCGCATGTAAAAAAGAGCGTAAGACAAACGATATCATCACAAAGATAGCCCCTAAGCCCAAGACTCCACGCAATCCGCAGAGTCTGTCCGACTTCAAATACGAGAAGAAGGTGCAATGGATGGGCAGCGTTTACACCATTCGTATCCGCCGTTTTGCTGATAAATCGCTCGAAACAACAACTGATGAGGACGGAAAGAAGTACTATGATAATAAGGTACAGTTGCAGATTCTGCGCCAGGATGGTTCGTCTTTCTATGATAAAACATTCACAAAAGCCGACTTCAGAGCCTTTACTGACAATCAATATGGGCGTGAAGGAGCTCTCGTAGGGTTTATGTTCGACCGTGCAGAGGGCAACAAACTCTTCTTTGGAGCAAGTGTTGGTTCACCCGATCCGAACAGTGATGAGTATGTCCCTATTGATGTTACGATTGATAATCAGGGTCGTTTGCACATCACGGATGCCGTAGAACTCGATACGGGTAGTGACCAAGTGCAACCCGCAAAGCCTAAGACGGAAGACGAAATGGCTGAGGAAGAGGGGATGTAAAGAGCCGAAGCACTGGAAAGAAGGAGCCTCCCCAAGCCCCTCCGAAAGGAGGGGATGTGAGAGGAAACGGTGGGATATGGGTGGCTGATTAGCCCAAGTTACGTCCTCCCAAGCCCAAAGGGAATACCTCCTCAAGCCCGAAGAGTAGCCTCCCCAAGCCCCTCCGAAGGAGGGGATGTGCCTGGCGGGATACGGAATGCTGGGAGTTGGGGATATAAAAGAAAAAAGAATTAAACCTCAAAGGTTAAGGTTTAATTCTTAATGTTGTAGAGTTTAGAACTCAAACTAATAGCTTGAAACACACAAACTAACTGTTTTTTTACTCATAAAATCGCATCTTATAGCATGTAATCCATCACTTGTTAACGCGTGATATCTTATTCTATAGTATACAAATTATCTACTTGTTAACGCGTAAATAAGTATTCTATAGCATGCAACTCGTTTACTTTTCTTCTTCAGAACCAGCCCCCAAAAACGCTCAAACACCGTTTTATGCACTTTCAAAAACATCGGGGTATCTCGCTAATTATTCCCCCTCTCCCTTCGGAGAGGGACGGGGAGAGGCTTTTGAAATACCCTTACAAATTATACGTCGCCATTGTTCGCAAATCAACCCATTATCGTTAAAAACCGGCTTTGTAACCTATAGAGAATCAGTTAGTTACAAACAGACTGGTAAAAGGTGCCCTTTTGCATTGCAAAACATGCCCTTTTACACAGCAAAAGATGCCCTTTTACATTGCAAAAGGGCATCTTTTACCACGCAAAAGGGCGTAGATGGGAAAACGAAAGGGAAAGAAATTGACAAAAACAACCCCCAAAATACGGCCTCCCCAAGCCCAAAGGTGATGCCTCCCCAAGCCCCTCCGAAGGAGGGGATGTGCCTGGCGGGATACAGAATGCTGTGGGTTGGTGAGATAAAAGGGAAAAGTATTAAAGCTAAAAGTCCATGGGTTAATTCTCAAAGGTCTAAAGTTTTTGAGGTCAAAATATGCTTTGTCACACACAATTCCCCTATCTGTTAATTCGTAAATTCGTAGTTTATAGCATACAATTAACTATATGTAATTCGTGAAATTCGTGGTTTTGAGCATTCAATTAACTATCTCTCAATTCGGAAATTCGTGGTTTAAAGCATGCAATTAATTATCTGTGAATTCGTAGATTCGTAGTTTAGAGCAGGAAACTCGTTTACTTTTTAATCTCAAAGTCAGTCTACTAAAACCCTCAAACGCCGTGTTCTGCCCTCTCAAACACACCGGGGAATCTCGCTAATTGTTCCCCCTCTCCTTTCGGAGAGGGACGGGGAGAGGCTGTTCGGGGATATGTTCAGGCTTCTTTTTTTCCACTCTCTCCTACCCTATGAACAGCATTCCGACTTGGAAAACGAGTGCACTGACGACCCAAGCGAGGAGCGTTGTGTAGCTAGCAGCAAACAAAGCCCAACCCCAACTGCCCGTTTCGCCCTTGATGGCAGCGATGGTAGCGATGCAAGGGAAGTAGAGAAGGACGAAGAGAAGGAAGCAGAATGCTGTCAGAGTGGCTATCGGTTCTGCCTCATTATAGCTGATACCGTGGAGGTTAGCCACGTCCTGTGTGATTTGTTTGTGTAGCTTTACATACTTTCCACCCTCACTACTGAAGCTGTTATCATCCTTGAAACTGTCGTCATTAGAGTAGAGAACACCCATCGTTGAAGCCACAATCTCCTTCGCACCAACGCCTGCAAGCAGTCCAACATCCAACTTCCAGTTGAATCCTTGTGGGCGGAAGACGGGTTCAACAGCACGACCGACTTGTCCGATGAAGCTCTGTTTCTGTCGTTCCTGTTGCCCCATGTCGGGCTTATCAGGCAATGGGAAGTAGCCCAAAGCCCACACAATGATGGATGCAACGAGGATGATTCCTCCCATTTTCTTCAGATATTGTTTTCCTTTCTCCCATGTATGACGCCCTATAGCCTTCCATGTTGGGAAGCGATACGGCGGCAACTCCATGACAAACGGGGTGTCCTCACCTTTCACAAGGAAGCGGGAGAAGACCCTACTCATGATGACCGACATCAGAATACCAATGACATAGAGTGACAACATAGCAAGGGAACGATACTTCAAGGCAAAGAATGAACCCGTAATCATCACGTAGATAGGCAGTCGGGCAGAGCAACTCATCAGCGGAAGGATGAGCATTGTCACCAGTCTGCTGCGTCTGCTCTCTATCGTTCGGGTAGCCATTACGGCAGGAACGTTGCACCCAAAGCCCATGATCAGTGGGATAAACGACTTCCCATGCAGCCCCATCTTGTGCATCAACTTATCCATGATGAAGGCAGCACGCGCCATATAACCACTGTCTTCCATGTAAGAGATGAAGAAATAGAGGATGAGAATCTGTGGAAGGAAGACGATAACGGCTCCCACACCACCAATGATTCCGTCGACAAGCATGTCTTTCACTGGTCCATCGGGCATGTTTGAGCTGATGAAGTCGCCCAACCACGATACTCCACCATCAATCCAATCCATCGGATACTGGCCTATGACGAACGTAGCCGTGAACATAATGAAGAGGATAAGGAAGAAGATTGGGAAGCCAAAGTACTTGTTTGTGAGTATTTGGTCTATGAAATGCGTTGTCTGATAGGTATCTTTCTTCTGTCCAGTACTGTAGTCTGCCTCCTCAAGGGCACCATGTATGAATCCGTATTTCGCATCCATGATAGCCGTTTCGCTCTCATTTCCAGTCTCTTCCTTCACCCTTTGTGCGGCGATGTCCCGGTGTTTGAAGATCTCATCCGAGTCTTTGAGGGGCTTGATGAGTTCCTCTACGTCCTTATCATGCTCCAGAAGTTTGATGGCAAGATAACGTGTTGAGTAGCGTTGGCAGATGTCGGGATATGCACGCAGGTGTTCCTGAATGTTCTTTATACCCGCTTCCAGCTCATGACCGTGGTTGATATGGATGTGACGGAACTGTGAAGTCTCGTCTTCTTTGCCCTCATAAACGGTGATAACCTGATGGAAAAGCTCTTTGACACCACGTCCATTGGTGAACACAGTGGGCACCATTGGGATTCCAAAGAGCTCCGAAATCTTCTGATAATCAATGCTATCGCCACGCTGTTCGGTCTCATCGAACATGTTTAGAGCACAAACCATGCGCACATGCATGTCTATCAGCTGTGTCGTAAGGTAGAGATTACGCTCCAGATTGGATGCATCAATGACGTTGATGACCACGTCTGGCGTTTTCTCCACAAGCTGTTTGCGCACGTAGAGTTCCTCCGGACTATAGGCAGAGAGGCTGTATGTGCCGGGAAGGTCAACAAGATGGAACTCGTAACCCTCGTAGTTGGCGCGCCCCACCTTGGCATCTACCGTCACACCAGAGTAGTTCCCGACACGCTCATGTGCACCGGAAGCAAAGTTGAAGAGCGACGTCTTGCCACAGTTTGGGTTACCAACGAGTGCCACATTGATGACTTTGCTCTTGCGATTGACGGTATCGGTGAGTTCGGAAGGCGTCAGTGCGTGGTCCGATTCATCAGGGATATTATTGGAGAGGGCACCCTGCTGCGGTTCATTATCAGCCTTAGCCTGTTCCAACTGGCGTGCCTCTTCAGCGCTAATAACCTCGATCTGGTCGGCTTCACTGTGTCTCAGGCTCACCTCGTAGCCCATGATTTTATATTTAACAGGGTCACGCAACGGTGCATTCAGCAGTACTTCAACCTGCTTTCCCTGTATGAATCCCATTTCAATGATTCGTTTTCGGAAGCCTCCATGACCCAAAACCTTCACGATAACACCTGTCTCTCCGGTCTTTAAATCTGATAGTTTCATGTTGATTCTCCTCTTTCATAACCTCTTTTTTCTACTTTCTGGGTTATGATTTCTACGTTCGCTATGTTTTATTCTGCCGTCTGTGGGCACATGATGCATCGGCTTTCCGCATGCCATAGAGCCTCACAGAGGATGAGCAAAAGTACTGAAAAAAGTTGATATGTGAGCCACTTGCGTGAAAAATACCTATATATAGGTAGGGAAAACACCGTCTACAGCTTGAGAAAAACGCCTGTTCCGTGCCTTTCGTCATCCCCCTTCTACGTGGTAACAGTTTGGTAATCTGTAATCTTTTTATTAATTTTGCAGACACACAACATTAACAATTATGGCAAAATTAACAGTAAACAGTTACGAGGAACTGGCTGCCCGACTGGGCGAAAAGATTGGTGAAAGCGAGTGGTTGCTCGTTGATCAGGAGAGAATTAACCTCTTTGCAGATGCTACACTCGACCATCAGTGGATTCATGTTGAGCCCGAACGCGCGAAAGTGGAGAGCCCTTACAAGAGCACTATCGCCCATGGATACCTCACTTTGTCGCTTCTTCCACACATGTGGCAGGAGATTATTGAGGTGAATAACCTCAAAATGATGGTTAATTATGGTATGGATAAGATGCGCTTCGGCCGTCCTGTCCTTGTAAACTCACGCATTCGCCTCGTTGCAACACTCGATTCTATCGAAAATCTGCGTGGTATCTGTAAGGCAGGTATCAAGTTCCAGATTGAAATAGAGGGTGAACGCAAACCCGCCTTGGAAGGTATCGCCACCTTCTTGTATTACTTTGAGTAAAGAAAAGGAGCCTCCCCAAGCCCCTCCGAAAGGAGGGGATGTGAGAGGATACGGTGGGATATGGGTGGCTGAATAGCCCCAAAATACGGTTTCCCAAGCCCTAAGGGGGTGCCTTCCCAAGCCTGAAGAGTTGCCTCCCCAAGCTCTTCCAGAGGAGGGGATGTACCTGGCAGGGTACGTGTTTCCGATGAAAAGTTAGAATAATTGGAGGAGTTAGAGTAATAAAAGGAATAAAAACCGTTACGCCAAAGGCGTTGTTGGAAATCCGAAAGGGTTTCCCATGAATGGTTTTTAATGACTAAAACGACTTTAACTCCTCTAAATATTAAAGCGCAATCCGCTTGACTTTTAAATCCTAAAATCCATTGTTAAGAGTCCAAACCAATACCGTAAAACACACAAATCATTTACTTGTTAACTCGTAATATCTTATGCTATTGCCCGCAATTCATCTACTTCTCAATTCGTAAATTCGTAGTTTTTAGCTTGCAATTCACCTATCTGTAATTCGGAAATTCGTGGTTTATAGCATGCAAATAACTTATCTGTAATTCGGAAATTCGTAGTTTTTAGCTTACAATTCCCCTATCTGTTAATTCGTAAATTCATGGTTTAGAGCAGGCAACTTGTTTACTTTTTAATCTCAAAGTCAGTCTACTAAAACTCTCAAACACCGTGTTATGCACTCTCAAGTACACCGGGGAATCTCGCTAATTATCCTCCCTCTCCCTTCGGAGAGGGCTGGGGAGAGGCTCCTTTTTCCCATTCCGTCCTCTCAAACACACCGGGGAATCTCGCTAATTGTTCTCCCTCTCCTTTCGGAGAGGGTTGGGGAGAGGCTGCTTCGGTTGTGTTTCAGGCTTCTGTCGAGCTTCTGTTCAGGCTTTATGAAATACCCTTACAAATTATACGTCACTATTGTTCGCAAATCAACTCATTATCATTAAAAATCGCCTTTGTAACCTCCGCAGTATCAATAGGTTACAAACAGGTTTGTAAAAGGTGCCCTTTTGCATTGCAAAACATGCCCTTTTACACATCAAAAGATGCCCTTTTACATTGCAAAAGGGCATGTTTTAGAAGGCAAAAGGGCGTAGATGGGAAAACAGGAAGGAAAGAAATTGACAAATAAAGAGCGGAGCTAAGAAAAGAGAAGCGGCCTCCCCAAGCCCCTCTTTATCTTTGCAGTGAAAGAAAAAGAGTAGAAATTCTCTTTAAGCTCGATTAATTTTTACCTTTGTTGTTGTAAGGAA
>QWCC01000940.1_pt1 | contig 10781 bp, 9 predicted proteins | sample 1972491 | NCBI WGS metagenome assembly QWCC01 (sample SAMN09866718, study PRJNA288562) | Human oral metagenome isolate term5_saliva, whole genome shotgun sequencing... | isolation source: mouth | host: Homo sapiens | place: USA: California
ATCTTGATTCATAAATTCTCCTTTTATTCGACATCAATTGTTAAACTCCTGCTAGTGTGACTAATAGAGTCAGTGGTAGGAGTTTTATTTTTCATAGGGAAATTCTTCAGTAGGAGGTGCACTATGAAAGGTAAATTGAAGCCCTATATGATAATTATATTAATCCTATGTGTTTTAGTAGGAATTTATTTCCTATGGCCTATTATAACAGATGAAAGCGATTCTGTCCTAGCTGAAGGGGGTATAGATGGAAATTCCTCTATATCCACTGTAGAACAACAGACTAATAAACCTATCGCTTATATAACAGGTGCAGTAGTATCACCAGGTTTATATGAACTTGAAAGCTCTGCCACTGTAGGAGATGTTGTTAAGTTTGCAGGAGGACTATTACCCTATGCAGATATAGAATCTATCAATATGGCAAAGCAAGTTGTAGCAGGCGATCATATCCACGTAGTATTTAACTTTCACGGCAATCCTGAAGTGTTATTGCGTGGTAATAAGATTAATATAAACTCTGCCACTGCAAAAGAACTGGATTCATTACCTGGTATAGGCCCAGCTATGGCTAAAAGGATTGAAGAATATCGTGCACAAAAAGGCCCCTTTACATCCGTTGAAGGTATCAAGGGGGTGAAGGGCATTGGTGACGGCGTATTTAAGAAAATTAAAGACAAAATTACAATTTAATAATCAAAAGAGTGATCACGAAGGTACGTTTCTGCATACCAATACCATTCACCAAAGCAAAGTGGTATTAACTCATAGTCAATGGGCACATGTTATATTAGGATCTATCATTATAGGAACAATACTAGGGTATGGAAATTATTTTCCTGTACTCAATCAAATGTACTACATCTTAGCTATAGGAATAGCCATTATAGGTGTCAGTATTTTTAAAGCCTTACAATCGTCTAATCGGTGGAGCTCATTTGGTAAGTTAATAGTTTTTGTGTCCCTTTTTATAGGACTATCGTATTATCAAACAGATTTACGGATTATACATTTTAATAGCTATACATCATACTATTTGCAGCAAGAAGGCGAATATCTTGGTACGGTTGTAACTGCTCCTGAAAGAGTAAATTTGAACGGACAGGAGTATTACAAATATATTATTGAAATCCATGGATTACATCCTTATAAAAATACTGCAAAAAATGATTATATTAAGGCACAGGGACGGTTACAGATATATTCAAAGGTATCTACTACTAAGTATCCCATACGACTAGGGGAATGCGCAGTTGTAGAAGGTACACCAAAGTCCTTATTTCTTATCGAAGAGGAAGGTCGTATTAATCTTCGCGGCCGCTATATGAGTTCCAATACTCGAGGTCGTATCTATGATGGTATATACAGAGTGGCTACTCATAAAGACTTACAAGTATTTCACTATAAGGAGCCCTTTTCTGAAAAACTATATAGGAAACTCTTATTTATTTGTGGCTCAATACGAGAATCTATAGATAAAACTATTTCTAATTATCTAGAGGAACCACAACATGTATTAGCACAAGCATTAGCCTTAGGTGGCCATTATAGTGAACTAGGGGAAGACACAATGAAGGATTTTTCCTATACAGGACTTATTCATATTCTGTCCATATCAGGTTCACATATTGCTCTTTTATTAGCACTGGTATATGGACTGGGACGACTCATTAAATTAAGAAAACGAACTAGTTTGATTATGGGGATTTTAGTGGCTATCATGTATTGTGGTGTCGTTGGTGGCGATGCTCCTGTTGTACGGGCAACGATGATGAGTATAATGATGTGCATATCCTATGTAAAAGGACGATTATATCAAGCTAAGCAGGCGTTATGTATATGTGCCATACTATGTCTAGTATATGATCCTTTTTCTATATTTGATGTAAGCTTTCAGCTCTCTTTTGGTGCAACCTATGGTTTGCTTATATGGGGGAAAGTATTATATGAACGCATTCAATGGCTACCAAAATGGATTAAAACACCGCTCGTGTTATGTGTATCGGCACAGTTGCTCATCTTGCCGCTACAGCTGTATTACTTTCACTATATTAGTATTGCTAGTTTGTTAGCAGCTTGTATAGTGGCACCTTTATTAGATCTATCTATCGTTTTAATTTTTATAAGTACTATTATTAGCTCTATAATGCCAATATCATTTCTATGGCCTTTGATAGATGTACTATTACGTATATCCTTATATTTAAATCATGTGTTAGGTCGTAGTGGCAGTTTACTTTGGTTAGGCATGATGAATCCTTATTGTGCTTATTTGTATTTGGTTCTATTAGGTTTATTTACGTATTTTTTAACCCATAGAAAAAGATATACTGTTTATGTAATGTTGTGTTTGTTTTTTATGGTCACAACCTTTGGTGCTTCATATTATGTGACACAGTATCATAAGAATGCATTGGTTCACTATATTCCTATGAAGCAGTGTAATGTATTACTTTGTATAGAACCAAATCACGAAGGTGCCTATGTATTAATTGATGCACCAGACCATATTAAAACAACACCTAATGAAAGGCTTATCAATCAAGCTATACAAGCATATGGTGTCAATCCAAAGGTTGTAAAAGTAGACTACTTTCATAGTAACGGATCTGCAAAAATAATATATAAAAATAGTATGAAAGAAATCGATGTATATAATGGACAAAGAGGGGAAAAAAATCTAAAATTAAATGATAAGACTAATACACTATTTATTACGAGTCGTTCTAGTTCAATGAATGAAATTGGCCGAGTATTACCGAATAATATGGTTTTACTTAGCAGCTCTCATGGTGCGTTACGCGATGTGGACCCATCATCGGAACACATGTATATAATGGGGTACAGTTACATTAAAGATATCTATCTGTGAAAGGAGGAACTATGGCACATATTCAACTCATTTATGGCGATGAGCCACAATTAATTGAAGAAGAAAAACGTAAATTTTTAAGTGCCTATCCTGACCTTCCAGTAACAGTATTAGATGATGAAGACCTATTATTCGTAAAAGCGGTAAAAATAGCGATGCTTGGGTTCCATTATATGAACTTCTCATGGAATATAACGGGGATAACCCCATCCTTTTGATTTATCATGATATGATTGATAAACGCATCAATCAGAATAAAGAGATTTTAGATAAAATACCAAATCATCAATGTAAGCGCCTTGAAGGGGCAGACCTTGTAATGTGGATACGTCAGTACTGTACGTCTAATGGTTTTAAAATGACCCCTGATGCACAGGAATATGTAGCGCATCTCATCGATTTGTGGCAAGATGTACCAGTTTCATTTATGAGAACCGAATTTGACCGCTATTTTTTACAAATAACAGGTGATAAAGTCATTACAAAAGAGTTCCTCGAAGAAAATGGTAGTGATTATGGAGCTAAAAATATTTTCACCTTTAAAGAGGCTCTGTTAAAGCGGGATATTGATACATTACTTGAACTATTTCCGTTTATGTTCGGCTATAAAGAATTAGACCGTGCAATGAGCTATATTGAGGGGCAATTACGTTTACAGTTACTAGTTAGTGAATGTCGCCAAGCGGGAATGTCTGTTCAAGCTATACAAAACCTATGTAAGGATTATGATTCGTCATTTAAACCATATCCAATTAAGTTAGCTTATGAGGCGAGTTCCAGAATTTCAATTAAGGCGCTACGAGCTTTATTAAAAGGGCTCTATGAGATTATTTTGGATAGCCGTAGTAGCAGGGGCGATATTTGGCGATTTAGAGATTTATGTATTACCTATTGTGGGTATAAGGGATAAAAATGAAAGTACGTTATCGTGTTGTACCAAAACAGAATAAGAAATCATCCTTCTATGTAAACTGTCATAGCCAACATGTGACGATTCAAGCAGCGGACTCTGCATTTTCCACATTACTTAGTTTGCGTGAAAGATTGTCTGCATGGTATAAGGAAAAAAATATCTCTTTTGACGATATTCCTACTAATACCGATACTGCTTGTTGCTTCGCCTGGAAGGTAGATACTGAAACTGGGGAAGGTTTAGACACCTATTATTATGGTGGTGGCTGCGGCGCTGGTGAATGGATTGAAGCTGCTGAGGCACAACGTGAGGCTGAAGAGGCTAAAAATCAAGCACCAAGAGGCAAGTCCTTTGCAGGATATGATCAACAAGATGAATATGATGATGTTGACGAAGATGATTTTGCTCCATTTGTAGAGGCTGTTGAGTTAGGCTATTTCAACAATAGTCCAGTTGTTGTGTCTCGAGCTAATCAAACGGCTGCCGCATCTAGCAGTAGTGATACTGTCGCATCTGTTAGTAGTACACCTAAAGCAAGCAAAGGTTTTGCACCTAAAAGTACGACAAAATCTACTGGAAAAGGTAGTGAAGGGGATAGCAAATATCCTCGTCGTGCACCGAAGGATGCGCCTACTGACGAAGGTATGATTTTAGGGCCCAAAATTGAAGGTGTTACCTCTAAGATCATGGGCACCTTAGATACGCCAAGCGTCATCTTTGAAGGTGTATTTGTTGGCTTAGATAAACGGGATACTAAGACTGGTAAAAGTATCGTTAACGGTAGCATCGTAGATGATACAAATAGCATTAAATTTATTAAGTTTACAAACAGTCCTGAAGAGGGGGATGCGTTACTTAAACAGCTAAAGGGCTTGCAGCGTGTTCGGGTACAAGGTAGCGTAAGCTTTGATGATCGTTTCGATAAGGATTATATCTTATCTATTCGAAGCATCGAGGCTATGGAAACTACGAGTGTAGAGCGTACAGAAAACCGACCAGACTCCCGCGTAGAGCTCCACTTACATACAAAAATGAGTGATAAGGATGCCCTCGTATCTGTTAAGGACCTATTCAAAACTGTAAAAAAATGGGGCCATCCTGCGGTGGCTATTACAGACCATGGCGTAGTACAAGCCTTTCCAGAAGCTCAAGCACTTGGTAAAGAGTTAGGCGTTAAGGTTATCTACGGTGTAGAGGGTTATCTTATTGAAGATGAAACAGTAACTCGCGATGAAGAGCCTGTAGTAGATAAAAAGAAGAAAAAAGAAAAAGATAAACGGTACCATATTATTTTGTTAGCAAAGAATATGGTAGGTTTACGTAATCTGTACAAGATGATTTCTATATCTCACCTTGAACATTACAAGGTTCGTCCTCGTTTGCCACGTTCTGTTATTGAAGAACATCGTGAAGGTATCATCATTGGTTCTGCTTGTGAAGCTGGGGAACTTATGCAATCCATCGTTCGCGGCGCTACAAAGGAAGAGTTACTAGAGGTAGCCTCCTTCTACGACTATCTTGAAATTCAACCACATACGAACAATATGTTCTTGGTTCGTAAAGGCCTTATGCCAGATGAGCAAGCTCTTATCGATATGAATAAAACCGTTATCGAATTAGGGGAAGCTTTAAATAAACCTGTATGTGCTACTTGTGACGTTCATTATTTAACACCAGAAGAAAAGATATATCGTGAAATTATGTTAACTGCATGTGGGTATCCAGATGCGGATGAACAACCAGATTTGCACTTGCGTACTACAGATGAAATGTTGGCATCCTTCCCTTATTTAAGTGAAGAAAAGGCCTATGAAGTAGTAGTTACTAATACTCGTGCTATTAATGATAGTATTGAAGATATCAAACCAGTTCCAGACGGCACATATTCACCAAAAATTGAAGGCGCCGATGAAGCTTTCACAGAAATGTGCTATAGAAATGCGAAGGCTATTTATGGTGATCCATTGCCACGCGTTGTACAAGAGCGTCTAGATTATGAATTGGATTGTATTATTTCTAATGGTTATGGCGTATTGTATTACATAGCTCATAAACTAGTAAAAAAATCTCTTGATGATGGATATCTTGTAGGTTCTCGTGGTTCTGTAGGGTCTTCTTTTGCAGCTACCATGTCTGAGATTACAGAGGTAAACCCATTACCACCACATTATGTATGTCCTAACTGTAAATATTCAGAATTCTTTGAAAAGGGCGAATATGCAGGTGGTTTTGACTTGCCTCGTAAAGATTGCCCTGAGTGCGGTCATGCGTTACAAACAAATGGTCATGATATTCCGTTTGCTATCTTCCTTGGTTTTGAAGGCGATAAGGTTCCAGATATCGATCTTAACTTCTCCGGTGATTACCAAGCAAAAGCTCACAAATATACGGAAGAACTATTTGGTCGTGACAATGTATTTAAAGCAGGTACTATCGGTACAATAGCTGATAAAACAGCCTTTGGTTATGTTAAAAAGTACGCTGAAATAAGGGATATTCAAGCCCGTAGTGGTTTCTTTGAACACTTAGCAAAAGGCTTTACGAATGTAAAGAATACGACTGGCCAACATCCAGGTGGTATCATGGTATGTCCGCGTGATATGGATGTGCATCACTTTACACCGATACAGCATCCTGCGAATAAGAAGGAAAGTGGCGTATTAACGACACACTTTGACTATCACTCTATTGAAGGTCGTATGACTAAGCTTGATATTCTGGGCCATGATGATCCGACTATTATTCGTATGCTAGAGGATTTGACTGGTATAGATGCAAAAACTATACCATTTGATGATCCAAAAACATTGAGCTTATTCTCTTCTACAGAGGGGATTGGTTTAACACCTGAACAATTACAAGGTGACCAAGTAGCCAGCTTGGCTGTGCCAGAATGTGGTACGAAGTTCGTACGGGGCATGCTTGAAGACTCTCGTCCGCAAACATTCTCTGATTTAGTTCGTATCTCTGGTTTCTCTCATGGTACAAACGTATGGCTCGACAACGCCCAAGATCTCATCAAAAATGGTACTTGTAAGTTGAACGAAGCCATTTCCACACGTGACGACGTAATGAACTTCTTGATCCATCGCGGCATGGATAGAAAGCATAGTTTCTTCGTAATGGAAAACGTACGTAAAGGGAAAGGGATTGAAAAACGAAACAAACAAGGTCAAGCTACGACGGAATTTGAAGCAGAAATGCGTGAGAACAATATTCCTGAATGGTTTATTGAATCTTGTAAAAAGATTTCCTATCTATTCCCACGGGCTCATGCGGTTGCCTATGTAATGATGGCATTTCGCATTGCATGGTTTAAGGTATACCATCCATTGGCATTCTATGCAGCATACTTCTCCATTCGTGCCAAGGCCTTTGACTTACGCATTATGACGGGAGACCTTAAAACGCAAATGACTGAGTTCAACCGTATTAAGGCTCTCGATCGCGCTGCCAGTCCTAAAGATAAGGACCTTATGAGCGCGTTAGAAGTATCTATGGAAATGTATCAACGGGGCTATCGTTTTATCAATGTAGATATCCAGCACTCCGAAGCTAGACGTTTTAGCATTAAAGATGGTGCTCTATTGCCGCCATTCTTAGCTATTGATTCCTTAGGTGAAACTGTAGCTGATGCTATCGTTGCTGAACGAGAAGAACGGCCGTTTACATCTCTAAAAGACTTGCAACGTCGTTGTAAGGTATCTAATACCATCATTGATCTTATGAAAGAACTCAAATGCTGTGGTGAACTACCTGAAGACGAACAAATGTCACTCTTTGGAGCATAATAAAATATAAGATAAGACTCAAATACAAAATAAGCACTATATCCCAAATGGGCTATAGTGCTTATTTTTATATATTTTGCTACAATAATGTTAGATTGCTCTAATAAAGGGAGTGTTATGTAATGATAGATAAAAACAAAAATCAATCTGTGGAGATAGAATTCTGGGATATTGAGCCCGAGGATGTACCTGAGTTAGAAGAATCCGATATTCCAGGTGTATATTTTAACGAATTCCGAGAATATGTTGATGGAGAGGGAAATGTATTATCTCCATCAGATCTCGATGCAATACGGTATAAAGACGATTACGAGGACGATTACTATAGATAAAAATAATTAAAGTATGATATTTATTGTGTTTATATTATAGCAAGTTGGTGAATTATGAGAGTTCCAATATATGAAGCTGTAGCACATTATAAAAGGAATGAGAAGTTACCTTATACAGAGTATTTTTGCTTAGGCTTTTTCTCTAAGTTATCTTTAGCCGAAACGGCTCTAGCTGAGTCTAAAATATTGTCTGGATTTTCTGAGTTAGATGATGATTCCTTTTCTATAACAACTCACTATTTAAATGACTGTGCTCATTTAGGTGAGGAGATTAACTATGAAATAGTAAATAACAAAATTTATGGTGTTTGGTATGATTATGATTTAGATGCTAATTATACTTCTTCTGGATACGTGGGATTATTTAGCACTTTAGAATATGCAGAGGCGGCATTAGCTTGGTATAAGACCTGGGATATATTTAAAGTATATGGATTAGAGTGTTTAGGTATCGCTCCTATTACACTTAATCTTAGAGGATGGACTGAGGGTTTTATAACAGTATATAATTAATTTTAAGTAAAAAAGAGGAGTCATCAAATGATGACTCCTCTTTTTGAAAGTTTTGCAGTTTATTTAGTTTGGCAGGTTTTGTAAATTTGGCAGATTTTTTAGTATAAGGATTTATACTTCATCCAGTTTGTTTTGGCCATTTCTTTAAGTTCTGTACCACGGCCATCAAGGATTGCATTGATCAAGTATTTGCTAAAGCCTTTAGCTTGTTGATATGCAATTTTAGGCGGCATAGCAAGTTCTTGTTTATCTACGCGAACGTTAACGATGACTGGACCATTATGGTTGAGAGCTTCCATAATTTTTTCATCTACTTCGCTAGAGTTTTGAATGCTTACACCTTTAATGCCAGCTGCTTCCGCAAGTTTACCAAAGTCTGGATTTACGAAGTCCGTAGCATAGTCTAAGTAGCCAGAGGCTTTCATTTCCATGGCGATGAAGCTAAGTTCTTCGTTGTTAAACACAAAGATTTTAACTGGTAAGTTAAGTTGTTTTAATGTTAACATATCTCCCATCATCATTGTGAAGCCACCATCACCGGAAAGGGAGATGACTTGACGATTAGGACATGCATTTTGAGCACCGATGGCATGCATCATGGCATTGGCCATGGAGCCGTGATTATAAGAACCTAAGATGCGACGTTTACCGTTTGTTTTTAAATGACGAGCAGTCCAAATAACTGGTGTACCTACGTCAAAGGTAAAGATAGCATCTTCAGCAGCTAATTTATTAAGACGGTTTACAAAGTATTGAGGGTGAATTGCGACACCATCTGGTTCAGCTACCGCATAGCTATCTAAGTCGCCTCTAAATTTAGCATATGCTTTGCGTACAGTATCGATAAATTCAGTATCACCACGTTGACCAACAAGAGGTAATAATTCTTTTAATGTATCTTTTACAGTACCAATGATACCTTGTGTAAGAGGAACACGACGACCTAAAGCACTAGGATCTCTATCCACTTGAATTACTTTTGCATTTTCTGGATAGAATGGACGGTACGGGAAGTCTGTACCAAGCATTACGAGTGTATCGCATTGTTCGATAGCACGATAACCAGATGTATAGCCTAATAGACCAGTCATACCTACATCATATGGATTATCCCATTCAACCCATTCTTTACCTCTGAAAGCGTGTACTACAGGTGCTTGTAAGCGTTTTGCTAATTCTACAACTTCGTCATGAGCACCTTCACAGCCTGCACCACAGAAGAGAGTAATGCGTTTACCAGTTTCTAAATGAGCAGCCATTTCTTCAATATCGGCGCGTTGTGGCACGATATGAGGTAAACGAGGTGGATTCCATACAGGTAACTCATCAATTTCCATTTCCATTACTGCAACGTCCCCAGGAAGAACGATAACTGCAACATCTTGATTACCTACAGCAGCATTCATAGCACGGAATAGAATTTCAGGCATTTGTTTAGGATTGGATATAAGTTCGCAGAAACAAGAGCATTCTTTAAACAAGTTTTCAGGATGTGTTTCTTGGAAATAATTTAACCCTACTTCAGATTGAGGAATGTGAGAGGCAATAGCCAATACTGGAACACGATTACGATGGCAATCGAAGAGACCATTGATCAAATGTAAGTTGCCAGGGCCAGAACTACCAGCACATACAGTTAATTTATGAGTTAAGGATGCTTCTGCACCTGCAGCAAAGGCTGCTGTTTCTTCATGTCGTACATGTTCAAAGGCAATCTTACCATTGCGGCGTAAACTATCGTTTACAGAGTTTAAACTATCGCCAGTGATGCCATAAATACGTTCAATGCCAGCACTAGCTAAGACATCTATGAGTACATCAGAAATTCTTTTTTTTGCCATATTATCACCTTAATTTAATAATTAATATCAATATAATATAGTTATTTAACTATATATTTCATGATAGTCCTATTCATATTGTAAATATGTGATATAAATCACCAACTTTTGTATACATAGTTTATAGAGTCTTAATCTTAAAAAAATAAATCACATTCATAAGTAAAAAAGAGAATATATTTTAAATATAAATGTCATAATTTAGTTAATAATATTTCTCAGTATAAATCTATACTTCTTGCATAACATTAATAAAAGTGTTACTATTAATTCATAAAGAAAATAGATGAGTCTTTGGGGACAGGTGAAATTCCTTACCGGCGGTATAGTCCGCGAACCTTATGGGTATGAATCGGTGCAATTCCGATACCGACAGTACAGTCTGGATGAGAAAAGACGAGGCACATTTGTTGTGCGCAATTATGATTACCCAAGGACTATGTATATAGTCCTTTTTTTATTGAGGTGATATGGTGGATGACGTAGCATATATGAAACGCGCCATTGCACTGGCAAAAT
>QWCC01000690.1_pt1 | contig 10777 bp, 10 predicted proteins | sample 1972491 | NCBI WGS metagenome assembly QWCC01 (sample SAMN09866718, study PRJNA288562) | Human oral metagenome isolate term5_saliva, whole genome shotgun sequencing... | isolation source: mouth | host: Homo sapiens | place: USA: California
GTGGGAGTTCGTGATTGGTTTGCGGAGCGGGTTCGTGAGCATATTCCGGAATCAGAGTCCGCGTTGGGGTTGGGATTTTTATTGGGTTTAAGGCGTGCTATGCCAGCTGAATTAAGTGACAATTTGAAAATTGCTGGATTAACGCATATCGTGGTAGCGAGCGGCTACAATTTAACAATTTTAGTTCGTTTAGCGCGACGATTATTCGCTAAGCGATCAAAATATTTAGCGATGCTCAGCGCGGCTGTTATGATAATTGGTTTTATGGCGGTGACTGGATTAAGTCCCAGTATGTCGAGGGCTGGTTTGGTGGCGGGACTGAGTCTGGCGGCGTGGTATTATGGTCGGATAATTCATCCGCTGGTTCTACTTCCCGTGTCGGCGGCAATTACGCTATTGATAAATCCACAATTTGGTTGGGGCGATTTGGGCTGGCAATTAAGCTTTGCTTCGTTTGCGGGCGTAATTATGTTAGCACCACTTTTACACTCTTACTTTTTTGGCAATAAAGAGCCGGGCGCGTTTCGACAAATTTTAATTGAAACTTTGTCGGCGCAAATTATGACATTGCCGCTGCTTATGATGAGTTTTGGGGTTATTAGCAATGTGGCGTTAATCGCGAATATGCTGATTTTGCCGTTTGTACCGCTAGCGATGCTGCTGACGTTTATGTCGGGCGTGATGGTTTTTGTGCCGATGATTGGCGCGTTGATTGCAATTCCGACGACGTGGCTACTTGGTTATATGATCCAAGTCACCAATTGGACAGCTGGATTTGAATGGGCTCAAATGGAAGTTAGCATTAATTTGTGGCAATGTGTGGTTTTATATGTGGTGCTAATTTTGGCAATGATTTGGATGAAAAAGCAAACTAAATTGGACCTCGCTAAGATAAATATTGTGGAGTAGTGTATAATAGTAACAGATTGAAATAGCAAATAACTTTAGGAGAAATTATGTCAGGACACAGTAAATGGGCTACAACTCACCGACAAAAAGCGATGCGGCGGCTTTGGAAGAAATTGCTTACGAAGGTTATGGTCCTGGCGGCGTGGGCGTTATTATTGAAACGGCGACAGATAATCGTAATCGAACATTGCCAGAGGTAAAAACTGCGTTGGTTAAAAATGGCGGGCGAATTGCTGATGCTGGTAGTGTGATGTTCCAATTTACACGCAAAGGCGTCATTACTATCGAAGGTAGCGGGGAAGATTTGTTGCTAGCGGTTTTGGACGCTGGCGCCGAAGATGCTGTCGAGGAAGATGGCGAAATTATCGTGTATACAGAGTTGAAAGATTTGGCGAGCGTGCGGAATAAATTGGTTGAGCAAGGCTTGAAGGTTAAAGACGCGGAGTTACGATACATTGCCAACGCGCCGATAGAAATTGCTGATATGGAAACTGCGCAGAAATTGATGAAAATGATTGATGCGTTGGACGATTTGGATGACGTTGTGAATGTTCATACGAACGCGGATATCACAGCGGAATAAAATCATCGCTTTAAGGAATCGCCCCTTTTTCTGGGGCGATTTTTAATTTGACAAAAAGTACGCTAAACTAAAGATGATTAACCATAAGCAAGGAGCGAGCATGAAGTATTTGCGCAACACACTACTTATGATCAAGTGAAAATCCCGAGGCTCCAACGGAGAATTCGTCTACAAATAGTCCGAGTGAAAATCCTGACACCAATGAGTCTTCAAAGTCTGAGCCAAATCCCGAATCTGAGCCACCAAAAATAGATAAGTCAGATGAAAGAACAGAAGAAAATGCGACGATATTAATTTCAAAGATTAGTCAGGATAAAAAATACATTGAGATATATAATCCGACGAATCAGAATGTTGACTTGACTGGTTGGAAAATAGAGTATTACGCTGGATCTGGCACTAAAACCGTTGGAAAGATTTTCAAGGATGAAGTAATCTTGGCGAACGGATTTTTGGTCTTGTCGAACGATAAGATGTTGGCGGGCGCCATAAAGTTTGATAATAATTTGGGTTTGGCTCAAAATGATGGATCGGTCGTGTTGTCGCGCTCGGACGGGTCGGTCGCAGATATTGTTGGCTGGGGGAGTAATTCAAAGTCTGCAGGCTCGCCAATTAAAGGCGGTGTGAAAATTGTTTGGCGCTGTTTTATTGATGGAAATATTATTGATTCGAAAAATAATTCCACTGATTTTTTATCAAGTAAAAGTTCTGATAATCAGGAAATTGTGCCGTATTCACGTCCGAATTGTAAGAGTCCAGAGCCCAAACCTGAATCTCCAAAGGAGTTGAATAAATGTGAAGGTCTGAAGCTAAGTGAAATCGCGTCGAATGTTGATGAACAATTCATTGAGATTGTAAATTCTGGCGAAAAAACCGTCATTACGACAGGCTGTAAATTGACAGTTGGCGATTCTGGCGTTCGTGAAAATATTGGTGATATCAAATTAAAGCCGGGTGAATTTTTAACGATCAAAATAAAAAATACGAAGCTGAAATTACCAAAAACAAAAGGAAAAGTTTATTTACTAGACGAGGCTGGCTCGAAAATTGATTCCGCTGAATATGAGAAGTTAGCGAAAAGCTCTTCGTGGAGTTTGATTGATGGTGAGTGGACGCAAACGTTTATGATAACTGAAAATTCTGAGAATATCTTTAAGGAATATTTGGATTGTCAGAATGGTTACGAGCGAAATGCGCTGGGTAGATGTGTGAAAATTGCCATTCCGCCCGTTGAAAGCCCTTGTCCTGTTGGTCAATATCGTCATCCAGAAACTCGCCGTTGTCGAAAAATTGAAGCGGCAAAAACTATTACGCCCTGTAAAGATGGCTATTATCGTAGTGAAGAAACTGGCAGATGCCGATCTATCGCATCGGCTGCGGCAAAAACTTTGAAGCCTTGCCCAGAAGGTCAATTCCGCAATTCGGCTACGGGTCGATGTAAGAAAATCGCCTCCACTGATGATATAGCAAAAGAATGCCCAGAAGGATTTGAGCGTAATCCGCAAACTAAGCGATGCCGAAAGATAAAATCTGCAAATATGCCAACTGTTGGTTCGGCAGCTGCTGAAGTTAAGCAGGTCGCTGGCGCTACTTGGGGTTGGTGGGTATTTGGTGGCGTGAGTTTACTGACTGTCGGTTATGGCGTATGGCAATGGCGATGGGAAATCTCACAATTTGTACGAAAAATCCACGAAAGCATTAAATCCGCAAGCGGTAAATAATTGCTATAATAAAGATATGAGAATTATCGGGATTGACCCGGGAACGGGGATTTTAGGGTTTGGCGTGATTGATTTTTCTCGTGGCAAGTTTAAAATGGTCACGGCGGGAGTTGTGACGACGCCGGCACATACGCCAATTGATGAAAGGCTTGAAGATATTTTTGATAGCCTGACAGAAATTATTGCCGAAACAAACCCTGATGTTATGTCGATTGAAAAGTTATTTTTTGCACGCAATGTTACGACGGCGATTTCTGTGGCGGAAGCGCGCGGTGTGGCTATGTTGACTGGGCGAAAAGCCGGAATGCCGATTGCTGAATATACGCCGTTGCAAATAAAACAAACTTTGACCGGCTATGGAAAGGCTGACAAAAAGCAAGTTCAGGAAATGGTGCGACTTAATTTAGGTCTGAAAGATGTTCCTAAGCCGGATGACTGCGCGGATGCTTTGGCTGCAGCAATTACACACGCAGCGATGAATCGGGTATAATTGAAATATGATTGCACATGTTTTTGGAAAAGTTGCTGAGAAGTTTAACGGCTCGTTAGTCATTGATGTTCATGGTGTTGGATATGAAGTTAGTGTGGCGACTAATGATTTTGACGCGGTAATATTAGACCAAGAAGTAAAATTTTACACTTATCATCACGTGCGCGAGCAAGCTGAAGAATTGTTTGGTTTTTCGAGTTTGGCGGCGAAAAAGTTATTTGAAATGCTAATCACGGTTCAGGGGGTTGGTCCGAAGGCTGCGCTAGCGATTTTAAGCTTGGGTGATGCCGAGCAAGTGCGTAACGCTATTGCTAATGCTGACAGCGGTTTTGTACAAAAAGCCACTGGTGTCGGCAAAAAAACTGCCGAGCGAGTGGTGGTTGATCTGAGCGATAAAGTTGGTTTACCAACTCATTACGGCCGAACGGAAACTCCATTGCAGACTGAATTAAACACTTCTGATGAGGCCTTGGAGGCGTTGATGGCTTTGGGCTATACATTAGCGGATGCCACTAAGGCACTTGAAAACGTTGATATAAATTTGCCAACTTCTCAGCGAGTTACTGAAGCTTTGAAGAAATAGAGTTTTAGTAATTGATATCTATTACGACTCGTTTTCTTCTTTAACTGCCTGCTTTGCTTCTCTAATGAGATTTTCTATGTCGCCGGCTGTTAGTCTGTCGTAGTCATGAAAGCTCTGAACACTACGGCGCAATAGCTGACCTTGTTCCTTAGTAATTCCATATAATCCAGGCAGATCATCAAATTGGTGATCGAACGACTTTTGGTCGAATATTTCGGCCTGCTTTTTGTCAGAAGCGCCTTCTTTCGATGCGATTCTATCGTACCATAAAAATGGATATCTTACTAGTGAGCCAATTACGTGTTTTGCAATTTCTGTTGATTTGGGATCGTATTCTTTTGTTTGCTCTAAATTGCTATATCCCCGCTCAGTTAAGGTGTTGCTAATATTTTTTAAATCAATTGCAACCCTGTGCGATTCAATTCTTTCAGATTCGTCGGAAGGCGCTAATCCTAACTCGGCCAAAATATACGGCACTGCCTCTGACATTAACCTAATTTCCTTTGGAATTCGGTCATATATTTCTCTTATGTCTTTTTTTCGGTTTTTGGCATCAAATTCCGGCATTGTAAACTCCTAGTTTAATTGTAGATACTAATACTATACCATAAATGCTATAATTAGTATATAGCAAATTGAGAGAATAGGCGATTCATCACTGACCCAGAACTGGATGAACCGAGCCAAGAAATATTTCAGGATTGGCCCATGGCTCACAGTGAGAAGCTGTCATCTTCTCGTTACATTGGTAAACTGTTCTGATATAATTTATACCAGGAGATATCATGAATACAGACGCGACAAAGAAGGACTGTGAAATCTGTCCGCTGCTCGTTGGCCAGACAGCGGCTGACGACAATGTCATACTACAAACCGAACGTTGGGTGGCGGTGCTTGACAGAAATCAATGCTATTTAGGTAAGTCATTTATCACTCTGCGCCAGCACAAGGAGACGTTGTCGGAGTTGGACGAGGTAGATTGGATGGAGCTGCATCAGGTGATTCGTCAACTCGAGCAGGCAGTTAAAGGAGCGTTTGGTGCCGACGTGTGTAACTGGGAGTGCTTGATGAATAACGCAGTGAAAGCTGGTCAGTCGACACATGTGCACTGGCATTTACATCCGCGGTATCTCGCTGACACCATCTTTGCTGGCGAGGAGTTTCCTGATCCAAAATGGTCGCGGCACTTAGGGGACGCGGTGCATATGGTGAGTGATGAGACTTTTCGCGAAATTATGCAGGTACTGCGTAGTCGGCTTACAAGAGCTTAGTTCGCTCCGGTTTGGATGATATAATGAATGTATGGCAATTGAAAGAATAGTTGATACAAGTTCGCATGATGATGATTCTGAAGAACAACGAATTGAAGTTAGTTTGCGCCCGCAGAGTTTTGCTGAGTATGTTGGCCAGGAAAGATTAAAACGTAATTTGCGATTGGCGATTGATGCGGCTAAAAAGCGCGGCGAGCCGTTGGATCACGTATTGTTGTATGGTCCGCCGGGGCTTGGTAAGACAACTATGGCGACGGTGATTGCTAATGAAATGGGCACGAATCTGCGGATTACTAGTGGCCCGGCTATTGAAAAAGCGGGCGATTTGGCGTCGATTCTGACTAATTTGTCGGACGGTGATATTCTGTTTATCGATGAGATTCATCGGTTGGGGCGATCAGTGGAGGAAATTTTGTACTCCGCAATGGAAGATTTTAAGCTGGATATTGTGATTGGAAAAGGTCCGGCAGCGCGATCAATTCGATTAGATTTACCGCGATTTACGGTGATTGGCGCGACGACGCGAACCGGAAGTTTGGCGGCGCCTTTGCGTGATAGGTTCGGGCATATTTACCGCTTGGAATTTTACACGCCAGAGGATATTGCGAAAATTGTGACGCGTAGTGCGAAGATTTTGGAATCGTCAATTCGAAGTGAAGCGGCGGATTTATTGTCGACGCGAGCGCGCTTGACGCCGCGTATTGCCAATAGGCTTCTTAAGCGAGTTCGTGACTACGCTGATGTTAATGGTGATGGAATAATTGATGTAAAAACTACAACTAACGCTTTGGAAATGCTGGAAGTGGACGAGTTGGGCTTAGATCCGGCTGATCGTAATTTATTACAATCGATTCTTGAAAATTATGGCGATAATCCTGTTGGATTAACAACAATTGCGGCGTTAACTGGCGACGAAGCGACGACAATTGAGGATTTTTATGAACCATATTTGCTACAAATTGGTTTTATTGAGCGCACACCGCGTGGTCGTCGAGTGACGATTAAAGCGAAGCGGCATTTGGGAAAATAATTATCGTATTCTTCGGCTTTTTGTGTTTTAATAAAACTAAGCAAACTTAACTAGGAGCCGCCATGGGCAAAAAACAAGCAACGACATCACCGGTTAAGAATTCTAAAGCTAGACGCTGGCTACGGCGATTTATAATTTTGATAGGAATTTTGGCTGGTTTGTGGCTGGTCAATTTTTTAACTTGGCTGCCGGCGTATATAGAAGTGTGGAATATGGCACGAGATCCAATGGCTGAAAAGGGCGTTTTGGGCTTAAAGCTGAAATCGTCACGCGAAAGACATCGCATACCTACAGAACGCGGATTTTTAAAAAAGAGTACATCTCTATCAGTTGATAGATATTATGAGATGCCCCAGAATGAGTCGGTGAGTGATTTGTTAAATAGACTGCAACGATACGCTGAAGATTCTGGCTGGAAGCTAGACAAAGAGAGGTCTGGGGAGGAGTATTTTGTAGGATATAAAGATATAGAGGGTAGGGAATATTTTCTTTGGGTTAGTATTATACTAAACGATAAGTACAACAATGGTGTTCATATAAGTGTTGAGGGCTTGGGTGATTAATATGAAAATTAGAGTTATTATATTATCTTTCTTTGTAGCTATTATTTCTGGCCTTTTTATACAACAGTCGGCACAAGGCGAGGTTGTTCCTTATAATTACGCAGGAAAGAAACTTACGATTACATTATTAGGCGATTCTTATTCGGCCGGAAATGGCGCTGATGGGTATGAATATGGTCCTAATATCTGTCATCGCAACAGTAATAACTGGGCGGAAATGTATAAAAGATGGCTAAGCAATAACGGACTGTCAGTAACGCTTATAAATCGCGCTTGTTCTGGAGCTAAAATTAATGCCTTCTTAAAGGATAAGAATGCGGGTAGTGTTGTAAAAACGATTAGTGGTGATTCCAATAAACTAGCAACGAATGAACAGATTATTAAATACGCGGAAGACAAGGATATTTGCAATATTAAACCGAATAATGACTTAAAAGTTGCTTATAGGATCATAAGTAGTACGATTGGCTCTAAGCGCGGAAAAAATCAGAAAAGAGTCAATATAAGATGTAATTATACGATTCGACGACAACTTGATAGCGTGGATCACAGCACGGATATGGTAATGATGACGATTGGTGGAAATGATTTGGATTTTGACGGCATTGTTAAGTCTTGTTTTGCTGCTGTAATAAGATCTGCTTCAGATTGCAAAACAAAGATAAATGACGCAAGAAATAATATGGAAGATTTAGAGCTAAATCTTAGAGGCATTTTATCATCGCTTAATTCTCGTTTACGTCCAGATGCGAAAATAGTTCTCTTAGGATACCCGCTACTAGCACTTGATAATGGCGAGAAGCTATCCGATTTTTTGGTTGCTAGTGAAGTGCGCAAGTTGGGGTTGGAAGGTAATTTACGCCAGAAAAAGGTGGTTGAGGAATATAATAAAAGCCTCGGTAAAGAGAAAGTGATTTTTATTGATAGTTTGCCAAAGCGGTTTTCTGGACATGAGCCAGACGCCTCAATATTTAAGAAGAATCACGATCGTTGGATTCATGAATTCCTTGAGCCAAATGCATTCAATATGAGCTCGTGGTATCACCCGAACTTCTTTGGGCATAGCAATTATATGTCAGCACTTCGCGAAAAAATACCACTGCCCAATTTAGTGAAACCAATAACGAAAACGAATGGCGATATTGATGTAGTATTTGTTATTGACACGACTGGTTCGATGGACAGTTCAATTAGTGCTGTTAAAAATAACATTCGAAATATAGTTGAGTCGATCAGTTCGAAAACCAAGAGTGCTAGATTTGCACTGGTTACTTATCAAGATCATCCGTGTTGTGGCGGAAGCTCGGATGACTATCCATCCAAAATTGAGACAGATTTTACGAGTAATGTCGAGGCGCTTAACAAGGCTGTCAATTTTATTCAACTCGGTAATGGTGGTGATTGGAAAGAGTCTGTTTATTCTGGTATTAAGACAGGGCTGAATCTACAGTGGCGAGCGGGGGTAAAGAAGATTATGATTGTAATTGGTGACGCTCCGGCTAAAGATCCAGAACCAGTCACTGAGCTAACCGAACAATCTATCGTTGATGCTGCTTATGCCGTTGACCCAGCTCAAATATATATTATTGATACTTCTGGACATGATGCGATGGCACCTGTGATGTCTTTGGCTGAAAGAACGGGCGGCGCATATTTACAAGCTGATGATAGCGATAAGCTCGTTGATCAAGTTAATGCGTCAGTTGAAAATGTGACAAACAAACCGAATGCTTGGATAAATCGTCAATATGTGGCGAAAATTGGTGACACATTAGAACTGGATGGCGCTGGTTCTTATTCGGCAAATGGTAAAATCGTGAAATATGAATGGGATGTCGATCAAGACGGCGTGTATGACGTGACGACGGATAAGCCTTTTGCCAATTATACGTTTACTAAGGAATTTTCTGGGTTGCTAACACTTAGGGTGACTGACAGTTCTGGACTAACGAACGTAGCAACGACGACTTTGACTGTTAGCGATGATGGCGATGAACATGAACGGGAATTTGATAATTGTCCAGATGTGGCAAATCCAGATCAAGCTGATTATGACAAGGATGGAATTGGTGATGCTTGTGATTCTGATCCGGGATATTTGGAGGAATATGGATATTATCAGATGTTAGAGTATGAAAAGAATCAAGCAAAGAAAGATGATAGTAAAAAAGAAAATACAAATCGTAAGCCTGTTGACGTGTCTTTGAGTAATAAAGTAAACGGTGGTAATAACAAGAAAATAGCTACCATGGATTCTGACGGTAAAGACGTAAAACTTCAGGAGAATAGTAGCGTTAATGAGATGGAATCGGGGAAAGCTCAGAAGAAATCCGAGGACAATAACAAAGATAATAGGGATGGATCATCGTGGTTTGGTATTGCTGCGGCTGTTGGAATGGTTGCAATCAGCGTAGTAACAATAGTTATAAAAGTTTATCGCCGAAAAACAAGGCTATCTTAAGTTCTGTCGTGTTATAATATAGGCATGAATCCACAAACATCCTCGTCAGAAGATTTAACGCAGCCTGTTGCGTATGATGCTGATGGTCGACCACTATACCATCATCCGCCGCAGACTGGTCGTCCAGCTCCGGTTGTGGCGCAGACGAATTCTTATGTGACGGCAAAACCAGAAATTATTGATGGGGAGAATTTTGATCCGCGATTACGTAGTCAATATGCTAATGAACCGCAAGTCGTACATGTTGCCAGGGATATTGATCCGAAGCCGTTTACTATTAGCGATGACCTGAAGCAAAAGCATGAAAAATCAGTTCAGCAATATCCGAATCTCAATTTGAGCGAAGGCGAATATATTATTTTGGACATTAAACGCCATCCAATTGGCATGCTAATCCCGACGGGAATTTCGGTTTTCTTGGTGGTGATGATCATGGTGTTTGTGATGTTTTATCCGTCAATTGCTCGTGACGCAATTATTTCGCCGATGCCGTCACTGACCGATGTGTTTGGCGTGGCAATGTTGCTTATTGGGATAGTGGCGCTTGGTGGTGCGGTGTCTTTGTGGATATATTTGCAAAATCATTTTTACATGACCAACGAAAGTGTAATTCAGGAAATCCAGGGTAGCTTATTTTATAGGCACGAGCAAACGGTGAGCTTAGGTAGTATTGAAGATGCAAGCTTCCTCCAATCAGGCATTATTCAGACTCTTTTCAATTATGGCACGATTCGCCTCAGCACCGAGGGCGAAGAAACGACATATATATTCCATTTTGTGGCAAATCCACGCAAGCAAATTGCGATAATCAATAACGCCATTGAAGACTTCAAGAATGGCCGCCCTGTTTGTGATGATTAGCTAATTATTTATGGCGACTTTCTTTTACGTAGTCGTCTTCATCGACAAGCGTCGCAACGAGTTTGTATGACTTACATTTTCCGTCATTACAATTTGAAGACTCGTAGCGATAGCTGCTGTCTTTCTCGCCAATTTTCTTACCTTGCGGATCTTTTAATAACGCGGGATCCATAGTCGGAAGCGTACCTTCTTCTAATTTCTCTGGGTAATAGCCATTTTTAACGTAAAAACCTTCTTCCAGGCTATAATGCATAGCGTTAATCGCGGTGCGTTTTTTGGCGTTGTTTGATTCGTTGGTCAATTTT
>QWCC01000568.1_pt1 | contig 10765 bp, 6 predicted proteins | sample 1972491 | NCBI WGS metagenome assembly QWCC01 (sample SAMN09866718, study PRJNA288562) | Human oral metagenome isolate term5_saliva, whole genome shotgun sequencing... | isolation source: mouth | host: Homo sapiens | place: USA: California
TCCAACTAATAGAATTAAAGAGGTGCTTATCGAGAAAGGGATTAAGCAAACATGGCTTGCAGAGAAACTCGGTAAGAGTTTCACTATTGTCAACTCATATGTTTGCAATCGTCGACAGCCAAGCCTAGAATTGCTATTTCAGATAGCAGAGATTTTGCAGGTTAATCCAAAGGATTTAATAGTGTTTGTAGATAAGGAATTGAGTAAAGAGCAACTTAAATGAAAGATCTGAATTTACAGCCCAATAAATCATCTTGGGCTTCAAAACGTTTGGATGAAAAATCTGTTCGGCTACTACGGAAAATCTTAGAAGATAAAAGGGTTGACACTTCTAACATTGAAGAAGGTGGAACAGAAGCAAATACAGATGGGTATATTAGTATTTTGGATGTCGATGATACAATTGTCGCAAAAGTTACAGTGCAGATAAAGCATTATAATAACAACGCTATCAGTGAGAAGGGCGTCTGTTATGACATCCCGACATCGCTTCTTGCGTATGCCCATAGAATGAAAGGAGAAGTTGTTTTGTTTATCACTTGTGATACTAACAACGATATCGTTTATTGGAAGTATATTGACAGAGCTTTTGTTGAGAGTCAAATTGCTAACTCGGAAAATATTCAACAGACTTACAGGTATTATTTTAAAGACAACGAAAATCTTACAGAAAATAATGTTGACTCGGTCATTGATTTATGGGAAACATTATACCATGAGCAAATGTTATCATTAAAAGATGAGAAGTTAAAACTATTAGATTTTTTAGATGTAAACCTGAAATCTTTTGAAGGAATAACGACTACATTTTATGGATTAAAAGAATCTCATATAGCTAGAAAAGAAACAGATCAATTATTTGATTGGATACAAGGCGATTTGACACCTAAAGATTGTCATTTAAAACTTCTGGTTGGAAATGCAGGAGTCGGAAAAACTGTTATTATTAAGGATTTACTGGATAAACTTACCACATCAGGAGTTAAATGTCTGACGATTAAGGCAGATTATTACAACATTACAGAAAATGAGACATCTGATTTTTCTTTGGAGAAGTTACACGCTTCACTGGATTTATTAGTATCTGAGCATAAGAGAGTTGTTTTTATTATAGACCAAATAGATGCATTATCCCAATATTTATCTAACGATAGAGATAAGCTAAATATACTCTTGAATGTAATTGCTGCATGGAAAAAGGAGTATAGCAAAGACATAAGAATAATAGTGTCTTGTAGGAAGTATGATTTAGAATATGACCCATCATTAAGTCAATTAAAAGAGCATAGCACTGCTATTGAGGTGAATAGATTGGATGATAAGGATGTTGAGTATGTTATTAACAAATTAGATTCTGGTCTTTATTGTAAATTAACATCCCAAACAATTACGATACTAAAAACTGCCCAATATCTAGATGTCTTTTGTAGGTTATATGGCTCTGGCAATGTTAGAGAATATAATTATCAAAACTACATGGAGTTATATGATGGCTTGTGGTTGTCATTGATAAATTACGCAAACGAACATACGCCTTGTAGCAATTTGGAAGATGTTATGTTTGAAATTGCAAAGTCTGTTCAAGAAGCGGAAACTTTAACTCCAACATGGTTAATAACGGCAAGCAACAATAAAGCAACAAGATATTTAGCGAGCGAGAGTATAGTAAAATATAACAACAAAAGGATCTCTTTCTTTCATCAAACTTTCTACGATTATGTACTTGCAAGGTATTATGTATCAAATAAGAAGTCTCTTATTATTGAATTGAAAAGTCAATTTCAAGGGTTAGAAGTACGTTCCTCAATTAAAATTTTCTTAGATTTTGAAAGGGGACATTCTGATTCATTGTATAAGAAGGATATTTATACAATAATATTTTCTAATGATATTCGTTTGCATCTGAAGCAACTGGCTCTTTCTATACTCTCATATAGTGATGCTATATATAAGTTCGAGATTGATATCATTAAGAAATTGCCCAAACTCAATCACCAATTATTTATTTATTTCCTTTCGACAACATCGAATCCTTTATGGTTCCCGACGATAAAGGACTTGATACAACCTTTTGCGGCTGGCCTTACCGCCGAAAACGATTATTTTAATCCACTGCGAATTTTGTTTTCCAATTATGCCTCGAAATTTCCCGACGATATTTATGACATGGTAGATACTATAAAGGACATTTCTACTAAAGAGGAAATTGCGATGTGGATATTGCGAAATCATAATGATTATTCCAATAAGAAAGTAAGAGAAAGTTACATTAACTTAAAAGTAAAACCCAATTTCGATTTGGCAAGTTGTATCATGGATGCAATTGATACCAATCTGAATTTTGCTTTGGAAGAGACGAAGGAACTTCTCATTAACTACTTTCTTAATAACAATAAGCATAAGTCGCATTACGATTACGAGTTGTTTGAACAGATATGTGAAAGATTCTACAAAGAATACCCGAAAGGTTTTTTAGTGATAGCATACGATTGTTTTGTACAAATAGTTTCCAAAACAAGAAAACAAAGTTATCAGTGGTATTCGACAAATGAAATTTTCAGTAACTATATGTCTGATTATGCAGAAAAGTTTTTTGACTGGTTAGGAGATCTCCTTACACAAAATATTGATGACCAAGATTTTGGTACCTCTATGGTGGAAAAATTACTATCTCTTGAGGAGGAATCTGCGTTTATTTTATCTTTCAAGGTAATTGCTGCAAAACCAACTCTATTTGACACATATATCAAGAATTTAGTTTCAGATAATGAAGAATTAGATAAGTTCATCGAATTTGGTGACGTTAGGTATTATTTCTTAGAAGCTCTATCTAAGTGGTATCTTTCTGTATCGCATGAAAAACAAGTAGAGTATCAGAGGGATATCTTGAAATATAGATCAAAAGGAGACTATATACATAACAATGATAGAAGATACACTGAACTTGTGTTACCTTATCTTGGCTGGCATAAGTGGCAGTTACTATGTTGTACTATTTTAGAATCAACATTGACGAAAGAAGCCAAACGGTGTAAACAAGAACTTTGTCGGCGTTTTAATGGTACATATACAAATGAAAAATTTGACTATCATGTAACAGCGGCATCCATTTGTGGAGGTATAACAACACAAGAGATTTATAACCATTTCTCTCCCGAGAATTGGCTATCCTCTTTTGGTAAATTAGATGAACGAAGGGCTTTTCGCAAAGGCAATTTTTCACCAATTAGTCTAAGAGCACATGCTGAAGCATTTACTAAATGTGTAGAGAATTCTCCAGAAAAGTATAAGAGATTTATCTTCTCTTTGCATGATAATCCAAATATCAAATCTATGTACCAAGAAGCAGGATTATTAGGATTATTTTTAGGTGGAACTAATAAAAAAGAGTTAGTCTCATTGTTCCAAAGGTATATGAAAGTGGACTATATAAAAAATAGCGCATATACTTTTGAACAACTTGCTATGAACTATACAAAGGAAGAAAATGGTGTGATAGATGATTTGATACCGATACTTATACAAGCAATAAAACAACCATTACTTTTAAAAGATGAGCAAGAAGATTTGCACTGTAAAAGCTTAGCAGATATTGTACAACACAAATTGGGTGTTGCTACCAGTAGTTTTCAAGGTCATGCATTGAATATCCTTATATCTATTTGTGCGTTATCCACCCGTCGTGTCCAGATCTATAATCTTTTAAACCTATTATATAAGGACTTAGCAATAGAATTGCGCTTAGAGGTTTTATACTACATATACTACAAGGAATATTATGATGAAGTGCTAACGGATAAATTATTCTCGGTCTATTTATCTGGTAGTGGAGCCTATGGACTAATAGTAAGGACAGATGTGGTACAGTCTTATTTTTATTTTAAGACCGATACCGTGCGTGCATACATTGCTGATCTTATGCAAGATAATAGATGCCATGATATTTTGGCTCAGATATTCTTTTATGGATTATATCATGATGATATAAGAGATATTTGCAAACAAAATCTTAATAAGATTTTATTGTTGAATGACAAGAAAGTTATCGCGACAATGATAAGACTTTCATTAGAAAACATTTCAGAATCTTGTTACAGAGAAATAGCAAGTGATATTCTGCTATGTCATATAGCAGATAATAGAGTAGAGATAGTAAAATCATATGAATATCATATAGAAGACCTGTCTGTAGAAGAATTTAATCTATTTAAGGAGATTACAAAGAATTGGAACAATAAAACGCATCGGGAACGTCTTTCTCAGATTAAATACCTAGAAAAATGTGCTTGTATGCTACCATTAGATTGCTACCTGTATATAAAAGCGCATGACTTCTTGCATTCTGATAATTTTTACCTTAGAGAGAAAATTGTGAAACTTTTATTAGGCATATATAAGCAAATGAAAGAAGAGGAAAATTTGGACGCGATGAACAAAATGATGAACTTGTTTGATGAATATGTCATTGCGAATTCTTATATTATAAATGATGCAATAGAAAAGTTAGGTGTATAATTTACCTACCATAGTTGTTGTTAATGATGAAATATTACATTCATGGTAAAAAATAAATGTATGAAATTTGACATAACTGATTTTGAAGAATATATACGACAAAGCGAACCGCATAAACGCGAGAAAGGTTATGCGTGGCAGACGGCTATTGGTTTGCAGGCTGTTGATGGTTTGAAGACTTCTGAATATCTGCGCGAAACAGCCCGTCTGCATATTGAGGGCAACATCACGATTGAGGAGGTGAAGCAGCTTGTCAATAGCTATTATGAGTCGAAGACTGCTCGTAAGGACGTAGAAGACAAGACAGAAGAAGCGGATAAAGTTTCAGCTCGTATCACTGAATTGCTATCCGAGCAGAGCTTTACGTTCTCGCCATTGGAATATATTTCTATTCATCGCCGATTGTTTGGAGGTCTCTATGAACACGCTGGTAAGATAAGGGATTACAACATTACGAAAAAGGAATGGGTGCTGAATGGAGAAACGGTGCTGTATGTGTCGGCAGAAAGCCAAAGTGCAGCAGAGAATGCCCCAAAGTGCAATAGTTGCACTTTAGAAGAATTAGCATTGCTAAACTTCATCAGGGAGAAGCCTAACGCAACGCAAAAAGAAATAGCTGCGCATATAGGAAAATCAGAGCGAACAGTAAAGACTATGACCGTGAAGTGGTCTAAACAAGGCATCATTGAGCGGAAGAATGGCCGTCGCAATGGTTACTGAGATAGTGAAAATAACGAAATGAACAACTAAAATCCAATTTATTTATGAAACGCTATTCACTTAGAATAAAAGAAATAGAATTACAGCTACATGAAGGTAATTATAATCGTCGTGTACAGTATAACGAAAAAGATTTTGATATTCTTGTTATCAGCTTTAAGGAAAAAGCTGACCTTATAAGAAAATTTGCAATCTCTGTAAATTGTTTACCAAATAGTGATTCCATTCATTTGATATTTGACCCCAATACTCACAAGGTAAGTTTCTCACCACAAGAAATAAATACTAGCATTATTAATGATGTTGAAAAATTGCTTTGTTCTGATAAAACATGAGCATTTATGGCAAAAGAAAAAGAACAATATAAGAAATCAATTCGATTCTTCAACGACCGTGAAGTGAGGGCGGTATGGGACGACAAACACAGTAAGTGGTGGTTCTCTGTACTGGACATCATCGCTGCGATTAACGAGCAAGATGATTATCAAAAGACGAGAAACTATTGGAAGTATCTCAAAACCAAACTAAGAAAAGAAAACAGTCAGTTGGTTAGTGCTACTAACCAACTGAAGCTAAAAGCTTCTGACGGGAAGTCTTATAAGACAGATACGTTTGATGCAGAGGGTGTAACCCTTTTGGCAAAGCATATCAACAATACCAAGGCAACGAGCTTTCTTGACTGGTTCCTCTATAGTGATAACACTATTGATGGGCAGAGTAAGAAAAAAGCTTATCAACTCTTTGAAAGTGGTATCTTAAAGACTGTAGACCCAGGTACAATCAAATGTTTACAACAAATACACGCTTATCTCTTTGGAGGACTGTATGACTTTGCAGGACAAATCCGTACCAAGAATATTTCAAAAGGTGGTTTTACCTTTGCTAATTGTATGCACTTCCCTGAAACTCTGCAAACAATAGAACGAATGCCCGAAACAACCTTTGATGAGATTATGGACAAGTATGTAGAAATGAATGTTGCCCATCCTTTCATGGAAGGCAATGGTCGCAGCACTCGCATTTGGCTCGACCTAATGCTGAAACGTTCTCTCAAACGGTGTGTGGATTGGAGTCAGATAAATAAAAACGAATATCTATCAGCAATGCGTGAAAGTGTTTCTGATAGTACACACATCAAAGCTTTGGTACTTCCTGCACTTACCACAAAGATTCATGACCGAGAAATGTTCATGAAGGGCGTTGATTATTCATACTATTATGAACAGAATGAGTAATTCATAAGATGAGGCAAAATTATATCTATAACCTCAAAGTTTGTTTTTCTAGACCTAAAAACTTATGCAGAGCAACATTTTCTATGATTTCAACAGAACAAGAAAAAGCACAACTTTCAAATACATTAACTGATATTTTATATCAAAAAAAACTAATTTGTGAATTACGTTGATTGTATTTTGAACTAACTTAATCCTCTGCATTTTATTTCATATTAATTAAAATTACATTATATGGTTTTAAAATTATTTTTTTCTTGGCAATCGGATACGGATTCAAAAAAATTACAGCATACGAGATTTATAAGAGAATGTATTCATATTGCTATTAGGAATGTAAACAAAGAACTGAAGTATGTTGAGATCAAATACCAAGAGGGGATTAGCGGAGTCCCAGGATCTCCAGAACTTATATCTGAAATAGAGATGCGTATAAAGGAGGCCCATATTTTTGTTGGAGACCTCACCTTTATAAACAAAGAGACATTTTTTACTAAGAAATGGAAGAAATTGAGAGGAATTAAGTATAAGGTTACACCGAATCCAAATGTTATCAACGAATCAGCGTTGTTTATAGGAAGGGGCTATACGAAATATCAGGCAATACACGTATTAAATACAAAATTTGGAGATCCTAATAAGGATGTGAATTTAATCTTTGCTGATAAGAGAGATAAGCGCTTTCCATTAACATTTAGATTAGATGAATACAACGATAAGACGCCTAAAAACAATTACGATAAAGAGCAAAAAAAATTAATAAAGGAACTAACAGTAGCGATAAAAGGATGTGCAGAACAAGCTGTATTTCATCTAGAAGAAGACATTAAACCTTTTCAGACATGGGAAAGTCATAAATCAATTTCGGGCTTTGATGGTGGATATATTCAAGATGGGCTTGAACAATATCATGAAGAAATAAAAAGAAATAAGGAGAATTTACGCATTACTGGTCTTTCTGGATTAGGAAAAACGCGTATGGTTATGGAGGCTTTTAGAGATGAAAGTGTTAAGTACTTATACGCTTACATAGATTGTCAAGCCAATAAGCATGAGGCAATTCTTGAAAAAATGTCATTTATGTTTGAAAATTATAAGGAGATGGTTCTTATATTTGACAATTGTAGTATAGGCTTTCATGACGACATTATTCGAATAAAACGATCGAATCGTGCTTTAAATCCAATAATAACAATTTATAATGATCCAGACGAGCGTAACAATTCTTATTCAAATCCTTTAAGATTGCAGAAAGACTTTAATAAAGTTGTTGAGAAAATTATAGATAGATTTTCTCGATTTTATACTCCAAAAGATAGAGAAAAATTGGTAGAATTTGCAGGTGGAATACCAATGATGGCCCAACTTCTTGTTGATGGGTTGCGAAAAGGAGACCCTATTGGAGTTGTAAACGATACTGTGTTAATGAACAAAATATTAGATACGGACGAGAAATCTACAGATAGAAAAATTATTCAATCTATATCCTTATTTGATAACATTGGTTTTGATGGAGATTTGCATAGGGAAATAGAATTTGTTGCTGGAGCAAAATCTATAACCCCTATTGATATGGAGAAACATGTTCTAGAATATGAGTTTGATCGAGTTGTTGATAAGTACTTGAAAAGAAAGATTCTTGAACGTAAAGGTCGACTAGTTGGTGTTCGTCCAATACCTATTGCCCTCTATTTGATAAGTGAGTGGATAGAGCAATGTTCTGAAACTAGACTTCTTGCAGCAATAAAGGCCATACAGGAATCGGAAATAGCAAAACCTCTGACAGATTCATTTGCAGATCAATTTAGGTACATGGGACATAATGTAAAAGCATGCAATATGCTCAATCAGTTACTAGGAGCAAATAGCCCTTTTGGAATAGTGGAAGTGATAAATACTGATTTGGGTTCACGCCTCTTCCGCTCATTTGCAGAAGTGAATCCAGAAGCTGTGTCTAAGTGCCTTTGGAATGTAATAGGTAGTATGAGTGTGGACTTGCTAAGGGGTATTGATGAAGGAAGAAGAAATCTGGTATGGACCATAGAGAAAATCTGCTTTGAACCTAATACTTTCGACAGGGGGGCAGAAATGATGCTACTTTTGGCCGTTGCCGAAAATGAGAATATTAGCAATAATGCTACAGGGCAGTTTGTCGCATTATTCCCATTGTATCTGCCTGCAACTGCAGCAACATTGGAACAAAGACTTCTGTTTATTCAAAGACAGACGCAATATAAGGAAAGGCAGTTACTGTTAATGAGTGCATTAGGTCGTGCTTTGAGAACAAGGGATTTCATATTTTGGGGAGGCTCAGAACAGAGGGGAACAGAAAAACTATCAAATTACCAGCCAAAAACAAACAAGGAGATATCCGAGTATATTCATGGATGTTTGGATGTGTTAATGGCACTTGTTGAGGCAACCCCTGCATTGTTAGACAGATGCAGTGAAATACTTGAGAATAATTTGGGATGCTTATGCGAAGCTGGTTATGGCAGTAGCGCAATGAATTGCATACATAAAATAGCAGAGTTGAAAAAGCACTCCTGGGATAAAATGCTTGATGCAATTCGTTTTGTCCTGTGTCATAAGGCAATAAGACTAACAGAAGAATTACGTGCGGATATGGAGGACATGAAAGCCCAACTTGGCAATGATGATTTCTTCTTTAGGTTTTCACAGGTAGAAAACGAAAACAGATGGGCATCAGGCAGCCTTAACTATGATGAGATAATTGATCGTAACAATAACGATTATGAAGAGTTGGCAAAAGAAATGGCATCTGATTATAAACTATATACTACAGAACTTCTCAAGAAAATTTATTCGTTTGATGCTTACTATGGTAATACGTTTGGGCGAGTTGTAGCAAATTCTATGGACAAGAATGCCCAGAACGTTTTTATTTGCAACTCGATAGAATCATTCCGTATATTGGATAAATACAATTTCTCAATATATGTTGATTTTATCAGAGAGGTTAGCGAAGAGATGTTTGAAACGGCATTCAAGGCAATGGCTGCTTTAGAAAGGAAATCGGTTCTGTTCGCATGTGTGGCAGCAAGAGACTATAAATTTAACGAGTCTTATCCTGAAGCCTTGTACCAGATGGTTAAAGAGCAGAAAGCGGAGGTCAGTGAATATGAACACTTTTGGCGGTATATGCCATTGGGTAAGCATACTGAGGAGGATATCCTATACCTATTTCAACGTATCGCAAGTCTGCCACAGTCTTTCAATACGCTTACCCATATGGTAGCTATGATGCTATTATGGGGTGGTGTGAAGGATGATATAAAAAAGTTGCGCAAATTTATCGAAGAAGAAATAACCAAACGATTAGATGATTTTAGTAAATTGGCAAAAGACGATGACTATTGGCGTATCATAAGGAAGATACTTGAAGAAACCGCCAACCCCAGTTTTGCGAGGGAGATTATGCACAGAGTCTTGCTCCTCATAGAACACTCGGACGACTTGCATTATAAAGATTATAATATAGAGGATTGTATGGGGTTGTTAATTGGCAAGTATTTCGATGAGGTTTGGCATGATTTATCAGAAGCTCTCGTCTGTGAAGGTGAAAGATATATGCTATATTACAAATTGAAATCAATCCTTGGCTCTATGACGAGTTACGATAATGAAGTTGGTATTTTGTTCCAAACGGATCATAATGATGCATTGTTAGATTGGTGTGCAAAATATCCTATGGTCGCTCCGGAGCGGCTCATGCTGATGGTTCCTCTTTATGGGGAGAACGGATTCTCAGATATTGTGCTTAAGCTTGTTGACTTGTACGGAGAACAAGAAGGTGTTTTAACCGCTCTATCTTGCAATATGGGATCTTTCAGCTTTGTTGGATCTATTGTGCCACTTTATGAGAAGCAAATTAAGTGTATAAAAGGACTATCAAATAATCATTCGGAAAAGGTCAGGACTTGGTCTGTTAAGATGTTGACCGACTTAAAGAAACAAATTGACATCGAAAAAAATCGAGATGCAGAAGGTGTTCTCAGTCATAGATAGATTGAGTAATAATAGTGATAACATACAAGATGATTTCTAATCAATACTACTCAAATTGAGGAAACATTTTTGTACCATATGAATGTAATACGCTGATAATCAGCATAGGATAAGTTTGAGGAAGTGAAGTAAAAGAACATAACAAGTATATTACAATAAAAGAGGAAGGATTCTTATATTCTCCTCTTTTGTTTTATTCAATCTAAACAATGAAAAAAGAGAATATCTTAAAGCAAATTGTATTGCAAGAATATGGGGAAAAGAAG
>QWCC01003277.1_pt1 | contig 10729 bp, 19 predicted proteins | sample 1972491 | NCBI WGS metagenome assembly QWCC01 (sample SAMN09866718, study PRJNA288562) | Human oral metagenome isolate term5_saliva, whole genome shotgun sequencing... | isolation source: mouth | host: Homo sapiens | place: USA: California
AATGCCGTGAAATCAAACAAAAACGTCTGCAACCAACCTTGGCATCAAGCGGCGGAGTGTTGCCATATGTAAACCTTGTTTGATTGTAAGTGAAAACCCCGCCCCAAACCAGTCAAAATAACCGACCGCCCTACCTTGTTTCTCAATATTCACTCCCCTATTCCACCATGTCTGCCGAATCAGATTTTCAAAATCCTTTTGAAAATAAAATGCTAGGTCAAAACAATGTAAACTATCAAAATATAACTTTAGATTTATTTTTCCAAACATTTACACTCAGCCCATTGGACAGGAAATTATCGACCGCCGAAATCCGCTTTCCACCCAAAGCAGCAAACCACAGGCAAGACAAGTCTACTGCGGCAGTGCAACCCAAATGATCAATATAAAGCCGGTCGGCAATAGCAGACATATTATAGTGGATTAAATTTAAATCAGGACAAGGCGACGAAGCCGCAGACAGTACAGATAGTACGGAACCGATTCACTTGGTGCTTCAGCACCTTAGGTCGTGGGTTCGAACCCCACCGGACCCACCAATCAAATCAACGACTTGCGTAAGCTGGGCATTTTTTTCGAGTCGGCACTGTGTCCAATTTGTGTCTTTACATAGCCCGATTCCGTCCAATACCTCGGCATGAGCTTGAAGATGTTCCGCCGACAAATGTGCGTAACGGCGTACCATCTCAACGCTTTCCCAACCACCCATCTCCTGTAAGGCGGACAACGGCACGCCAGACTGAACCAGCCAGCTTGCCCACGTGTGCCGAAGATCGTGCCAGCGGAAATCAGAAATTCCTGCCTTTTCCAAGGCGTTTTTCCAAATCCTCGAGCTGATGCTTTGAACTTTTCGTCCATTGGAATAAGTAAAGACAAATCGGGAATGCTTCCCCATCTGCCTTGATATTACGCCTATGGCCGTATCATTCAGGGCAACACCTATCGCCTTGCCTGATTTGCTTTCGTCAGGATGTATCCATGCGGTTCTTCCCGTCAAATCCACTTGCTGCCATTCCAAATCCAAAACATTGCGCTGGCGCAATCCCGTGGATAAGCTGAATATGACCATTTCGGCCATATAGTCGGGCAAGGAGGCAATCAACCTATTTGCCTCATCTTTCGTCAGCCAGCGGATCCGCCGTTTAGGCTCTCGATAAAGCGTCAGATGGGGAGCCCTTTCCAACCACCCCCATTCCTTGACGGCTTTGTTCAGTATGGCGCGAATCAGCGCAAGATAACGGTTTTTCGTGCTGTCGGAGCAGTTCTTTTTTGCGACGGTATCCATGATGAAATCACGGGTCAAGTGATGCAGGTAAATCCCGCGCAGTTCCGGCAGACCACGCAATCTGCACAAATCGTTCCCGATGCTTTTCTTGCTGCCATTCTCTTCAATCCATTTGACTGCGGCCTCCTCCCACAGCCGTTTCGGTTTTTCGTCAAAATGCTCGTGCTGCCATAACTCGTATGTCAGTTTATCGTGCAGCCTTTGCGCTTCCTGCTTGTTTTTAGTGCCAGCAGACTGTCTAATTCTGCGGCCGCTTTCTGTCCTAATATCGACGTAGTAAACGCCTTTTCGTAAGTAGATCGGCATTTTGCTTTGCTCCTGTGTTCGAGCGAAGCCTGCACCTGTTCATTTTCTTTTTGCATCAGGAAAACGTCAAGTGCGGCTTGGGTAATACAATAACGGCGGCCAGGTCGGCTGGCCTCTAGCATCCCTTTACGGATATATTGTCGGATGGTTTCGGCGTGGCATTTGCAGTATTCTGCTGCCTCTTCCACGGTGTAGGTTTTGCTCATTCTGCCTCCCGCATCACTTCGAAAACTTTAAACGGCGCAGTTTCGGTCAACTGTTCCAGTTTTCTGAGGGCCAAATAGCGTTTGATGCGCGGTTCGAGCATCAGATAGTATTCTTCATTGACATAAAAAAGCAGGCACATATCGTTGCCTGCTTCCGTCTGCACCGGTATCAGCCGGTAATGTGGATAATCTTCCTCTGCCGGAACTACAATGGAAGGTATCTTTACCGTACTGACGGGATTTTTCTTGTCAATCAGCATTGGTGCTTCCTTTTTTCTATTTCGTTTTGGAGTCGGTAAAAACCGCATACTTTTTCGGCTTTTTCAGCAAACGTTTGCCGCCAGCCTTTGGCAGACCTCGAACGACTCAGGGCAATGTTTGCCTCGTAAACGGCATCTTTAAATTCGATGATTAAAACCAACGGCCAACTGCCAATCCCTTCGGGGGGCTTTGCAAGCAGGGTCTTGTAACTTTTCTCATCCACATCAACCTCCTCTCCAAATAACCCATCCCACTATCAGCAACACTGCCAGAGCTGCCGCCATAGTACAGACGACCAGTTGTTCCAGCCTTTTGACCAGCCGTTCGTTGGCTTCTTCCGTATCACGGGCGATACGTTGGGATACCGAACCATAGATTTTTTGTTCTGCCTCGGCAATCTGTCCGTTGGCATACTGCGCCAGCTCTGCCAGCAGTTGCTCTCGGTACTTTTCCAGCTTGGCGGCGGCAGCGGTGATGTTGCCTTCACGGACGGAAAGTTCTTCCAAGAAGACCAGCCGTTCTTCCGTTTGCTGCTCCGCAAATGCGTCAAAGGCTTGGCGGAAAGACTGATCCTGCATCATCAACATGACGACGATAGGATCGTCTTCCGTCAGCCGCGTCCCCGAATGCCGGAAGACTTCAGCGACAATTTCGGCGGGCTTATTTTCCATCTTCCCCACCATTCAAAGTATTTGCCATCACCGGCAGGCTTTCCAGTTTGGCGAAAATATCGCGCTTCACATTCCGGAGCCGCTGTTTGGGCATAAACGTCATTTCTGTCGTAGCATCTACCTCGTCAAAAGTCAGATGCAGTTTGGTCATTTGTTCAATGTCTTTGCCGTATGTGTCGGGATTACGTTTTTCCACGCGTACAATACCAATAATGCGGTCTTTGTGCTTTTGGTAAACACCGAACTGTTCGAACGGTTTACCGCCATTCTCCACTGCGCCGTGAAACTCGTTCAGCCAAACTATTACTTCAGCATCGACGTCGTTCAAAATCCGTCCCAAACTTTCGATGCAGTCAACCTGCGCCTGTCCGCCTTCAATCGGCACATGAAGAATCAGGCGCACACCTGATTCCCGCAGTAGTTCGGCGATGTTGTTTTCAGCGATATACGACATCAGTGGAATAAAAGTGTTGGAACCGGTATCGACAATGCCTATACCGTCTTTTTCCAAGAACTGCTCAACGAGTCCGTCAAAATTACGAATATCCACGTTGTTGTCCCGTGTCAGGATGTTGATTACTTGGACGTTCAACGGTTTGTACCGGCTCAACGTACGGTTGCTGGTATCGGTATCGTAGCAGTGTACTTCCACCTGATTTGCAGCCCTTGCCGCCACATATTGCGCGTATGAGGCGCAGCAAAACGTTTTGCCACATCCGCCTTTACTCTGAACTATCAAATTTACTTCTTGCATATTTGTTCCAACCTTTCCTGTTTGTCGTTTCGTTATAAAAAAATACCGTTTTTACGGCCGTTTGGATTTTTTACACATCAAAACCCGCTTTTCAAACGGACTTTGGTCTGTAAAAAGCCCTGCGGACAGGAGTTGCCCGCAGGGAAAGAGCGTGTCGGACATCAGGAAAGGGCTTGCCCGAACACAGGAGGAAATAACAACCGAGAGAATCTAGCGGACATCAACCCAGCGTCCGCCATTTCGTTCATCGCCGACGTAGCGTACTTTGTCGCCTGCCGTCGTCAGGTTGTGATCGAAATAAGCCTTGCAATAACCCGGCTTGTCTGGGCGAATGTAGGTTTTCTTGATAGTTTGGCAGTTGTCCTCGACAACATATTTACGTCCCAAGCTGTATTTGGTCTTTTGTTCGCAAACCTTTTCCAACTTTGTATAGCGCATCATGCGGTTCAGTTCCTGCGCATCACAACGACCGGCACCTTCCGCAATGGCATCTACCAATCCGGCCATTTCCCGATTTTCAGAACTTGCCGGACACATCTTCAAAAAGTTCCGACGTGCTTTGAGCGTATCGCCCAATTTCTTGTGTCGGATAGAAAAATAACGCTTAATCGACGGCGCACACTCGCTCGGACGGTCGCCCGAAGACAGGCACAAAACCGCCTCGCATGCGAGGCGAGTATCACCGGTCAGCACATCGTCGGCAAAAGCCGCAGGAGCAGCCCCCAGCATGGCGGCAGCCAGCAAACCCAAAGATTTATTCATACACACACCTTTTTAAATACCGTCAATCAGACGGCTATTGAAATTTTGAACGAAAAAAAGGATAATCTGCGTACCCCACGAGATTATCACCATTGCCCTTCATCAGCAGGTCAACCTGCTGGGCAGCTGCTCTCATGCTTTGATAAGTACCGATGACAATCTTTTTGACGGGCTTTCTGATTTTTTTCATGTTGCTTCCTTTCGCTTTTAGATGAAGTGAAGGTCGTCTGAAACGTTTTCAGACGACCTCAGAATTTAATTGCAGGGCTTACACCTGCTCCCCGACCTGTTGCCGGTAGTCAGCCCTTAACGTCAGGCAGGACGTTTGATATAGTCAGGTCTCCTACAACCAACTTTATCAAAAAAGGTAAATCCATGAGATCGCAAAAACCACCTTCCATCTTGGATGCCATCAATCAGCAACTTGAATATTTAAACGATGAAGTTGACAGCCTGTCCAGTGACGTAAGCGAATTGTCCTTTAAATGGGATATGCGCGAAAATGTTAGGATAGATGGGACAGATAAACTGTTAGAACATTCCCTTCTCCTATCGGTTTTATTGTTTCGAGCCATAAAAGAGGACAAAGGAGAATTGTTGGATATGGCAGAACAGGAACTGCATTCACTTTTGAAAACAGCAGTTGACAGCAAAACCAATCTTTCTGTTTCTTCCCGTTTTTGGCAGCGTTTGATTGATGCTTGCGGCGACACATACGACACGAGAAGCCTCAAGAGTTCGATAAAATAATGTTTATCCTCTAGCCTTTAAAATTTCCCTCAATACAGATTCAACCTCTTGTGTTGCCTCCTCGATGGAAACCTGTTTCTGCCCGAAAATACTGGCGAAGAACGCCTTAACCAGCAGTTTCCGTTCCTCCTTGCTGTAATCGTCTTGGGGAATCACGCCCCGTGAAATCATGCGCTCCAGCATTTCACGTTCTTCCTGATCGCGGCGGTATTCCACTGCATGGCGCAGTTTGGCATCTATGTTTGCCTTCAGTCGTACTAAGGCGTCGTTCTCTTGCTTCATTTTGCGTCTCCGTCAAAACAGGCTGAAATGCAGGGCTTCCACCTGCTCCCCGACGTATTGCCGGTAGTCAGCCTTATCAGGGCATCGCTCAAAACGGCAAAGCGCGATAACTGCCTTGCCGCCGATTTTTACCCTCCCGTTACTGATCGTTGTTTCACGGGTAAAGTGCTTGTTCACACAACATCACACACGGACGGTATCGGAACCGCTCAGTCTACCTTTCTCTCGAGCCGCTGAGTTGCCCGCCGCCGGTGTAGCTAGGCGGTAGAAAAGGTCGTCTGAAACTTCTAACGACCTGAAATTAACCTTGCTTATTTTGTTATGGACTTAAGTTCCATTTCCAAATCATGTTTTTTGCAATCGAACATAATATCCTCGATGTTTTCACGAGTTAACGACTTGCCTGCCGTGCATTTTTTCAGCATTGCTTTTTGCACTTCCGTGCCTTTAGATGGGATATAGTCGTATGGATTAAGCATATACATACCGATACAAAGAAACAAATAGACCATACATACGATATGAGAAAGAATCAAAGTTACAGACTCCAAACCGGAATAATCATCGTCATTGGAAAAATGCTCAAATATAGAAACCAAACCTAGAATTATGACCACAAGAGATAATTTCCAATCAATTCCGACAGGAATTCCATACGCATCAAACAAATTGTCAAGAATGAAATCCATTATTCTCAACCCTCCTGAAAAAATCCTGCAAACCGCTCCTTAAATTGCTTCGCTATCTCAGCAATATCAAAACCCACTTCTGACCCAAATTGACCTTTTGTCAAATACAATTCAAATTGTTCTTGATATTTCTTGGCAATATCTGCTTCAGCGTAACAGATTTCAGGATCATCATGACGAGGAAAATAAAACTCAGGCTTAGGGATAATGTAAGAACCAGCTCGCAATTCTAAAAACTCACAAATATCCTCGGCCAAGTTCATTAAGTTACATACTTCAATATCTTTCATAATTCCCCTCTGCGCTATTTTCTTAAGGACTCGATTCCTGCCTTAGATTTCAGATCCTTATCACTTTTTTTGCAGTCTGTCATAACATCTTCGATGTTTTCAAGGGTAATGGTTTTTCCGAGCGTACATCTTCTTATGTTATCCTTTTGGATATCTGTACCACTAACAGGTATATATCCATATGGGTTTAATGAATAAACTAAGCCAAATAGGCATAAAAACAAGAAAATTGCAGAAAGCGAAGTATATTTGAATAATACCTCTTCTTCTTTTTTTCCACCCAAAGAGCATAAACAGAAAAAGGCCACCGTTATACCACAAAGAATAAAATAGATTACCCACGCCCATAGATTAGGAAAACCATAATCATCAAAAAACAGACTAAGTAATAAAGTCATTCCCATCTTTACGGGCATCGTTCTCAACCTTCCCGAAAAAATTCCGCAAACCGACTCTCAAACTCTGCCGCAACCTCATCAATATCGTCAAAATCGCTATCTTTCCAAAGCTCACTATCATTCAGAAACCACTCGAATTTCCACCAATATTTATCCGCGATGCGCGATGCGATGAATGCGTCATCGTGATTCTCACGGTTCAGATGAAAAATTTCCTGTCCTGATCGCACATAAACCGACGATTTGTTTTCAAAATGATCACTGATTTCCGCTGCTTTAATTTGCAGGGCTTTAATTTCATCCTTTGTCATATTTGTCATAACTTCACCTTTGAACTATAATAATACTTTATTATTATTTCGGATGAACCCAAACGGAAACCCACTTGTGCAAGAAGTGGGCTTGGATTTGGATACATGTTTAAAGACGGGTAGAGCCGTCAGAACATTTGGGCCTATGCCCTATCGGATTTATCCGATAAATACCCGCTCACGGCGGGCGAAAAGAAAAACCAAAATGTATTTTGCAGCTTGTCCGCAGATTATCGCTGCTGCATCGGGATTACGTCCCGATTAAAAAATACGTCCAACTTGCCGCCTGTTACCGGACCCTCTCATCAGGCTACCCGGATGCGCGGCATTTTTTTTTTGGCAGGTTGAAAGCTGCCAGCAACCGTTTGTTCTTACCCAAAGGCTCGATCGCCTTTTCTACGCCTGTTATTTTCGAGGTTTATACTCCGAAAAAACTCCGAAGGCCGGTTGCTTCGTTCCAAACTGTTAAAGAGCTTTGATACGCAAATATTAGCAAACTAATTGAAATAAGTAAATAGTTTGCTAATATTTTAGTGTAAAATTTTATTAGAATGGTAATTTATCGTTACAAAAAAAGTCGCCTTAAATTATTAGGCGACCTGGAAATAGTTGAATTAGATAGTAATTTATACCATTATTTCATATTATTTATATTTTATAAATTAAAGGAGTTAAGCCCACCACGCCAAATAACTCTACCAAGAATTTCATCTGACTCAATTGCATCCACATCTGAGAAACGTGTTTTGTCCAAATTGTCACAGCGATATATCCATTTCTGGGTTGAATCAAGAATTGTTCTTCGAATGAAGATTAAACCAGAACTTCGTTTTATAACGAACACCCCATTTTCATGTTTGACTTTGTCTAGCCGAGAAAACGCCACATCATCAAAAATACTGATTGTTGGTGACATACTTTCATCTTTACATCGAATGAAATCTACATAATCAACATCAAATCCTTGAGCTTTTAAAAATTCCTTTTTGAGTGCAACAGCACTTATTTCAGAAGTAATATAAGATTCTGAAGTTTCGATATTTTCCGGCTTTTGGAATACTGAAGGAGGATTTTTCCCATAAAGTAGCCATTCAGGAGAAACATTTAATGCCGAAGCCAGTTCAACGATCTTAGCTGAACTTTGATTTCGTCCACTCTCTAATTGACCAATTGTTCCTTGGCTTACATTTGCTCTTTTCGCTAACGCAGACTGACTGAGCTCTAGGTTCAATCTCGCAATACGGATACGATCTCCAATGTGTTCCATAGTCTTTGCGCTCTATTTAAAACAAACAGTCTATGGTTTTGTTCAATTAGTTTGGTTATTGAACTAAATTAGCTTTCTAATTAGAATGTGGATTGTATGGAAAGGAACATTATGGATTGGACAAAAATCATTCAAGAAATTCAAGATGCAGGTTATTCCCAAAGACAAATAGCAGAGATTTGTGGATGTTCACAAGGTTTTATTTCTCAAGTGAAGAATAACTATTACCGTACTCAAAATAGCAAAAGTAAAAAGGCTATTTCATTTGAGGTGGGAACTGCACTTTTGAAATTGCACAAAAGCGTGCAAACCGCAAAATAATCATGTTTATCTCCGACCTCCGCCATCACATTACAACGGACTTCGTGGTTTACCGCGAGTTCGGGCTTTTGTGCGGCTCTAATATTCAGGCGGCAACATTGCTGTCGGGGCTGTTTTGGTGGAGCGATGTGGTTGACAAAGAGCCGAAGCGTCATGGCTGGATATACAAGACGGCCGCCCAGTTGTTCAACGAGTTTGGGCTGACGCGACGTGGCTACGAGAAGGCGCGGAAGTTTTTATCGGGCAAAGGCGTAATCCAATGCCGACGCGCAGGCGTACATGGCAGAATGCACTGGCAGCTCAACAAAGAGCGTTTATTGGAGCTTTGCTATCTAGTTAAAGGCGAGGCAGTGCCGCAATTCGACAGCCGTTATCATATCGATACCGACAATTTCCGCCTTGAGAAGTGGATCAACCTCACACTTTGGAACGACTTTCTCAAAATGCGTGCCGAAAAAGGCAAACCTGTCAACTTGAAGCAGAAAAAAATCCTGCTTAACCAGCTCAAAGACCTCAAAAATAAGAACTACGATCTCGAAGCCGCCATGCAGAAAGCTATTCTGAACGGCTGGGCAGGCTTCTATGCCTCCGACCGTTCCCCCAACATCCCTGCGCCGCCGACGTCTGAAGCGGCCACGCGCAAAGCTAAGGCGGAATACGAGGCGCAAATCAAACAATCCGCCGACCCGCCGCCCGATACAGGCGGACAGCGGAATCCCGACAATCCCGATCGCCAAAATCTCAAAAACCTCTTTAGGAAAAAACAGTAATCATCAGGCTGTTGGCACCGCCACGCCCAAATGCTGCTCCGGCAGCTTTTTTTGCGCCCTTTGAAGCCGGAAAGGTCGTCTGAAAGGCGGTTTTGCCTGTTTTTCGGCGCAGATTGGGAGATGCCCACCTGTTTTCCGTACCGTATTCCTATTTTTACCCAAATCAGATGATAAAAATCCGCTTTTTTTGCTGAAATAAGTAATTGAAAATACTGTGTTTGTACATATTGAACAAAGAACATTGGCTTTTGAGGACAGAGAACTTTGTCCGTATAGGACGGCCTTTATACAAAGACCACGATCACAGATCACTATCAAAAAATATTACAGGCGGCCGCCTGATTGTTTTTTGTGCAATTTATGGCTGATATAAATGGATATTGACGTTTGGGAGGATATGGAACGTTTTTGAGGGAGGGATATGCACAGGTTTTGTGGAAAAATCCTTGCAGCACTCTAGAACCGCCGCAACCATGACATGAAAAACGAAATCGTAGCCGTGAAACTGCCGATAGAAAACCGAGGTCACCTAACGGCGGTAGTGGAGTTTTTGATTGTTTGATACATTGATTTCTGCGTATATCTCTGCTTGTGAAAAGCCGTCTGAATTAATCAGACGGCTTTTTTACATCAGTTCATCTACGTCAATTTCACTGTTCAAGTCAAACTTGCCAATGATTGGTCGTTGCGATTTTTTAGAGTTAGTTTTTTGAGGGGCAGGAACTGTCGGAGTAACGGTACTGACCTGTCTGTTTTTGACTTGTATGGAATCATTAATAGATTGATGATTTATCTCGGGTGATGCGACAGTTTTACCAGTATGGCTACGGATAAACCTGTTCAGAGTTGGCTGGCTTACTGTCATTCCCTTTTTTTCAAGCAGGAATCTCAGAATATCTTTTTCTGAGTAACCCAAGTTTTTTAATGTGAAAATCTCTCCGGCAAAGGCATCAAGTTTGGATTTTTTGCCTGACGGAGCATTGTTCTTCACGAAGTCTTCTAAATCGCTCATATGCGTATCTATTCACTCATATTCATATATAACTGTCAATATATACATATTTATTCCAAAAATCAACATTCTTAATCCCAAAAATACTAAAGAAATTATAAATAATCATTGTTTATATAATTAGTATGTCAAATAATCAAATAAATACATTTCCATACTTCAGTATATTCACACATATCCAAGTCCATGCGTATCACCTCCTCAAAGTAACGCCTATATCCCATATAAACAGCAAATCAAAACAATACGCAGGATAGGCAACGAGTGCCAAAAAACGCCCTAAAGCGTTTTTTCAATTCCGCCCAAAAGGGCGGAAACGCCGCAAAGCGGCTGAAGGTTTGAAACAACCATCGGGGGCAGCGGCCGCCGTGTTGTTGGTTGATGTCTAAATTTC
>QWCC01000578.1_pt1 | contig 10679 bp, 8 predicted proteins | sample 1972491 | NCBI WGS metagenome assembly QWCC01 (sample SAMN09866718, study PRJNA288562) | Human oral metagenome isolate term5_saliva, whole genome shotgun sequencing... | isolation source: mouth | host: Homo sapiens | place: USA: California
GTTTTCAGCATATCTACTTTTGTATTTATTGGAAGCTTCACCTTTTTTGAGAATATCCAAGAACTCATCTTTGTCATCATCTGTAGCTACGGCAGAATCAATTTTCAGAGCTTCTTTGTCTGGTTCATCAAATTCATTGGTCTTCCAAACGCATTGCTCAATCATCTTTCGCATGCTCTTCGTTCCATTATCCTGCATCATTCCCGAGCGTTGATAGAAAGCTCTCAACAAAAGCATTAATGTAGTGAGGCGTTGTTGCCCATCAATAATTTCCTGTTTACCACTTTCATTCTTGAAGGTAACAATTGGTCCAAGAAAATACTCTTCATCCTTCTTGAAATTAGTTGCATCATTTTCGGGAATTGCAAACACAAAAATATCATCCCAAAGTGTTTGACACTCTGTTTCCCCCCAAGCATACGGACGTTGATAGTCGGGAATAAGAAAATCCGTTTTTTTGTCCGCAAAAAGTTGCTTGATGGTCTTTTGGTCTATATTAAGTTTCGACATATTATCATCTTTGGTTGAATGTTTTTGTTCTCTTGATTGATATCATAAGGCATTGCTAAACCACTCCCCCAAATGATAATGGCCTTGATGTTCATTGTTTGGGAAGTTGTGGTTTTTCATCTGCAAATATACATCAGAAATTTTGATTTCGCAAAAGAAATGACTGTATTATCGTCGAATCAAAAGGCTACGCGAAACTGAAACCATAAGCAAACACTCTTCTGTCCTTTTACAATGAAAAAAAATGAAGAAACCATCAGCAGAATACGTGAAATCTTTTCACGAATCTGTGGGAAATCTGGCGTATAGGTCAAATAAAGAGCAGTGAGCACCTACAAAACACAATTCGGGGCTATGCAAGACAACACTTGCATAGCCCCAAATCTATTATCGACACCTTACGGTATATTTAGTCTACAAAGGCAACAGATGAATGTCTATAGCGAAATTGAGATCGGCATTACTGCCCTCCACCCCAGCCGAGGTAACTCCAATTACTTCTCCGTATTCATTCAATAACGCTCCTCCACTACTGCCGTGATCTATAGGCACAGAAATTTGAATTAAATGCCCCCTTTTCTGAGAAACAATACCCTGCGAAAAGGTATTATTAACCCCTTGAGGAGAACCAATAGCGTAAGCTTTTTCTCCAATCACCACATCTTTTCGAGATATAGGTAGGAAAGGAACTTTATCAGAAATTCCCACTCTAAAAATGGCATAATCTAACTCTTCGCTAGTTTTAAGCACCTCGACTATTTGATATGCACGATTATCAGCGAGTATAACGTACCCTCTAGCAGATGCTCCTAACACATGATAATTTGTTACAGCCACACCAGATTCATTTATGAAGAAACCGCTGCCTTGAGTTCTATCAGGCATTTTGACAGTGAAAACAGCAGGATTGCATCTTCGATATATTTCCTCAGGAGTGAGTGCTTTACCATTATTTGAACCGCGAACTATGCCACTTACGCTTGTTTTACCATTGCCAAGTTGATTACTATCATCGTTCGAATTTCTTCTATCACGCATTTCTTTCCGATGCTGTTGGCGCATTCTTGACCTGCGAGAACTACAGCTAGCCATGAGGAAACAGAGCAATACGCTACACAAAAGAGGTAAAATGAATCGTTGTAGTCTCATATCATTTATCGCTTTCTTTGTTTACATGATCTATAGTGCCTGGTTTGGGAACGAGATGAATGAGAAAACGCTGATTCTTTTTCTCGAGTTTTTCTCTAGGTCTTCCTCCCTCACCACTACCGCATACAAGCGGTTCGCAGATATCCTCAAAATCGATGCCACGATCCTTCCAGTATTGAAAAAGACGTAATGCTCTCAAATAACTCAATTCCATATTAAGTTTATAACCATCAGCAGAAGCTTGTCCTTCAATGATAAGTAGATATTGCACTCCAGGATGTTCCTTAATCGTACGCTCTATAAAAGATTGTATAGCATATCCTGCATCCAACAACTCTTGACGAGTCTGATGAGAGAGAGATTGAATCTTATCTTCATTCGTTTTGTACTCTACTTCAATCTTCAAAATATGCTTTTTATACTCAGCGTTATAACTAAAGTATTTCTTGTCAACATTTTGCGTTGCAGCCTCAATTTCTTTAATCTTGTCGAGTTCAGACTGCACTACATTTTTCTCTTTGGCTAAGACACCGACAGCAACAGTGAAGAGCACCAACATGACAAAAAACAAACTCGTCATTAAGTCGGCATACGACGCCCAGAAAAAAGTTTTTCTTCCATTCATACGAAAACAATTTTACATTCTAACACCAGTCTTCCTTAGCGTTTCCCTTTCGGAAGAGGCTTTTTAGAAGAAAGACGAGTCTTTGCTGTTGAAGGTTTTTCTTCGCCCTTTGCTTTAGAAGACACCTCTTTAGCTCCCGAGCTTTGTGAGGGAGTTTCCATCTTAGCCTTATCAGCAGAAGGACTAGTACCCTTAGAAAAAGAATCAGCAGGTACAGCCATTGTAGAATCCACAGAAACAGAATCGGCAGGTGCAACCATTGTAGTATCAACTGGGAGCATTCTTGAAGGCTCATTCATTTTGTTGATCATGAATACATTGGTGATACCCACAAAGACAACAGCAATCGCCACCAATGCGAGTAATCCCCAAGTGACATATTTTTGCCATACTGGACCTCTTGCTGCTCCTTGACCTTCACTAGAAATGACAGTTTTAGCGCCTTCATTACGTCCAGCCTTCGCATTACTAACGAGTGCAAGCAAAGCTTTATTCTGTTCCCCCATTTGCTTAGCTAAAGCATCAAGACTCTTCTTAATACCAGGAAGTTCTTTAAACTCCTTTGCCATAGCCTGGTAATCCGTAAACGCTTCTACCAATTTGCGATGTCGCTCTTGAAAGGTTTTCGACATCAGTTTACCATTATCCTCCAATTCACGAATAATAGTATGGCGCTGCTCCGTCATAACCCCATACACCAAGTTAGTGGCTTCGGCAATATGCTTGTCCACTTCCTCTGCAAACTTAACGAAGTTATCATTGATTTTTGCACTAGCCGCAGCATTTCTTTGAATAATCTTTTGATGATCATCAATGTGTTCAGCTGCAGACTTGAGCGTATCAAAGACCTTGTTGAACTGATCCACATGATTGATGGACTCCTCAAATCTTTCTAACACCTTCATGTTGTAGAGAGCCATCTTTGCCACATCCATTTGTTGAATAGCATTCAGAATATCCTTCTGCTGTTCAAAAGCCTTTGTGGCATCGCCAAACACTCCCGACATACGATTAACATTGTGGTCGAGTTGATGATTAAAGCTACTGAGATATTCTCTCAACTGATTTACTGCAGAAGGTAGATCCCCAGCCATATTAGGCATTACAGAGTACTGAAGCCAATTGTAGAACTTGTTCTTTTGGGTATCTACATCTGCCTTGACATTCTTATGTTTGATAGAAAGCAGGGTGGTAAAAAGAAGCCCCAAGAAACTAACTATCATGGCGAAAGCAATACCACTCAAAAGAGCTCCAATAGAAGCTCCTGGATTGTTTACAAACCCTGAGAACCCTCCTTCGCTCAATCCAATACCTCCCAAACCAAAGATGATTCCAAAGATGGTACCCGCTAGTCCACAATATAGGGGGAAGGGAATGATTGCTTCAGCTTCTTCTTCATAGCGGTCACATTGACGTTCTACTATATCCTTCATCAGATGAAAGTCTGGTGAAGCGTTTTTACAGTTCTTGATATAGTTATTGACATCAGACATTATCTTATTAAAGACCTCTGCTTTCTCCCTAGAAGAACGATAAATGACCAATGTTCCCTCAGCACAGTTTTTTCCAAAATCTCCCACACTAACTCTTTTAGAAGTTTTTGTATCTACCCACGCAACTTCCTTTTTCTGCGCGGCAGCGTATGAAGCATTCCGAAAAATATTCTGAAAGACATTGAATATTTTGCTTGCTTGACGATAGTAGCGCAGTTGGAGGAAAACCAACAAAACGAGTACTGCTAATTCAATTATATGTTGTTCAATTATATGTTGCATTGAAAATCTATTTTAGTATATTTGAAATTATTGTTCTATACGAGTTTTACTTTGACTGGTTTGATGAGATGCCACTTACCGTCAGCGCGCAATTCAGCTTCTCCTGGTGTTTCAGTTTCTATTTCCGTTGGTCGTTTATAGTCTCCAACGATTTCCATACCATATTGAGACATTTTTTGAGGATTACGCAAGAAACCCACCATTGTCACACTGTTTCCCACAAAGCTCACTATTGCTTGCTTCGCATCTCTACTCGCTAATTCCAATTGAAAGACGGAGTCTAAAGTAATCTCTTCCGTAGGTTCACGATCAAACTCTCCATTATAAGGTGATTCCACATAACAAATGTAAGACGCATCTTCACAAGACTCGTGAGAGGAAGCCCAAAAATCCATTTTTGTGGTTACTACACTTTCAGAGTTCGTACGCTCGTCCCCGACAGAAGAATATCCTTTTCGTAAAGAATCAGGTTCAACGTCTTGAACACCAACACTTCTATTTGTACTCCCTATCTGTTCCAAGTTTGAAGAAGACACTACTGTACTTCCTACAGCAATGGGTTGCACCCCAAATCCCAAACAAGAATCGGTAGATTCGCAAGACGAACGTTCTGTATCCAATGTCTTTTTTTGAGGATAGCAAGTTTTCATTGCACCAACGGCGTTGTTCCTCTCCGTCACTACTGATTCAGGAATATCAGATGTTTTCTCTTCATTCTGTTCTTGTTGCAGAGTATCTTGCTGTAACTCCCTTTTGTTCAATGGAGAAGTTTCAAGCAGTGTTGTCAAGTTTTCTATTAAACGTTCTCTCTCGAGTACTAAATCCTGAATACTAGCATTAACTTCTTGTATTTTTTTCAAGACACCCTTTATCTTATCGAACAAAGTAGGCTCACTTTTATCGTCCATATTTACCATAATGATTGATAATATAACATAGGATATTGGAGTTATAGGTATTCCGACTTCCTATGCAAATGCACAGGAAGTCGGAAATAAATCAGCGTTTATCCCAAATCGGTCATTAGATCCTGAACAGATTTCATTAGATTGTTGAGCAGATTGTTTACCGTGAGTTCGAAGGCGTAGCGGGCTACGGCGAGAACGAACGAAAACAAGATGCCAACAAGAAAATGAAAAATGACAGGAAGTTATCTTTTCAAATACGAATCGTACTATAACGGTCTAATGATTGATTTGGGTTTATTGTCAGATCGACATCAAAGCATTAGATACCAGCTACTTTTCTTGCCCATTCTTGAATCATTCCCACAATGGGATAGAAGAATAGCGTTTCAGAAAGCTCCGCATCACTGCCTTCTTGTTCTTCTTGACGACGCAAAAGCGCATCTTGAATATACTTGGGCACGTCAATCAGTAAGTTGTCACGCTCTTGTGCAAAAATGCCTTTCTTGATGCCGAAGATGTCAGCGTATCCACCAACAATGCTGTTTTCAACAGCAACAAGGGTTTGCAAGAAGTGATCCACTTGTTTCTTCACATTTTCAATAGCATCTTTGTCTGCGAGAACTTCAGCAATCTTGAGCGGTGCACTGGGATCAATTTCGATAGCTCCATTGGCACCAACATCTCCTCGTAAAATCACCAGATGTTGTTCTACGCGGAATGTAGAATCAAAGTCCTTATAATCAAGACCACCTTTACAAGTCAATTCCTTAGGTTCTTTGACGAAAAGCAACTCAAACTTCGGATGCACTTGTTTTCCGGTTACAGCTTGCAAGAATTTTGCGGTGAACTCCGTAAGTTCTTCAGCACGCAAACTAGCACTCAACACGCGAAGAATACGCGATCCATTACCACTAAATCCGATGTATCGAGGTATTTCCAATCCTTTTGCTGAGGATATCATCGCAATATGATAAATGATAGCAGCATAAAACATCAGGAGAGCAGCCTTCATGTCCGCATCATTCTTGATCATACCTGCAAAATCAATCGCAGGCTTACCATCATTCTTCAACGTTGAATTGCTCAGTGACAACCAGAAATCAAGGATTTCCACTGCATTACCACGAGCAAAGAGTGTCTGATTCACCCTATCGAGAGCTGGGAAATCTTCCAAACCTTCACTGATTTCCTGACGATAACGCTGCACGAAACCGTTTCGTTCAACATCCGTATTGAAATCTAGTCCCCACAAACTACCCGCAGCATAACGCATGGAAGTGAGATATTGAGGTTTGCCCTTGTCAGCAAATGCCATATCCGTAGTACCACCACCAATATCCACCAAACAAGTTTGTTCTGTGGTTCCTTCATGACGCAGGAAATAGCCTAAGGGAGCAAGACTTTCGCACATCGACTTCACCATCTCGCGAGGATTGCCGAAATACTTTTCATAGAGTTCGTCCCACACAGCTCGCAATTCTGAAACCTTGCTGCGCGACATACTCAATGGATAGAACCAACGAATTTCTGTTTCCGCAAGGTTTCCATCATTTTGTAGCACTTTATTGCGAATCATCATCAGAAGATTGCTGATATAGCAACGCAATTGATTTTCAGTCACTTTGTGCGTATCCCACTTCAAATTGTAAACAGGACGTTGATAAGCCAGCAATTCTTCGGTTTGATAAGCAAAGGGAATTGAGCCTGTTACAAGAGGAATCACCTCATCTCTCTCCCAAGACCTATCATCCTTGCTCTTACCATAAGCCAACACTGTGCGCGTGGGCAATTTAATGGCAGCTTGCTCTTCACTCTCTCCAATGGGAAACAACTGTTGCATCACCAGCGTATTCACTCCAGGCATGTTCAAATCACGCTCATGAGAGAATACAAATCGCGTATTGCACAACAACTCATTGGCTGTAAATTCACTGCCGTCTTTTTCACGACCAGCCACATGTGTGTTGCTCGTACCAAAGTCCACAGCAAACACATGCTCTTTGTACGACTCGAGCTTTTCCCAGTTAGGCACAAGCAATCCACTATAATCTTTATAGTTTACCTCAATGAAATCTACGCGACTTCCTTTTGCCTGATAGAGCGACACTTGAAGCGGGAAAGAAGTGCGCGGACGGTCTTCTTCATTGGTGTTTGGACGCTCACACGTCATCTCAAGCTGTTTACGTGGATTTTGCTGAGCAAAAGTATTCAGCGAAACAAGCCCAGCGCCTTCTTGAGCTGTATTGAAAGCCGTGAGACGATAGTCCGCATTACTTTCGTCTAACAGCACAAAGGGATAAACACCCACTGAGAATCGCGCTACTTTGTAGTCATCATCACGATATTGCTTGAAGTATTCTACACATTCATCTGCTCCTCGAACGTTGTGCTGGATAGGCACACGCAAAGTCACACTCAAATAAGCGCCCTGACTATCTTGTCTCCACTCCATTTTGAGATGCTCTTTGAGATCTGAAACGGTGAAATAGTCAAACCAAGTGGCTTTCACAGGCAATAAGGCAGAAAGACTTCCTTTTTGTCCCGCAAAGAAGAACTTTTTCTCGTTGCCTGGACTATTGTTCACCAAAAGAGTATCCGCAAGGAAATCTCCCATAGTCAAATAAGGATACTTCGTGCCTTCATTAGGGAGCGTGCGTTCAGACAAAGGCCGTTCATCTTGTTCTTGCGCTTTCGATTCGGTGTTCCAATTAGAAGTCGTGTACTTCAGTTTCGTATATTTCGAACCACTAGAACCCACACAAGGCAACACCAAAGGCAAATCACCTTCAATGTCCTTTCGGGTTGCTTTGATGGTGAAATCACTTTGCGTGCTAACATCTATCTTTGGAGCAGCATAGAGGGGAATGCCAACAATTTCCACCTCTGCCGTGCTAGTCTCGCTGGAGAGATTGATTTTGCCATTCTTCTCAAATTGCTCTAAAAGTTTCTCTTCATTTTCGAGCGTTTTCTTCAATTCTTCATTGGAGATTTGAGCATACGTTTTGTTCAAATACTTATCCAATTCTGGAAAAACTTCCGAGAAAGAAGACTTACGCTGCGATGCGTCGTATTGTTTACGAAAAGCAAACCAGAAAATGATGAAGTTTTCATCAGCACGTTTATAAAGCGGACAGAAGTCTTTGTCGAAAGGATGATCCTCGCCAAAACTTACATAAGGACTAACGAAACTAATATCACCGGCTGGTGTAAAGAACAAGGTAGCTGGAGACGTTGCTCCAACGATGCATGGCACTTCACTATGGCCTTTTCCTTTATAGCTAAGGAGGTATATATGCTGTGTTTCGTCAAAATTATATTGATGTCCATCAGCTGCACGATAAAGACTCAAACCTTTTCCCATCAGCTGCACACCCTCGTTTGCGCTATGCTTCATGGCGTCAAGTCCTTTGCCCACTTCCCACTCTAGGATTTCAAATTGGTCGCGCAACTTGTCGATGTTGAAGAAAATCTCTGCAACATCCAAAGCATCAGACACCATACGGTGATAAATGCTATTTCCATCAAGCCCTTGGTCCGCAACTTTTTGAAACGCCTGCTTCACCAATTCTAAGCGAGCCCAAGGCGTAGGAATAGAAGTGATGTCGCGATTAGGGGTGTCGCCATTTGGATCTTTGATGCGAGCGATACGTCCTTCATCATATTTATCCGATTCACCCCATCCAACAATATTACGCTTAGAGTTTGTATCATTAAATATACGAAATACTTTTCCCATAATGCTTGCTTAAAATATAAATTTTTCTTTGACAATTGCGCGAGTAGCGGCGTAAAAGATCTCCAGCACTTTGGCTTCGTCAGTAGCACCTTTGCAGGATTTGAATGCTGTATTCAATTTATCATTGAAAAGCACATAATCTTTCTTTGCAAAGAAGCCTCGTTTCTCAGGATACCCAACGACAATACCAAAAGGTTGGTCAGGATGAGCCTCAAGCGCAAAAGGAGCAAACGAACGCTGATTGCCCAGCCCCTCAAGTTCTGCTAACCACGTTGAATACATCTCAATAATCTTGTCCAAACTACTGCGTTTAAACGGACTTTGGAAGATTCTACCCAGCTGAATGTGCCAAGGTTGCTTCTCAGCATCAGATAGATGGTCGCGAAGATAATTAACGAAGAGCAACAACTGCGTAAGCCCTGGAGCAATGCGCAAACGATCATCATCGCAGAGATGACGGAAATCTAGCTTTTGCGTATCGATAACTTCATCTTTCAAAGCATATTCCTTGTAACAATGCTTCCCACCTTCCCACGCTACATCATCTGTTTCCATAAAGTCATAGATGGCAAGCGCAGACGCCAATTCGATGAAATGCGCTGGATTCTTTTGCCCTGCACCGCCTTCCACGTTCTCTAAAGCAGCGGCACAATTGTCGCCAATATAATAGAGATTGTTGAGTTCGGTGAGATTCTCCTTGTAATAGCCTAGGGCTGCAATAGTTTTAGAGTAGAACGTGGAGCTATCAATGGCACTGTCAGCTTCCTTCTTCACGGCAAAATAGGGTAAAACAATCGCTCCACCGATGGCACTTTCCTTAATAGCTCGCTTATTGGGCATATCGTCAGGAAGCGTATCCAAGTTGCGCAGCGTTTTCACCAACAAGGGGAAACCACTGGCGCCAGTTCCACCAAAAATAGAACCAGCAATGAATATACGGTCGTCGTCTTGAAACTCATTGAGAAAGTCTTGAAACTCTTTACTGCCATCAAACTGATTCAGCACGATGCTTCCCATGTTGGGATTTCCCTTAAAGCCTACTTCCATGCTCATTTCTCTCACTTCGGGGGAAAACAGCAATTGAACGATAGCTTTCTGTTCCTTCTCCATGGCATTATAGCCCACAGCTTCTTCAAAACGCTTATTGCACTGGCTGGCTAGTGGCAAAACAAGTCCGCACTTACGCAATGAAACCTTAGTGGCAAAGAAACGATCCTCATCTGTTTTTTCAGAAGTTGCAGCAATCTTCTTGGCATGTGCATGCAGTTGCTGATATTCACGCACCAAGTCGGCGGTACGCGCCATATCAGCCGCACCTTTGTCTGGATCAATGATAATAGGCACAACTTCAGTGGCATTCAGCTTCACACCTGCCGAAAGAAGCATGAGAAGCGATTTCAAAACACGGCTGCCAGTGCCTCCAATACCAAAATAATAGAGTTTACCCATAATTTACTTTTGAAGGAATTTGAATGGGGTGAAACAATTGTTGGTGCTGATAAACTTCACACACAAACTCAAAACAAAGAAGAAGAAGAAAGCAAGAATCCACTGGGCACTAGCTAATCCCCAAATATCGACATAACTAATGGCTGATTCACTCCCTTTGGTTGGCATCAAACCATCATTGAGTTCACCGAAATATCCCCAAGCTGTCCATGCCCATACCAAAAAGGAATTGCCAATACCCACTAGCAGCCAAATCCACCAACGATTTGTTTTGGGGCTGTCCACCAACTTATAGAACAAAAGCGTGACAATCAAGGGAAACACGAATGCAGTGAGCCACAAGCCTGGATAGCGCAAAGTAGACTCTCCAGTATCGGAAACACCAGCAAGATAATCAGCCATATCTAGACTATACAGCCAACCAAAAATTGGCTTAATGGTCAAATGTACTCCTGAAAGGGGGCATAATGCTCTCTTTTTCATACCTTTGCAGGTGTTTATAATGCTATAATGGAAAATCATCGTAA
>QWCC01000776.1_pt1 | contig 10584 bp, 14 predicted proteins | sample 1972491 | NCBI WGS metagenome assembly QWCC01 (sample SAMN09866718, study PRJNA288562) | Human oral metagenome isolate term5_saliva, whole genome shotgun sequencing... | isolation source: mouth | host: Homo sapiens | place: USA: California
GACGGTACGGCCATCACGTGTATCAAGTGGGTGAGCGACGAAGCATACGTCCACGGTGAACTGTACCGCGAGACGCATGTCGATAAGTGTATGGCGCGCATCTTAGAGTTACACCGCGAGCTGAGACTTGGCACGGTCTACATGGAGAAGAACGCGGATAAAGGCTATGTGGCCGACAAGCTCGACGGGTATGGCTTGCCCGTTCACACGTATTCAGAGACCGCCAACAAGTTCATCAAGATTGCGACGTATGGCCGAGGAACATGGTCCAAGCTGTCCAGGCTTGAGAGTGCCCGCGAAGCCAGCGTCGATTATTGGAACGAAGTCATGGACTTCACCGAGGGAGCAGAGCACGATGATGCGCCTGATTCCCTCTCGTGCGCTATTCGCTTACACGACAACGCGCCGACCATTCAACTATTTAGAGGAGGCATTTAGTGGATGCTGACGTTAAGGGAGCAAACGCTTCCACGTTTGAGCAAAGGGGCGGCTACCGCCTACCAAAGGACACACAGATGACCGCGGAGCTTCTTGGTAAGCTTTTGGTGGACTACCGCGCAAAGCAGGTTAACCGCTTGGTCAGTCTTCGCAAAGCATACGAAGGCGACCACGACATTCTGCACCAGAAGGCAAAGGCTGAATATAAGCCAGACAATAGGCTCGTGGCCAACTTTGCCAAGCAGATCGTGGATTCCATGGTCGGCTACTTCCTGGGCATTCCTATTCGTACTACCGCGGACGATGAAGCATTCGCGGAGTATTTGGATGTGTGGAGTGCGGTCAATGACTCCGACGACCTAGACGCTGAGCTTTCCAAGCTCGCCGACATCTATGGCGCAGGCTACGAGCTCATGTGGCGCGACGAGGAAGCCTTCGCGCGTTCTTGCTCAGTCACGCCAATGAATTGCTTTGTTGTCCGCGATGACACCGTAGAGAATGACATCATCTACGCAGTGCGCTTCTGGTTGGACGATAACCTCTTCGACAATGCACGCGACACGCTCCGCGGCACGCTCTACGATTCCATGTTCGAGACGCCGTTTGTTATGGACGGTTCGAAGGTCATCTTCGGTGAGCCTGTCATCCACGGCTTTGATGATGTGCCCGTGGTTGAGTATGTAGACAATGAGGAGCGCCTGGGTTTGTTTGAGGGCGTCATGTCGCTCATTAACGCGTATAACAAAGCCATCTCTGAGAAGGCTAACGATGTCGAGTATTACGCCGACGCATACCTGAAAATTCTCGGTGCGCGCCTGGATGAGAAGACGCTGCAGAATCTGAGAGACTCGCGCATCATCAACCTGGACTCGAGAGACGCAGCAAACGTCATCGTTGAGTTTCTGTCTAAGCCTGACGCAGACGGCACGCAGGAGAATTTCATTGATCGCATGGAGCGTCTCATTTTCGTTCTGTCGATGGTGTCAGACCTCTCAAGCGAGAAGTTCGATACCAGCTCAGGTATCGCCATCAAGTATCGCCTACAGGCCATGAGCGATATCGCCGTAGTAAAGCAGAGGAAGTTCCGCCGCTCACTCTCTAGGCGTTGGAAGCTACTTTGTAACTACGCAGGAAACACACGCCTGGACGCTAAGGCATGGACCACTGTCCGCGCTACCTTCACGCGCAACCTACCATCGAATTTGCTCGAAGAGTCTCAGATTGCGGGCAACCTCTCCGGTATTACATCAGAGGAGACGCAGCTCTCCGTTCTGTCGTGTGTTGATTCGCCACAAGCTGAGATGCAGCGCATGGCCGACGAGCGTGCTGAGCAGGCCGCACAGATGGTCCCTGACCGCACAGACGAAAACAATAACTAAGGAGCAACATGGACTCGTATTGGCACAGCCGCCAAACACTCGCTGACGCAGCGATGGAGAAAGACGAACGCGCTCTGTCGGTACGCGTCCATAACGCCTACGAGAGCGAGCTTCGCCGCTTGAACCGCGAGATTGCGGAGTATTATCAGCGCTACGGCGAGAATGGCGTGCTTGAGTATCGCCGTCTCATGGAGACGATGGACCCTAAAGACCGCGAGCTTCTTATCCGTGACTGTGACGAGTTTTTGCGCCAGCACCCAGATATGCAGTCCATTGTGGATGTGCGTAAGAGTATCTACCAACTGAACAGGCTTGAAGGTTTACAGGCGTCCGCACGCTTGCACCTCTACCAAGCTACAGGAGACGTGGTTCAGCGCATTGACAACCACATCATGCGCCAGTCGCTACGCGGCGCAAACACAGCGGCTGAAGCGATGGGATTTGGTCGAGCGTTCTACAGCATGGACTCTGACGCGGTTCGCCGTTTCGTTGATACCGTGTGGACGGGTAACACGTCATATTCCCAGCGCATCTGGGACAACACGGAGACCCTCGCGTCTTATGTTGCACAGGACATGTCGAAAGCACTCGCGCGCGGGGACTCATACCAGCGAATTGCGAAGGCTCTTGAGAAGCGTTTTGTGGACGTTCCGCAGTCTTCACTCATGCGCTTGGTCTATACCGAGGGCACTTACGTTTCACGCATGGCACAGGTCGAGGAGTTGAAACGTGAAGGCTTCGATTCTTACACCATCGAAGTGGTTCATGACGAGCGCGCTTGTGAAGAGTGCGAAGGCGTGAGTGGTTCTACGTTTCGTTTCGAGGATATGCAGGTGGGTGTGAACTTCCCGCCACTCCATCCATACTGCAGATGCCAGATAGCGCCCGCTGTGGATGATTGGGACGCGTGGGAAGCCGGACAAAGGGACAAGACCCCCAAGCAGGTGGAGAAAGCAAAGGAAAACACTATGCTCAGGTGGGGTTCAGATGATGGCAAAAGAGCCAAGCAAGAACGGATTAAGGCTTATACAGATCGGATAAGAGATCTTGATAGCAAGATTGTGGAAGCGGCTAAGAAGGGTCAAAACGGACTTGACAGGCTCCTCAGTCAAATATCCCCAGACCAAGGCATGATAACGACACAGACTGGCGCAAAATTTGACGGAAAAGAACTGAACGTGGCGATTAGGCTTGCAGGCGCGGGGTCAGATGTTTCTTTTATCAAGGCATCCAGCAAACCTGGCTCCCACACACCGGATATGTTGAAAGACGGTGTTCCTGTTGAGATTAAGCGCGTGGAATCATCATCGGTCAAACGACTGTTCAAAAAGATGTGGGAGGCTTCCTCGCAAAGTAGGGACATCGTTATAGACCTGTCTCTTGAGACTATCAGCGAACAAGATGCTGAAAAAACTGCTAAGGAATTCTTGGAAACACCACTATCCAGATATCAAAGCAACTATGAGAAAAAACATAGTACTGGCAATAGAAATTATAAAAAGCAGATAAGGGCTGATTCCGTAACGCTTATGTTGCACGACAAGGTTATAACGGTAAAGCGATAAGAAAAGAACCCTGCTCTGCCTCGGACATTAACCGGGGTGGCGCGGGTTCTCTGACCTAAATATACCACAATTCCGGACTTTTATACAAACGATGAAGGGTGGTGAGAATATGGCGCGAGTAGTTATCTATATGGCTGAGTGGTGCAGTCTTTGTCGCGGGACTATCAAGCGAATAGTGCCGGCTTTATCTGAAGAAGATATCGAGTACGAGATTATTGACGTTGACGGCTCACCGAGGTCGAGAAATGAGAAGAGCATCACCCACCTGCCGACTATATGCGTGGTCGACTCAGGCGAGAACGAACTCATGCGTTGCCGTGGATGTCCCACGGACGAGGTACTAGAAAAAATTGTTGAACTGTGTATTGAAAGCGACTAGACGGTCGCTTTTTTAATGCATCGACCAAGCTTTGATGTCGCTAAAAGCTAAGGAGAAAAGGCACGCCGACGCGCCTTGGAGCGCCGGGGATTAGGAGAAAAACAATGGGTGCAGAAACTAACGCAGCAACAACCACAGAGACCACAGAGGAGACTAAGCAAGCTCAGGCTTCAGCAGTGGATGGCGAGGGCGCTAACAAGGACGCGGCCACCACACAGACCGAGCCAAAGAAGGACGACAACAAGCAGCAGCCAAAGTACACGGACGCTGATGTTGACGAGATTGTCTCCAAGCGTCTCGCGAAGTGGGAAAAGCAGCAAGCCGCAAAGGTCGAAGAAGCTGCAAAGCTGGCCGAGATGAATGCTCAGCAAAAAGCAGAGTACGAACGTGACAAGGTCCAGAAGGAGCTTGACGAGTACAAGCGTCGCGACACTGTAAACGCGATGGTGGCCGAGTCTCGTCGTCAACTCTCTGAGCAAGGTATCGCGGTCAGTGATGACATTCTCGCGCGTTTAGTGGGTGAGACTGCAGAGGAAACAAAGGCGTCCGTTGACGCTTTCTCAGCGGCTTTCACGGCGGCCGTAGAAGATGCCGTGAAGAAACAGCTCGCGGGCAAAGCTCCTGCGGCGGGTGTGGCTACTAAGACAATGACCAAAGAAGAGATTTTGGCCATCAAAGACCCAATCACTCGCCAGGCAGCTATCCGCGACAACATCGGATTGTTTGTTTAACACTAAGAAAGGTGGCACATTATGCCAGCAGAAACAGGACTTACCGTAAAGACCGACATCGCTCCTGAGATTTCTATTGATTACGTCAACCGATTCTCTCAGGGCATCCAGGAGCTTCAGAAGGCTCTCGGTATTACTAACCTTATCCCAGTACCACAGGGCGGCACCATCAAGACCTACAAGTTCGTGAAGGACGTTAAGAGTGGTGTAGTCGCTGAGGGTGACACCATTCCAGCGTCTAACATCAAGCGCCAGCTTGACCAGACTATCGAGCTTCCTCTCAACAAGTATCGCCGCGTAACCTCCGCCGAGGCTATCCAGCTTCGTGGCCGCGACCGTGCAATCAACGAAGCTGACGCTCAGCTTATCGGCACCATTCAGAACGGCATTCGTAGCGATCTGATTGCAAGTGTATCCACCACTACAGCTGCAGCAAAGAACGGCAAGACCCTCCAGGCAGCTATGGCCAACCTCTGGGCTTCTCTCACCGGCAAGTTCGAGGGTTATGACGGATTCGACACCGACGCAGCTAATCCATTCGTCTTCTTCGTCAACCCTCTTGACGTTGCTGATTATCTCGGCACCGCAACCGTAACCACCCAGAACGCTGCAGGCATTACTTACCTCAAGGACTTCCTTGGCCTGGGTACCGCAATCACCTCTTCCAAGGTTAAGGCTGGCACCATCTACGGCACTGCAGCTATGAACCTGAACCTTGCATATATCCCAGCAAATGGTTCTGACCTTGCTTCCACCTTCGGCCTGACCTCCGATGCTACTGGCTTCGTTGGTATCACCCACAGCTCCGACACCAAGACCGCAACCTGCGACACTCTTGTTATGTCTGGCGTTAAGGTCTTCCCAGAGATTACCGACGGTGTTGTCAAGGCAGAGATTAAGGCAACCGCCTAATCCACGAGTAAGGAGGTGAGCGTATGAGCGTATTAGATCGTGTCAAGACACGACTCGAAGCGGTCGAAGACAAGCCGAGCGATAAGTGGCTGGAAGAGGTCACGCATACGCTCACGGACCGCATCTGTTTGCGCGTTGGTGTATCCACGCTACCCACCACAGCCGAGTCCCTTGTGGTCGATGCAACCGTCAAGGCGGTGAACCGCAGATTTGATGAAGGCATCACACAGGAGGCGGAGGGACAGGGCGGAACCTTGTCCCTTCAGTTTGTGGACGATTTGCTCGCGGAGTATGCCGCGGAGCTTTCGGCTTTGGCTGAGATTGCTAGAGCGGACACTACCGCCGCTCTGCAGTTCCCAAAGGTGAGGTTCGTATGAAGTGGCGGATGTGCGAGTTGATTGAGCTCGCGGACACCGACGCGCGTGACAAACTAGGAAACCGCGTGCTCTCGCGCCGGGTGCTCACAACCACCCGGGCGAGGGTATGCCCTGCATCCCTTGTTGAGACGGCAAACGAAGGCAACGACTATGCGGCGTGTGACTTGACGCTTATCACGACAGTACCCGCCGAGCTTGCCCTCCGCGCGTCTCTTGTACGCTTTCCCGTGATTGACGCAGGCGACGTCTTCGAGGTCATCCATGTGAGTGACTTCGGACGCCGTCGTGTTTTGTCACTAAAGAAGCTAAAGGGTGATGCATATGCCTAGTGTTCGCCTGGAGTTTGACGATGGCGGACTTGGCGACGCACTGAAAGAGCTCGCAAACATTAAGCCTGAAGTTGTTATGAAGCGCACCGTGAATGAGATAGCTGAAGACCTACGCGCAACCACACCGAGAGATACGGGCGAGTTGATTGGATCTATTCGCCAGAGTGTCAAAGGTGGTGAAGGAGAGATTGGCTACACGGGAGAATATGCGCCACACGTTGAGTATGGCCATCGTCAAAACGTTGGCCAGTACGTTCCGAAGCTTGGCAAGCGCCTAAAGGCTCCATTCGTGGAAGGCCAGCACTTCTTCGCTACGGAGATAAAGGCGGCGCGCGCTGTTCTAAAGAAGCGGTGCGGTGAGTATCTAAGGAGTAAGGGCTTATGAGACAAGCACTAAGGCGACTCCCGCTCGACGACTTTGTCGCGGCGGTTGTGGCACGTGTCAAAGAAGGCACGGGCGTTAAATGTGTGACCGACGCGAATAAAGAACCCTCTCCTCTTTATTCCGTCGGCGCACTTTCGGTTCGTCCGGACAAAACAAAAACAATGTGGCTGGATGTCTACACCATCGAGCTTCACGCAATCTCCAAGCCGTCTAAGACGCGCGAGGAGATATTCAAGATGGTAACGGCTCTAGAAGAAGCTATGAGCCAGCCAATTAGTTTGGCTTGTCCGTTCCAGGTCATCCGTCAAACGGATAACGGTCTAAACACAATCAAGCGAGACGAGACAGGAGAATGGCACGCGGTTGTGTCGTTCGAGGTGGTCGTCTCTTATGGTCTGATTATTAAGTAGAAAGGGGCATTACTATGCCAGATTCAACTGCATTCGATAGTGGTGCATATTGCGACGTTTCCGCCGGTGGCGTTAACGCTGTAAACGGCGCAGAGGTTCTGCTCGGCGTATTCAGTGCGGACGGTTCTAAGCTTCTCGCAATCGCTGGCGAGAAGTCTCACAAGGTATCGCTTTCCGCTGACACTACGAGCGTCTCCACGAAGTCTTCTCGCGGCGCTTGGAAGGTCAATCGCGCATCTACTCGTTCCTTCGAGGTTTCCGTTGATACGGTGGCCGTCAAGGACGCTGAGAGCGACAAACTGTTCCGCCAGGCACTCGCTGACGGCACTATTCTGTGCGTCAAGGAGTTCCTGGACAATATCGACTTCACGCCAATCGGCGGTGGCGCAGTCATCGTTACTAAGTACGAAGCTGACTCACCAACCGATGACGTACGCACCGCGTCTGTATCTCTCACGGGTACAGGCAAGTGGACGTGGTTCGATATTGACGCAGCCGCTAAGGCTAAGGCAATTACCAAGCCAACAGGACGATAAGCGTCCACAAACACAACTCACGGGGTAGCTTCGGCTGCCCCTTTTTTATTAGTTAAGGAGTAAGAAATGGCAGATTTCACCTTCGAGGTTGACGGTACTACATACGAGCTTCTCTACGCGGAGAAGCGTGTAGAGATGGCCGAGAGTGCGATTGGTAACAAGAGCATTATTTCCGTATTCACCTCCCAGCCAACTCTGCGCGAGACCAAGACTCTCTTTGCCTATGGCATCCGCGAGAGTGGCCAAAGTGCATGGGTTAACCCAACACAGGCCATCGAGCTTGCTGGAAAGTACCTGCAGGAGCATGGCTACGCTCAGACGCTTGAAGCTGTAAGCGGCGCACTCATGAAGGACTGCGGTTTTTTATTCCAGTAGATCTGTTGAGCCCGCGCTGGGTCAGACCGTCCACAAACACACAACAAGCCAACCAACCACAAGAAGCGCCACAGAAGCCACTGACAGGCTATGAGCGCGACAAGTTGTGGGCGTGGGCGGCTGTTCGTTTTGGGTGGACGCCGAACGAGTTTGACAGGCTTACAGCGGCTCAGATTGCCCTTCTTCAAGTGGCTGAGCATGACCGTGTCGCGTCTGACCAGATGCTCCTCAACGAAGCAATAGCCAACGCACTCGCCAACGGCTACAAGAAGAAGAGCGAAGAGCCTGAGCTTCTGTGGGTTGAAGCAAACAAGTCTGACAGAAAGACCATGAGCGCGAAAGAAGCGCGCGATAAAATGGCCGCGCTTGAGAAGGCTCTATCGAATCAACAGAAATAAACATGAGAGGAGGTATATATGGCAAGTGACTATACACTCTCCGCGAAGTTCACCGTCAACGCCGATGGCTTTATTGACGGCGTAAATAAGGCGCAATCTTCACTCAGTCAGATCCAGAACAAGGCGCAGGAAGTATCGCGCTCTATGGATCACAGTATGGGCGATGCGTCTGGAAGCGTGCAGTCATCGTTTTCAGAGCTTAGGTCGCGGGCTCAGAACATCTTCAACGGCATCGCGACAAGCGCGAGAAACGGACTGACCAACGCATGGAACGCCGTGCGCACCAACACCCAGCAAATCACGAGCTCGCTGATTGGCGTAGGCCAGGCGGGAATTGCCGCGGTTGCTGGTATGGCCATCCAGGGCGGCATCGACCGCGCGTTGAACATCGACAATGCACGAAAGAAGCTCGCTGGCTTTGGCCATGACGCCCAGGACATCGAGTCCATTATGGACTCGGCTACGCAGTCAGTACGTGGCACCGCGTTTGGCTTAGGTGACGCAGCAACGGCCGCGGCAACGCTTTCTGCAGCTGGCATTAAGTCCGGTGAGGATATGACCAACACACTGCCGGCGTGCCAGTTCTGCAGCTTCTTGGCGAGTACCTTGGCAAGACGTCCAAAGAAGTCTCCGACATGGTCTCCAAGGGACAGATTGATTTCCATACATTCTCGGAAGCCATGCGCGTCGGTCTAGGCGAAGCGGCTCTGTCATCTGGTGACACATTGGCTGGCTCATTCGCTAACGTCCGCGCGGCTCTGTCACGTCTGACCGCTCCAATCTTCACACAGGCTATTCAAGTATTGGTCGATGCGTTCAAGCAAGCGGCACCGGCTATTGACGCCATGGGCAAGCAGCTCGGAAATATTCCGACGTTCGTGGCTCCTATCGCCGCGGCGTTTGGCGCTATGGCTCTCAGTGGTCTTGCTCCGGTTATCTCTAGTATCCCAGTGCTCGGTGGTATGCTCGGACCTTTGTCTGGTCTGCTTAGTGCGTTGGGTGGTCCCGTTGGAATCGCCATCGCCGCGTTTGCTGGCTTGGTTGCGGTATCTCCACCACTACAAGATGCGCTCGGCAATCTTATGGGCGCGCTTGGTGAGCTTGGTAATGCCCTAGGGCCAATCTTTGGTGCGGCGATTGATGCCATCGTTCCAGTGCTTAACTCAATCGTTGAGGTGCTCGGCGGGGCATTCGCGGTCGTTGTTAATGGCGCAGCGGATCTAATCAAGCAACTCGCGGACGCCATCACGAATCTATCAACGGGTGGAGGATTTGACGCGTGGCTTCAGTCTATGCAGCCGGTGGCCGACTTCGTTATGAGTATCCTGCAGCCTGCACTTGACGGACTAAGCACGGGCGCGGGTCTTATCGTTGAAGCGTTCAGTGGGTTCGGTGAAGCGGTCGGCGGAGCATTTGAGACTCTATCGCCATACATCGAAACAGCACGAGACGCCATTTCCCAGTTCGCTGCAGCTTGCCAGCCACTTGTTGACACGGTCCTGCAGAACTTGGGCGTGGCGTTTACTACAGTGGCCACAATCGTGTCTGTGGTATTTGGTGCGGCGTTCGAGGTTGTCGGCGGCATCGTCATGACGGTCATGGGTACTATCTCCGGCATCATTCAAACCACGGTCGGCGTGATTCAGACGGTCATCGGCGTGTTTGTTGGTATCTTTACAGGCAACTGGCAGATGGCCGCAAATGGAGCGCAGACAGTGTTCCAGGGCATGAGTACAACCGTTACGAGTATCGTGAACGGTCTCTCGTCTGCTCTGTCCGGCATTATCAACGGTATCTCCGGAACATTCCAGGCAGTGTTTAATGGTATCTCGAGCACGGTGGGCAACATCTTCCACGGTATCTCGAGCACGATTGGCAACGTCATGGGCGACGTCAAGAACACCGTGTCCGGAGCCCTGGACGCAATCGGCGGATTCTTCCGTGGACTTCATCTGGAGTTCCCAAAGATTAAACTTCCGCACTTTAGCATCTCCGGCACATTCTCGCTCGCTCCACCATCAGTCCCAAGCCTGGACATTGAGTGGTACGCCGACGGCGGTGTTCTAATGAATCCGACCATGTTCGGCATGAACGGAAACAAAGCCATGATTGGCGGTGAAGCAGGACCGGAAGCGGTCGCGCCAATTAGCACGCTCACAGGCTACATCAGTGACGCGGTGAACAACTCTAAGAGTGACGACGAGCTGATTAGCGAGATTGCTGGACTGCGTGAAGATGTGCGCAATATGCGCGTTGTAATGGATGGCCAGACGGTCGGTTCAATCGTCTCGCCGTATGTTGACTCGAACCTCGGCGAATATAAGGTGGTGGCAAATAGATGACGGAGCTAACAGACACATACGAAGTTGT
>QWCC01000584.1_pt1 | contig 10571 bp, 6 predicted proteins | sample 1972491 | NCBI WGS metagenome assembly QWCC01 (sample SAMN09866718, study PRJNA288562) | Human oral metagenome isolate term5_saliva, whole genome shotgun sequencing... | isolation source: mouth | host: Homo sapiens | place: USA: California
TACATTCACAGGTAGACAATCACTTCGGCGTCCTCGACTATACCAGCCGTACATGGCAGCACTATGGCTACAGTGAGATCTCGGGGCTGCGGGGGAGGTTTTTGTATCGACTGAGCCTCGGCTTGACCCACACCCACAGTCGCTCCAGCTATCGCACCTATAGCACTCTCGCCTTCACTCCGAAGGTCGTACTTGGCTATACCCTCGGAGGAGGTAGTGACCTGCGCTTGATGTACGACGACAAGCCCATCCTACCGTCTCTGGAGCAACTCAGTAGCAACCGCAGACGAACTACTCGTGATATCACTAGCGTAGGTAATCCCCAGCTAGAGAATGCACATATGCGTCAGCTGACTGCTATGTATTCGCATGCCAAGGGGATCTTTGATATTAAACTATTAGGTCTCTATATCCACACACATCGCCCGCATATCCAGGCTATGAAGCGTGAGGGGGTAGGGATCACGTTCGCTCCGATCAATGGAGCATGGAGTGACGAACTTGTTACGGCTGCTAGGGTGGTCGTCAAGCCCTTTAGTGACAATACCCTGAGCCTAGATACGTACCTCATACCTACGTATAGTCGACTTCGCTCATCGGAGATTAGTTATAATCGTAGTTCGCTCTATGGTGAGTTTTCGCTGACGGGTCAGTATAAGGGGCTACAGCTCTACTACAAGTACGCCCTCCCGACTTATACCTATGATTCGGGCTATGCCTCTCGTATGGAGCCAAAGCATACGGCCTCGATCTCCTACCGCTTGGGGAACTGGAAGTTCTCTGCCTCGATGCTATTCATAGGGACACCGGCCTATTATCATGACTATACGCTCGGAGAGCGCCTCGTCCAGAGGGATAATAAGACGTGGATCCATGCCAATAAGAATATGATCCTGCTTGGGGTGGCCTATCACTTCTCGCGAGGCAAGGACAAGACCTACTCAAAGAACCTTCAGAACGAGGATACCTCATCTCCCACGCTATAAGTAGCCGAGACACCCTCACCCCTGCGGGCCCATCTCTATAGAGCCCCCCTGTATGCTCCTTTTAAGGCGCATGCAGGGGGCTTTCTTTTCGGCAAATGCGACGAAGCATAGCGAAAGCACTCCCGATCCTATGCACACCATAAGATCAAAGAGCTATTGTAAGCAGCTGTATATGCATACAGATAGAGTCGCAGATCTGCAGAAAAGAAGACCTGCACCAGTAGCTGTAATCCGCTATCTACGTGGGTAGTCCTAAAGTCTACGTGCGTAGATGATAAGTTCTCTGTACATAGATTTTAAATCCACGTACGTAGATATAACTTTTCTCGTAGAGCTATGAAGGAAAAGCAGCTTGAGTATGGAGGAAATGCACCTCGACTTGATACGATTAATCAATACTCCAGCACCCATTATTAGGTATACAATAGAGGTACTTACATCTACCCTATACCTACATCTATGTATTTTGCAAAGGAGTAAGAGAAGGGGGCTATGAATGGCGTATTTTTACCCACGCGACATAGCAACTTTACTCACTATAAATCATAGTAATAACTATGCGTAAGCTTTACGCCCTCATGCTCTCACTGCAGATCCTTCTGGCTTCAGCCATCGGTCTCAGCAGTGAGCTGGCAGCACAAGAGCGGCCGACTGATGCCAACATTATTGGGCACATCACAGATGCGAAGACTGGCGAACATCTCTCAGGTGTCACCATCGCTATCAAGGGTACGACCTTCGGTACGGCTACCGATGCCACGGGGCACTACTTCCTCAAGAGCCTCAAGCAGAAGAGCGTGACACTCGTCATGCGCGGTCTCGGTTATCTCAGCCAAGAGCGCACCGTGGAGATCATCCCTGGTAAGGTCGTCGAAGTGAACTTTGATGCAGAGCCAGACAACATCCGTATCGATGAGGTCGTCGTCTCCTCCAACCGTCAGGCTACCCTACGCCGTCTCGCTCCGACGCTCGTCACCGTGCTTGACACCAAGCTCTTCGAGAGCACCAATGCTACTAACCTCGCCCAAGGGCTGATCTTCCAGCCAGGTGTGCGTGTCGAGAATAACTGCCAGAACTGCGGCTTCAATCAAGTACGTATCAATGGCCTCGACGGGCGCTACTCACAGATCCTCATCGACAGCCGTCCCATCATGAGTGCACTGGCAGGGGTCTATGGTCTGGAGCAGATCCCCACGAATATGATCGAGCGTGTCGAGGTCGTACGTGGCGGTGGCTCTGCCCTCTTCGGCTCCTCTGCTATCGCAGGGGTGATCAACATCATCACCAAGGAGCCTCAGCGCAATAGCTTCTCCTTCAATGAGAGCCTTGGCTTCTCGGGCTTCAAGGATCTGGACAATAACCTAAGCTTCAACGGCTCACTCGTCAGCGATGACAACCGTGCTGGCGCCATGGTCTTCGCACAGGCTCGCTACCGCAAGGAGCACGACGTCAATGGCGATGGCTACAGCGAGCTTGGTCGTCTTGACTCCCGCTCGCTCGGCTTCCGTGGCTACCTCCGCCCCACGGACTACACCCGTCTGACCGGCGAAGTCCATACCTTCAGCGAAGCCCGTCGCGGTGGTGACCACATCGACTGGCCCGAGCAGGTAGCCGGTGTAGCTGAGTCCATTCGCCACTCCGTATATAGCGGGAACCTGAAGTTCGACGGCTACAGCGAAGACTACAAGCACCACTTCCAGCTCTACGGCTCCGCTCAGCACGTCACCCGTAACAGCTACTACGGTGGTATCGGTGAGACGAAGCTCCGCAACAAGGCCGGCGACAAGTACATCGATAAGGATGGCAACGAGACGACAGATGAAGGCAAGGCTGTGAATGCAGGCTCTATCGGTCGCCCCATCCACACCTCTGACTACGGGAAGAACTTCGGTATCACCCGTGGGATGACGTGGGTTGGTGGTGCACAGTACACCTATGACTTCGACCACTTCCTCTTTATGCCTGCTCAGCTCCTCGCTGGCGCTGAATACAGCTATGACCGCCTCGAGGACAAGATGCCTCTGAGAGAATGGGAGACCGAGAAGACCGTCAGTGATGGCTTCGACCTCAGCGCTAACCCCACCTCCCTCTCCCCTGCCCTGCGTCAGGTCATCCGTAACGCCAGCCAGTTCGCCCAGATCGAATGGAAGAACGACCGCTGGAGCGTCCTGCTCGGCACGCGTCTCGATGAGAACTCCGCCGTCAAGAAGGCTATCTTCAGCCCCCGCGCTACCCTGCGCTACAACCCCACGAAGAATATCAACATCCGCGCTACCTATGCCAAGGGCTTCCGTGCTCCTCAGGTCTTTGACGAAGACCTTCACGTCGGGGTCGTCGGTGGTGAGGCACAGCGTGTGACCAATGCTGAGGACCTTCGTCCTGAGATCTCCCACTCCTTTAGCCTGAGCAACGACATGTACTTCACCCTCGGCGGTGCACAGGTCAATGTCCTCGTCGAAGGCTTCTATACCCGTCTGCTCGACGTCTTCACGAACTATAAGGACAAGTCTGAGAACGGTATCTCCTACTACACGCGCCACAACTATGGGATCGATGACAATGGTCAGCAGGTCTCCTCGGGCGCCAAGGTCCTCGGGCTGAACCTCGAGGGTAAGATCGCCTATCGCTGGCTCTCCCTCCAGGCTGGCCTCACGCTCACCAGCAACAAGTACGACGTCAACCAGGAATGGGGCGTACGTCAGAAGGTCCAGGGCGACCACGATGCTGCCTACTACGAGTCCTTCGTACCTAAGGCTGACGGCTCAGACTTCGACAATGTCGCTGTAGACGATGAGCCTCAGACCATCTCGATGACCTCTAAGGAGATCACTCGCACACCCTCTACCTACGGCTACTTCACGATCGGCATCAACCCCATCCGCCCACTGAACATTGCTCTCACGGGTACCTTCACGGGCTCAATGTACGTACCTCACGTCGTCAAGTGGGGGCAGAACTCTGCAGTCACCGACCGCACGGCTATCGCTGCTGGTCTGCGCACCGAAGGCTATAAGCTTCCTCTCGTAGACGCTACGGGTGCTGCTATCCTCGAGGATGGCGCGCAGAAGGAGGTCGATGTCGAGTGGAACGAGCTGGTCAAGACTAAGAGCTTCTTTGATCTCGGCGCTAAGATCACCTATGACCTGCGTCTCTTCTCTAAGAGCAATGTCCAGCTCTACTGCGGTATCAACAACCTCTTCAACGCCTTCCAGAGCGACTACGACTTCGGTCCAGACCGTGACAGCGGCTATATCTACGGCCCCACGATCCCTCGCTCAGGCTACTTCGGGGTGAAGTTCACCTTCTAATCCCGCCCCTATCGCCCGAGGACAAGACGTCCCGAGTGCGACACGATTTAGAGGCTGCCCCTACCTTCTCCATAGAAGTGTAGGGGCAGCCTCTATATATAGGTATATGGACTATGCACCGAATATCTTAAATTTGCGGGTGAGTATATGCTGGGGCACGTACGCTCTGGCACAATCAAGACAAGCGAATGGACACTGAGACCACCTACCTCTTAGCCTCCCCAGACACGCTGGAGCCCGTAGCGCGCCAGTTCATCGAGGAGGTCCTCCCCTGGGGGGATATCTTCGCCTTCTATGCCCCGATGGGGACCGGCAAGACGACCTTCATCAAGACCCTCTGCGAAACCCTCGGCGTGCAGGATGTCATCAATAGCCCGACCTTCTCTATTATCAATGAATATCGCGCTGAGCCCTCGGGAGAACTCATCTACCACTTTGACTGCTATCGCCTGGAGAAGCTCAATGATGCGCTGAACCTCGGAGCCGAAGACTACCTCCAGAGTGGCGCACTCTGCTTCATCGAGTGGCCAGAGGTCATGGAGGACATCCTACCAGCTGACACGGTACGCGTCACTATAGAGGAGATCGAAGGCGGGGCACGACGCCTCACCGCACGCTATAATAAGACGGAGGACAAGTAATGCTTAATCCATTTGAGACGGGTCAGGCCCGTGTACGCGGTAGCATCGAGGTGATCTGCGGCTCGATGTTCAGCGGTAAGACAGAGGAGCTCCTTCGTCGCCTGCGCCGTGCCAAGATCGCAGGGCTACGCGTAGAGATCTTCAAGCCCTCAGTAGACACCCGCTATGATGAGACCGAGGTCGTCTCCCACGACCGCAATGCTATCGCCTCTACGCCGATAGATAATTCGTCGAACCTTCTCCTCTTAGCTTCGGACGTCGATGTCATCGGCATCGACGAGGCACAGTTCTTCGATGAGCACCTCCCCGAGGTCGTCGAGCAGCTGGCTGACCAGGGGATCCGTATCATCCTCGCTGGACTGGATATGGACTTCCGTCGCCAGCCCTTCGGCCCTATGGCGCAGCTCTGCGCTATAGCAGACTCGGTAGACAAGATCCACGCGATCTGCGTAGGCTGTGGGAGCTGGGCGAACTACTCCTACCGCCTCGTCTCTGGTGAGCAGCAGGTCATGCTCGGCGAAGCCAAGGAGTACAGCCCGCTATGCCGTACCTGCTACCTCAAGCACACGCAAACCAACAAGGAATCCTAACCCCACGACGATAATGAATACCAATAAACTCCTCACTCTCGGAGCTTCTACCGCACTATCACTCACGCTCCTCTCGAGCTGCGTCATCGCTATTGGCTCAAACAAAGAGCAGAATACGACCTACTCTCCAAGTGGGAAGGTAGCTTATGCGATGAGCCCTACCCTCGGTGGTAAGCTCTTCTCGGCAGCCTGGATCCAGCGCTCTGCCGAGTACAAGGCACTCTGCCAGCAGGCCTACAATATCGCGACCGAGCGTCTCGTAGCAGCGACATCAACTCCCTTAGCCTCGGGCGAAAAGCGCTGGGCTATCGTCACCGACATCGATGAGACCATCGTTGACAACACGGCAAACTCCGTCTACCAAGCACTCAAGGGCGAGGACTACTCTCAGCCTTCGTGGGACCGCTGGTGCGATCAAGCTGATGCCGTAGCTCTGCAGGGCGCTGTCGAGTTCTTCCGCAAGGCCGATGCCCTCGGTGTGGACATCTACTACATCTCCAACCGTGATGAGGTCAATCGTGCTGGTACGAAGAAGAACCTACGTGATCTGGGCTTCCCGCAGGTAGAGGATAGCCACTTCATGTTCAAGGACAAGTCCTCCGACAAGACCTCTCGTCGCAATGAAGTCCTCAAGACACACAACATCCTGATGTTCCTCGGTGACAACCTGGGTGACTTCGACCACTTCTTCGATGTACGTAACGAGGCCGTGCGTGATCAGGGCGTCTTACGCTTCGCCGCTGAGTTCGGCAAGCGCTTCATCGTCCTACCCAACCCCAACTACGGTGCTTGGGAGCCTGCGATGAACGGAGGCTATCCCGACCTCAAGACCAAGGACGGCAAGCTCACTACGATCCTTCGCACTCAGCGTAAATAACACACTCCCCTACTACACTACTTACCTTAGACCATCAGAACCCCATGCTTACACCCACACAGATACGACAGATCACTGCTCTCATGCACCGTGAAGTCGTACCCGCTACTGGCTGTACCGAACCTGCAGCCGTAGCCCTCGCCGTAGCCTATGCTGCGGCACAGACGACCGCTGAACCCCGCTCAATAGAAGTCCTGCTCAGCGGCAATATGCTCAAGAACGCTATGGGCGTCGGTATCCCCGGCACGGGGACCTTCGGTATCCCCATCGCGATCGCTCTCGGTGCTATCTTAGCAGCACCCGAGAAGCAGCTGGAGCTCCTCGACACCTTCACTGATGAGGAGCTTCATCAGGCCCAGAAGCTTGTAGCAAGCGGCTGCATCCAGATCGGGCTGAAGGAAGGTGACAACGTCGACCGCCTCTACGTCGAAGTACTACTGACCGATACAGGGGGCCGTCTATCGACTGCCATCATCCAGGCTACTCATACAGGGCTCACAGCGCTCACCTATGATGGTGAAGACCGCTTCGTGCCACGTACAGCAGACACGCCCTGCACGAAGTGTCCCGAGAGTAAGGACGAAGAGGAGACGATCGCCTTAAACTTCGACCTCGTCTATGAGTATGCTCTGTATGGCCCGCTGGAGGAGCTTGACTTCATCTACGAGGCTGCACTGCAGAATAAGCGTGCCAGCGAGTTCTCCTTCACTCACAGCTATGGCCATAGCCTCGGCAAGCTCATCAATAGCGATATGGGACGTCGCTACCTCGGCAATACGCCCCTTACGCAGATGCTGGCCTATACCAGCTCTGCCTGTGACGCCCGTATGGATGGTGCCCCCATCACGGTGATGAGCAATTCGGGTAGCGGCAATCAGGGGATCTCCTCGATGCTCCCCGTCCTGACCTTCGCCGAGGAGCAGGGCGCAAGTCGTGAGGTCGCCACTCGAGCTATCATGCTCAGTAGCCTCCTCGTTGTCTATATCAAGCAGCTCTTAGGTCGCCTCTCCTGCCTCTGCGGGATGGTTGTCTCAGGGATTGGCTCCGCCTGTGCTATCACCTACCTCATGGGTGGTACGAAGGAGCAGTCTATCGGAGCTGTGAAGAATATGATCGGCAACGTCTCGGGGATGATATGTGATGGTGCTAAGCCCAGCTGTAGCCTCAAGGCTTCGACGGGCGTGAGCTCTGCACTCATCTCCGCTATGCTCTCTATGCAGGGACACGTCGTCACCGCTACCGAAGGTATCGTAGACGATGATATCGACATCTGCATCCGCAACCTCGCTGACCTCGGTCGTGATGGCATGGCCCAGACCGACCTCAAGGTCCTCAAGATCATGACGAGCAAAGGCAAGCGTAATGCTTAGTCCCCGCTATTTGGGTTCACCGATAGTGTCCCGCTCGTCTCACATATGTAATCAGCTACTATTGGATGAACCCAAATAGAACGATGCACTTTGCGCTCAGCTTCCTGGCAGGATCCCTCCTGCTATGGGGCTGTGCGAACCAAGGTACACCCGAAGGTGGCCCCTTTGACACGGAGCCACCTCGCCTCCTACAGGCCTCACCTGCGGTGAAGGCTACGGGAGTCAATACGCGCCACTTTACCCTGACCTTCGATGAGAACGTCAAGCTCTCGAGCCAGACGGACAAGATCATCGTATCCCCTCCCCAGCGTGAGGCGGCACGTATCACAGCCAACGGGCACCACGTCTCCATCGTACTCTCCGATACCCTGCGCCCCAATACGACCTACAGCTTCTACTTCGATGATGTCATCGTAGACAACAACGAGGACAACCCACTTGAGGGCTTCAGCTATCTCATCTCCACAGGTGGGCAGATCGACTCGATGCAGCTGGCGGGTCGGGTCATCGATGCCTTGACCTTCGAGCCTATCGAAGGGCTCATCGTAGGGGCTTATCCCGCTGCAGATATCAACGACAGTACGCTCCGTAAGCGTCCCTTCCCCTTTGTCAGTAAGACCAATAAGCTGGGCTTCTTCACCATGCGTGGACTCCCCAACAGTACCTACAAGGTCTTTGCGACGAAGGACAACGATGCTAACTATCAGTACAGCGACCGCAGCGAAGGCCTTGCCTTCTCTCGCGAGAGCTTCCAGACGACGCTGCGTGACAGCATGCGTACCGACACGATACGCATCGACTCCATCGTGCGCCGTGACACGCTTCACCGCGACTCGCTCGTCACCTATCCCTTCACCTACTACTTCCCTCGCGACATCGCCCTACGCTATTCGGTAGCGAAGGTGCAGCAGTACGGCCTCGAGCGCCACAGCCGTCCCGATAGCCTGATCTGCCGACTGGAATTCCTCGCTGAGCCCAAGAAGCTGCCTCGCCTCCGCTCGCTGGACAAGCCAACCGCACCAGCCGAATCCCTCTACTGGGCTACGGCTAAGGGCAAGGTCGTCGACCTATGGCTACGAGACAAGGAGCTCCTTGCACGCGACTCGGTGCGCTTCGCTCTCACCTACGAGAAGACCGACTCACTACTCCGCCTACAAGAGAAGACCGACACGCTCGTCTTCATCAAGCCACAGGCACGAACTAAGAAGCACGACAAGGCTGCTGAAACGGAGAAGTCACCTCTACAGATCACCCTCACCGGAGCTTCGGGGACTTTTGCTGGTACTCCAAGTGATAGCCTCTATGTGACGGCCTCACGTCCTCTTCCGGCCCTCCCCTCCTCAGCGATTCACCTGGAGGTACAGGAGGACTCACTCTACAAGCCTCAGGACTTCACCATCGTGCAGGACTCGCTGGATCAGCTGCGCTATACGCTCCGCTTCCCACGGACCTATGGCAAGAGCTATCGGGCGCGTATTGATTCGGCTGCCGTACGCGATATCTATGGTGCTGCCTGCGACTCTGTCGCCTTCACGCAGCAGATACAGAAGGAGGACGAGTTCGGTCAGCTCACCATCACCCTCCAGGGTATCCGCTCTCACGCCCTCGTCCAACTCATAGACAAGAGCGACGCTGTCCTCCAGCAGTTCTATGGGCATGAAGTCAAGGCGGACACGACGCAGAAAGCACAGCCCACAGCAGCATCTGCCGAAGGCGATAAGGTGCTCGCCGAGCTACTCTCTAAGCAAGCTCCACAAGCCGCTAAGGCCGATAGCCTCCCCGAAGCAAAGATTCCCGAAGAGTCCTGCCAAGTCTCCTTCCACGACCTGAAGCCTGGTGAGTACTTCGTCCGACTCATCGTCGATACGGACGACAATGCCGCCTTCACGCCTGGAGACTACCCTGATCGTGCCCCCGAGGAAGTCTACTACTACCCGCAGGAGATCTCCATCAAGAAGGGCTTCACCTCCGAAGAGCGCTGGGACATCCATACGCAGTCACCTCTGGGCAGCAAGCCCGATGCCCTGCGCAAGGTTAAGCCCGACGAGGCGAAGAAGAAGCGCGAGGATAAGAACATTGAGTACTACAAGCGCTGGGGACGCAAGCGTCGCTAAGCCCTCGCCTCTCCGCCCAAAGCAGAAGCGGTACAACTCCCATCGGGAGCTGTACCGCTTCTGCTATTAGACCACTATACCGTGGTAGGCTGTTCGCGTCTATCGCCTTGGGAACATATCCGAGTTAATCGCTACGAAGATCCGGTCATCATACTCCTTTTGATTTCCCTCCAAGCCAAGAGCTTTGATAAGGTGCTGACGCGCTCGTCTCTCCTTCCGCCTATCAAACTTCAATGCAGAATCGGCAGCTGGATCATAATGGAAGTAGAGCAAGATGACCTCTGGATTATCAAGAAAACGCTTCTTGATAGCCGTCCACCACATCTGATCCGTGGGACCGAGGGACAAGCCAAAGAGGCAAATCACATCAGCCCCAGCAATGAGACTAAGGCACTCCTCATCGACAAGCGTTCCCCGACCCTCATTGGCTTGTGGCTTAAGTAAGAGGTCTGCAACATCATCACACCGCCTGCACTGCTCACTTCCGATTTGCTCGCCATGATCTACACCAAGCAGAATTCCACCCTCACCTAATGATCCGTGCACATGCTTCACCCCTTGATATATCACAGGGTGACCTTCATGCCCTTCCGCATAGGCGTACTCTCCGACCAGCAAGGCATCCTGGCAGAGGCACTCAAACGATGAGGTATAGTTGAAGGAGATGACGTCAATGTACCATGCC
>QWCC01000664.1_pt1 | contig 10551 bp, 11 predicted proteins | sample 1972491 | NCBI WGS metagenome assembly QWCC01 (sample SAMN09866718, study PRJNA288562) | Human oral metagenome isolate term5_saliva, whole genome shotgun sequencing... | isolation source: mouth | host: Homo sapiens | place: USA: California
TCAGCTTCACAGACAAGTACTCCAGTTACGTTACCTTCTTTGTCTTTTTCTTCTTCATGGTGTAAGTATTTTGTACTTGAAACATAAGAACCTAACTTTTGCTCGAGGTGAGTTTTGATATCAGATGCTTTGTAAACGTACTCTTTGTCACCGTCAAAGAGATGTACATCTACACCTGATACGTATGAGATACCTTCACAGTTTTGCTTAATCCAAGCAAAGGTAATATCGACATTTGAGAATACCTTAGCGTCTGGTTTCCAGTGGATATAAGTACCGTTAGGCTCAGACTGTTTTCGGACTTTCATCTCGTCCCAAGCTGGATACCCACCTTCGAAGTACATTTCGTACTCTTGACCATCACGATAGGAGATGACATGGAAGAATTCGGACGTGAACTGCGAACATGCTGCACCTACCCCATTCAAACCAACAGATGCGAGGTAAGAATAGTTATCAAATGAGAAGTTATCCCAGTCAGTGAAACCAATCAAACGTGTTTTAGGGTCGGCAAGTTTACCACCTGAATAAAGACGGTTATATACCAAGTCCCAACCATACGTTTGTTTCTTTTCAGACCAAGTCATTGGAACTCCACGTCCATAGTCACGGACTACCAAAGAACCGTCATTGCGGTCATATTTAACCACAATCTTGTCACAGAACCCTGAGGATACTTCGTCAAGGGCATTACCGATGATTTCAATGAATGTATGCTTTGCACCGTCCAATCCACCACTACCAAGCATAGATGCTGGACGTTTTCGGATAGCTTCAGCACCCTCCAAACCGTCTAGGGAATCAATATCATAGTTCTCTACATTTTTGTTTGACATAAAAATTACCTTTCATAATAAAATATAAAATAACTACCTATAGTATATAAAAAATCTAAGAAGATTACAAGCAAATGATACAAAGAAAAACACCATTTAGGTGTTTTTGCTGTCTGTATCCTATGGTAAGTAAAATACATCCTAAAAATTATTAGTACACTATAAGTGTAGCATAATTAGATAAGAAGAGCAACTCCAATTAAGAGTTGCTATTACATGACTACCTTGTTCCAACATGAGAGGAATTCTTTCAGAACTCTCATTTGTGTTGGAGTGTATGCGTCTAACTCTTAAAGTTACGACTTCCTTTAGTTTGTCATACCCTTTACTTTGCACAATAACGTGAGGGTTATAAGTTTCACGCACATACCTTAGAATAAAACTAACATACCTTGTAAGTTTTTGTTCGGGAGTTACTTCGGGCATCAACTCTTCTTGTTCTTTTAACTTTTGCTTTTTATCTTCAATGAGTTGGTAGAGCAAATCTTCTTGTTCTACCTCGTCGTAATATGTTCTTTTCATTATACTACCTCAATCTAAATATCTTGCAAATCAGCCATAGAGATACCCAAATCTTTAGTTTGAGCAGTACCCCTGAGATTGTCTGATACATAAGAGTGACTGTCAACCGTAGATTTACGTTCCATGAAGTACGGACTTGCTAAGTACAAACTTGGAGAATCAACACTACCCAAGAGCAACAATACTTCATCAATGTCATTGTTGGTTACGAAGATAGTTGCCTTACCTGCAACTGCACGTGACTCCATCAAACCACGGACACACATCAATTCTTTGTAAGAACTACCTGAGTTTACCAACACTACCAACAAGTCTAGGTCGTAGTACTCTTGTAGGTTCTTATCCTGCATGTATAGTGAGTAATATACCCTGCTTGATAGGAATTTACCGACATGACCACCCCTCTCATAGGCACTAGCCAACAGAGGAAAAGCCAATCTGTCGACAGAGCCTTTTCTTCCAAGACCAAAACAGTAAGACTTCTCGGGCAAATCGCCTCTTAATAGGATACCCCTTAGAGCATTGATTTCAGAATCTACAATGCCAAGAGAGGACTCAACCAGTAATGGACGCTCATAAGAACTAACAAGGTCATCAAAGTTGTAGTAAGATGATAAGTATTCATCAGAGAACCCTAACTCTTTGTGGAGGGAAGTGGTTTCTCCTTTGTCAGATACTACCTCACCACCGTCAGCTAAGTCTTTACGCTTCTGCTCGCAGTAAGGACAGTTGACCATACGCTTTAAGCTACGGTCAAATAACTTACCGTTAGCGTTGCAGTTATGGGGGCAGTCGTTAAAGTGTAGTTGCATTAGTTGTTCCTTTCTGATATAGCCTTAGCTTCTACCATTACGAAGTCAGTTGCATAGAAGTAACCGTCTTTTGCTAGGAAGTTAACACCTTTAGGAGCTGTCTTCTCATACCCTAACGCTTCTTCTAGATAGAACTTAGGCAAATAATCAGCTACTTCAAAGGTTCTGTAGTAAGTCGTACCACTATGTGAAACATAAAGGAAAGTAACATCATTTTCTTTGACTAGTACATGAATGTAACCACCCTGTACTTGATACATGAAGTCAAAGCCGAAGTCTTTAGCATACCCTACCGTTAGCAAGTTTTTAGCAGACAATTTTTCAAGTTTTTCCGCTTTGCGTAAGGATTTATCCTTTTTAATAATGTCAGATAGTGCATTGTGAGCATCTGACAAGTCTTTAAAGTCTTTTTCTGTATTCTCTGAAACAGAATTTTCCATTTTAATGTATTGGATTTTCATTTTAGATACCCCTAACAATCTATATAGGACTATTATAGCATAACTTAAACAAAAAGAAAATACCCGTTAGGGTACTTCTTTACTGCTTATTTACCAATAATAAACTCACCGTAACCGTCAGTGAAGAAAGTCTTACCTGAGGTCATTGCGATTGCTTTCTTGACAATGTCAGTTAGTTTAGCTTGTGTGTTAGCTGAGATTTTGATGATACCCAAGTCTTTGTTATAAGACGGTACATATAACTCAAGAACACCTTCACTTAAACGGTAAGTAAATGCTACCCCATCTGACCAGTTAGCAGTTGTAAGACCACGAACACCATTCTTAGAGAATACCAAGTCCTTGAAGTAACCAAAGTTACTAGCGAACTCTTCATAGTCATCGTCGTCTGCACACATAACGTATTCTTTTAACTCGAACTCTTCATCTAAGTCTGAGTAATTTTCAAGTAATTCCATACCTGCTTCAAATAACTCGTCGTCAGGTGATTCGAACACTGAGCGAATAGCTTTACCGAATGCTTCTTTCAAAGCTTCGATTTTAGATACGTTAGCTGAGCTAACTGGTTTAAGTTGAGATAGAAAGTCTTGTGGAAGTCGACCTTCTTGTAATTCTAATTTAAGTAAATCCATTGTCGATACCCCCATTACTTATAAGTACGCTTCAAGTCGTGACCGTCTCTAGACGGAACTGCTTTAAAATCTTTAGATTTACCTAAGATTTCATCTGCAAGTGCTTTTACCATGTAGCAGTGCTCGTGTAAAGAACCTGGCAACTTAGTGCTAACAAGAATTTCACCTGTTTCGCTATCAACGATTTCGATTTTACCTTCTTGCGATGTAAAGACGAAGTTTACTTGCTTGTACCAACCATAAGTCCCGAAAATGATTTTCTTTCCATCATAGTAAGCAGTACTTACTTCAGACAAGTACATTGCGTTAACTAATTGGTTGATGACAGGATTTTGACCCCCTTGACTTTCTACACCACGGTACTCATGAAGTAGTTTAACTAATTTAGGACTACCTTGAATAAACCCTGATGAGAAAGAAAGCAATAAAAGTTTAGAAAAGCGCTCATTCAGTAAAGCAACTTTTGTATTTGAGTCATGTGACATACTCTACCTCCAATAAAATAGATAGTCTTTGCCCAAAAGCAAAGAAAAAGACACTCACTAAAAAAAAAACTGAGCATAGCCCAGTTTCTATATTAAGTATTTGCGTGCTCTTTTAACAGGTCAAGAATCATAGAGAAGTCCCTACCTGCGAACTCACTACTTGCATTTGCACGATTTGCAATTTCAGAAAGTAGTTTTTGTTTTTCGATACCCTTTGTTACAATCATATAGACGTGCTTGTTTACGATGTTGAAGTCACGTGTGATACGTCCTTCGAACTGAACCATATTGTTAGGATTACCATCGTAGTTGTAAAACACACAGTGGTTACATTTACCGAAGTTAAGACCACGTTGAACGTTAGTGATTAGTACCCTGAAGTCACCTCGTTTAAAGGCGTCGATAATCTCGTTACGTTCATTGGTTGGTGTAGAACCGTTCATAACCTCTGAGTGAATACCATTTTCAGCAAGTAATTTTTTCAAAGGTTCGTGAGGTTTCTTCAACGTAGTGTAGATAAGTACCTGACCTACATTAGCTAACTTACCTTTCAGCAAGTCTAGTAATGCGCCAGCTTTAGGTACGTTCTCTACAGTGAATTCTACGTCGGAGAAAGGCAGACTAGACGGACAATCCAAGACCATTTGAGGAAGAGCTGATTTTTTAAGCATTTCCTTTTGAACTTTGGACGCCTGTACTTCGATAAGCTCGGCAGTACAGTCAATCATTTGTGCGCCCTGACCTTCACGAGTACGCTTCAAGTACCTAAGAGCAATTTTTTCTTTGAAGTCCTCTGCGTTCTGGTATTTACCACTAAAGGCAGGTCGACCACCGTACCAGTCCATGATTTGATAGCGTTTGTTGAATTCGGTTTTGGTAAACAACAATGTAGAGTCGATAAACTCGATTTGGGTTCTAAATTTATCTAAATGGTTTTCGAAAGGTCCACCATTCATACAGATAACGTAAGGAACTTTATCTACAAAGACCTTTCCACTAGAGAAGTACCCATTACTTTCACTTGTGATGATGGCACCTGACTCGTCAATAACTACCATATCAAAAGGAAATTCACCTTCACCGTAATGCTCTTCAAAACTATTACACCATTTATGGAAGTCTGGGTGCTTAATAAGCGAATGACTACCACAGACATTAACTTTAGTTAGGTCAAACTCGTCAGTGAATTTGGCGATTTTTTGCTTCTCACCCTGCAAGGTGTGGAAGTATTCGCCACTAAACCTAATTAGCTCCTCAGAGGATTGCTTAATTAGGTTCTTTTCCGTCAGATAGAGAACGTTGAACGAGTACCCCTGCTTAGCGTACTCCTGCGTTAGGTAGTTAACAAGCGCTGCGACCTGAACTGTCTTACCCATACCTACCGAGTCACCTAAGATTACACGCTTAGAAACGTACATGAACGATACCCCTACCGTTTGTAGGTCTGAGAGTTCGCCTAGAGTTCTATCTTCTTCTGGAATTATTTCTCCAGTTCTATGAGCAACTACGTCTTTGATTTGCTCTGGCGTTAGGTCGTAAATCATATTTTTAAGTTCTGAAATACCACCTTGATTTTCTGTTACGGCTCTTAGCTTTAGGAGAACCTTTGCTTGAGCCTCTGTCAAGTAATCCCCTAAAAGGTGATTACCAAAGTATTTTGCTACTCTTCTTCTTCCCACGAAATATTATACCTCCTACCGTGACCTTACAATTTAAGGGATGAAACATACCTCACCAGTACTCTCAAATAGAGCAAAACCAGTTAGGATAGTAGATTTCAACTCTTCGAAGAATTTCTTATCTACTGGGTGACACAAATCGTTAGATTTATGACCATTTGTGCTAGTGAAATGTCTACCCCTATGACTTCTCTGAGGCATTACCACGATTCCGCCTGCATAGATTTTAACGTCGTGAATCATGAACACTCCATCTAGAACCACCGAGCAAGCTGCCAACGGATGATTATCCGAAGTGCGCTCTACTGGGAAATATTTAATTTTTGTAATTTCCATTTTACCATACCTGAGCTATTAAATAAAGAGCTTCTTGCCTCTTTTTATAACCCTTCCTAACTGAACTTCTTTCATAATTTCTTTTCGACTGAAGTATTTTTCAGCGACCTCAATACTAGAGCGAGGATTTTCTCTTAAGAACTGTCGTAATGACATACCGTTATAATAGACGATACCACGTTGCGCAGGTTCTTTAGGTTCAACTCGTTGAACTTTAGGAGCAACTTGTTGAACTTTAGGTTGTTGATTTACTTTAGGTCTTCTGATTTGTGGAGTTTCAATACCCATATCTAGGATATCTTCCATAGAAGAACTACCACTAGCAACCCTAGACTCAACCTGCGACACAACAGGTTTATTTTGTAGAGGATTTTGTGGAACATTACGAGGAATCTCAGCCACTTCAACCCTAGGTGAACTAGCACCTGTAACTACCGAATCAGCAAACTGATTTTCAGAGGGAACTTCTGAATGACTTTCAAACTCATCATTCTCGTACGAAGAATCAACGTCATCTTCGATTAAGAAACCGTCTTCGTCGTAACGTGGCTCGTCTTCCAAATCTACAGAACTACCATTCGAGTAAGTATCATCGTCTTCATATTCAGAAGAATCGTCGTCTTCGATAAGGAAACCGTCTTCGTCGTAAAGGAGACCGTCATCTCCCCTAACGTAACCTTTAGATTCATTAGCAGAGATACCCTTGTCCGTTTCTGTACTCCCAACCTCTTCCTCATCTTCATCGTCAATGAAGATAACGTTTGCGTAAGGGTCTTTCGAGGACAACTCCTCATGACCAATACCCTCATAGTGTTGAGTTACATTTTCTGGAATCGATACCCCACTTACGAGGGTTTCCTTTTCCGACCCAGAACTATCTTCAAAGAGATTAAACATCTCTAAGTTGAATTCCTCTTCCTCACCTAAGAATTGTACTTGCTTAGTGTACTCCATTTCGATTTGTTGATTGGCGAACGGAGTTACTTTTGGATATCTGTTGTTAAATTCAAGCTCTCTTTCTTCAAACTCTTGAAAGACCTTTTCCTTGTACTGCTTGAAGTTTAAGAGTCCGACCTTTGACCAAACTACTGAAGAGTAAAGGTCAGTGTTAAACTGACCAATCTCTACAGGGACTACTACTTCTACTACCATAATGTACTCCTACCATAGTTCAATTGACGCATTTAAGATGTCGTCCATCTCAGTGCTTTTAGCGTTACCCAACTCATCTTCAACAAGTTGTTGGGCTGATTTCTCTTCTTTTCTAGGTTCAATCTTTTCCCATAAGGCTTTAACGAACCTATACGTTTGTGCGTTATCTGGGTTAGAAGTACCCATTACTGCACCGACCATAAATGATGCGTTACCACCACGATACTCAGGTGACATAACTGCATATTTACCAACTTTACCTGCAATGTTGTAAGGGAAGTCTTTAGGTTTAACTTCCATTACTTGCTCAATCTCAGATGCATCAGCACCTGCAGTAAGCTTCAAGTCGATACCCACTTTAATGTCTTTCGGAATTGCGTTATCAGTCATACGCTGACTCAAACCGAATAGTCGAATACCCAAGTAACGACACTTGTTTACGATGTCGGATAAGATAGCTCTGTACTCTTTGTACGCTTCTTTATCCATTTGTTTAAGGTGGTCACCTAAAGACATCATTTCCTCTACGAGAATGTAAAGGTAAGGCATTGTAACATCTGGGTACATCTTGTGCATATCTTTGATGTCGGTTAAGCCATACTGACCAAGCAAGGCTTCACGCTTAGGAACTTCTTCACGAACGATTCTACGAAGAACTTCCATTGTTTCTTCTTCAGTTTTAACTTTCTCAATAACGTGAGGGAAGTTAATATTAGCGAAATCACCTTGTTGACCTTTAGGGTCAGCAAAGATGAATTGAACTTCGTTAGGTGTAGAGAAGAAAGCAAGCTGTGCAATAATGGATTGCGCTAACCATGTTTTACCTTTACCTGGCTTACCACTTAGAGCGATAGAGTTAATTTTTGCAAAGTCCATTACGATGGATTGCCCTAACTCATCAGAACCAAGTACAACTGGCATTACGTTGTCTGGGTCTAGGATAAATTCTTTATTTTCAGACCACATATCCTTAACCGTCAGCATTGGCGAAGAATCCTTTATGATATCGATGTGGACGTTGTGACCGATAACCTTGCTCGTTACGAACAGGTTAGGTTTCACTTCGATACCCATTTGATTAAATTTTTCTTGGTTTTCAATCGAGATAGCTACCTTATCAGCCTTAAATTTAGGCGATGCACTAATAACTATCTTATACATGAAACTATTTTCATAGATGTGTTCGATTTGGAAGTCTTGGTCTGTAAAACCTTCCCTAGCTGCTGCGTTCAAGAGTAACGTCAAGTAGTGTTGGAAGTCATCTGAATACTCCTCCAACTCAGTCAACTCTGAGTAGTTAGGCGTTACTGAGCGGAGAACTTTGTAGAACTGTTCATACAAGTAAGCTCTACTTTGTGCGTGTACCCCTGCCTCTGATAGGCTAGCTATAGCCTCGTCTATGTCGACAGGTTCATCAACTACCAAGACATCGTCATCTTCGAATTGAGAAGATAAATCAACAAAACCGTCATCGTCAGAATCTTCTTCTTCGAAGTCCCAACCACCGAGGTCTGATTCTTCTTCTGCGAAACCGAAGTTGTCGTTACCACCTTGCGAGAAGAAATCGTCCTTTGGTTGCACCTCATCAAAATAGTCTTCACTATCGAACTCCCCCTCGGAAGTACCCCCTTCAGAAGTTGCTGATCTAAGGTTACTGTAAGTGTCACCCATTTGACCAGTCTCACTAATCCAGTTTTTAGCCTTCTCGTTATAGATTACCATACCTGAGACTCCGATACCCCCTGAGATAATACCAAGGGCAAGGACGAAACCTGAGTTAGCTATTGTTGGTACGAATAACCCTAAGAGTAAGATTACTACACCAGCACCTGAAAGAAATGCACCGAAGATGGCTAACTTGTTATAAACCATTAACCAACCATGTGGTGTAGTGTCTTTGAAGTTTGCTGCCAAATCTTTGAGGAAGATGAAGAAGTTCTTAATTTGCTTCCATATTGCTGCGAGAATATCCAAGATAATCTCGTCTTCGCTTTTCTTTTGTGGTTGACCACCATTAGGGTCTCCGAAACCACCTCCGAAGCCTCCTCCACCACCGAAAGAGGTTGGTGAGGGATTCATGAAGTCACCAAAGGCATCTCCACCTGACATGAACTGGTCGTTACTACCCACTGGAGCAAACAAGTCATCATCTCCTTGACCTGCACCGTACTCTGGAGGATTTTTACCTGCACGATATGCTTCTAGTGAGCTATCTTTATCGTATTCATCACCGAAAAATGGCATATTACAAACCTCCTAAAAATACCTTAAAGAGTACATACAAACCAAGTATAACCCAAATAATTACGTTAACTGTACTTTCTGTATCGCCATTGTACTTTTCTATGGTTGTGACATAGGCACTTAAGAAAACCATAGGTACAAAGACAAATAACATACCTATAATCATAATAAAACCCCCACCTATTAGTTTGTTTTATTGCTAGATGAATTACTACGTTGTTCAATCATCCATTGACGGAACTGCTCAGTGATATACCTAGTAACAAGAGTACCACTAGTATAGCGAGCTGCATCGTCGATGTCTTTGTCGATACTTACCAACCAACCTGAGTCAATATCTGGATAACGTTCTAGAGTTACGTCTAGAGATACAGTACGTTTGACTGCTGTCGGTGTTTTGTAGTAGTTCAAGATGTAATCGTACAAGAGGATTTCCAACTTGGTTGAGTCATTTTCTTTTGACTCATACCCCATCATCTTCTTGTAGAGGTCGTCTTTGTCTTTTTCCCAAAAGTCTTTAGCCGTTAAGTCTAGCATAGATACCGTTACAGTATAGACTGACTTGTTGCTGGCGAATTTTGAACTAGACTCAACTCCAGTAATTTCCATTGAAGTAAGAGCCAACTTATACATATTCCGTAAGAATTGCTCTTGGTAGTCAGCTAAGTTTGCATTAGCTTTTGAGAAATAGTCGTTGTAGGTTTCAACTACCTTAGCATCACGAGAATACTTTTGAGCAGTTGCTAAATCTAGGGTTGAAAGAGAACGAATGTAAGCATACAAGACGTCCTCACTTGACATAGACTTGTCACCTAGTGAGATACCCTTACCATTCAAGTCCCAAATGAACCCTTCTGGAGGTGTACCGAACGATTTTCTAAGTTCTGGTTGCATAGACATAAGATAGGCATCAGTACCCTCAACGTAAGACCTGTCTTTTGACGGTTCTGTTTCCTGATTTTCTTTTGCTACTTTCTCAGTCTCTGCTTTTTGTTGCGCTAACTGCTTTTGCTTAGCGTGGTTATTGGCTGCTACCATCAGTAAGATGAAGAGAAATACCCCTACCAAGGCTCCAGCTGTTTTCTTATGGGAAGTAACCCAATCCCAAATGTTTGATAAAATATCCATTGTTTACCCCTCTTCTACCAAAGATACACCAGTTCTAAACAAGTCTGAACCTGCTAGTTCGTCTGGCAATGATACTTTTACTAACGATACTACCGATTTGTCTAGCTTGACTAGGAAACCTTTGTCGTAAATGGAACTAAAAGTGTTGACTCCACTAGCACCACGCTTGTGTTTGATTACAAGTTTGTCTAACTCGAAAGCAATATCTTCGATAGACAAGGCTTGACACAAACCTTTACGAACATTTGCATCCCCAATCGCTCC
>QWCC01000586.1_pt1 | contig 10548 bp, 6 predicted proteins | sample 1972491 | NCBI WGS metagenome assembly QWCC01 (sample SAMN09866718, study PRJNA288562) | Human oral metagenome isolate term5_saliva, whole genome shotgun sequencing... | isolation source: mouth | host: Homo sapiens | place: USA: California
CGGCGAACTCGCCCAGGGCAACACCACCGACACCGCACTCGTCACCGCCCTGCTGGCGGAGCACGACTTCGACTCCCTCGAAGAAGCAGCACTCGACCTATTGCCGACCCTTCGCGGTGCTTTCTGCCTCACCTTCATGGATGAGCACACCCTCTACGCTGCACGCGACCCGCAGGGTGTACGCCCCCTCGTGCTCGGTCGTCTGGAGCGTGGCTGGGTTGTCGCATCCGAAACCGCGGCACTTGATATTGTCGGCGCGTCCTTCGTGCGTGAAGTGGAGCCCGGCGAGCTCATCACCATTGATGAGAACGGTCTGCGTTCCCAGCGTTTCGCAAAAGCTAAGCCCGCCGGCTGCGTCTTCGAGTACGTTTACCTGGCCCGCCCTGACACCTCCATCGCCGGCCGCAGCGTCTACGAATCCCGCGTAGAAATGGGCCGTCAGCTTGCCCGCGAACACGCTGTTGAAGCTGACCTGGTCATGCCCACTCCCGAATCCGGTGTTCCGGCTGCTATTGGTTACGCCGAAGAGTCCGGCATTCCCTACGGTAACGGCCTGGTCAAGAACGCCTACGTGGGCCGAACCTTCATTCAGCCCTCGCAGACTATCCGCCAGCTCGGTATTCGACTCAAGCTGAACCCGCTCAAGTCTGTGGTTGCCGGTAAGCGCCTCGTCGTTATTGACGACTCCATTGTTCGCGGTAACACTCAGCGTGCCCTCGTGCGTATGCTCCGTGAGGCCGGCGCGAAGGAAGTGCACGTGCGCATCTCCTCCCCGCCCGTGAAGTGGCCTTGCTTCTACGGTATTGACTTCGCCTCCCGTGCGGAGCTGATTGCGAACGGTCTGTCCGTGGACGAAATCGCGTCCTCCCTGGGTGCCGATTCGCTCGGCTTCATCTCTCAGGACGGCATGATGGCAGCCACCGAGCAGCCCGCCGAAAACATGTGCACCGCATGCTTCACCGGCAAATACCCGATTGAGTTGCCGAGCGAGGAACGACGCGGCAAGTCCCTCTTCGACTCCTCGGAGAAGGGCAAGGGCGGACCCCTCGCCGGTAAGGCAGCTGAGGTGACCGTGGAGCGCCCCGTCCCCTCCAAGCCTGAGCATGCTGAGGCCGTTTCGATTGACACCCGCGAAGGCACCGAAACTCTCGAAACGAAGTTCGATCCCTCCGCAGTACAGGTTGCCGCAGACGACGCCGGTATGGGCATGTGCAGCCCCGGCCCCGACGCCGATCTCGAGGGCCTGCTGACCGAGGCGGACCGCATCCCCGCAAGCTCCTCCGCTACCGCTACCCCGAAGGAATCCTAATGAGCGAGAACACCACCACCGTAACCTACGCGAGCGCAGGTGTTGACGTTGAGGCTGGCGATCGCGCCGTTGAGCTGATGAAGGGCGCTATCAAGGCGACCCACAACTCCTCCGTTGTTGGTGGCGTGGGCGGCTTCGCGGGCCTGTACGACGTCTCCGAACTCGTCAAGTACCGCAAGCCCTACCTGGCCACCTCCACCGACGGCGTGGGCACCAAGGTTGCCATTGCTCAGGCCCTGGATATTCACGACACCATCGGTTACGACCTGGTTGGCATGGTTGTAGACGATATCGTGGTTTGTGGCGCCAAGCCCCTGTTCATGACCGACTACATTGCCACCGGCAAGGTCGTTCCCGAGCGCATCGCCGATATCGTGCGCGGTATCGCTGGCGCATGTGCACAGGCCGGTACCGCCCTGGTTGGCGGCGAGACCGCCGAGCACCCCGGCCTGCTGGCCGAGGACGAGTACGATGTCGCCGGTGCCGCAACCGGTCTGGTTGAAGCGGACGAGCTGCTCGGCCCGGACCGTGTGCGCGAGGGTGACGTGCTGATTGCCATGGCCTCCTCTGGTATTCACTCCAACGGCTACTCCCTGGTCCGCAAGGTCCTGAACGTGGCCGGCTGGGGCCTGGAGCGTCAGGTGGACGAGCTGGGCCGCACCATCGGTGAAGAGCTGCTCGAACCCACCCGCGTGTACGCGGCAGACTGCCTGGACCTGGCGGCAGCATTCCCCGTCAACGGTGAGGACGGCACCACCGGTAGCGGTGTGCGCGGCTTCTCCCACGTGACCGGCGGCGGTCTGGCTGCTAACCTGGCTCGCGTTCTGCCCCAGGGTCTGGAGGGTCGCGTGGACCGCTCCACCTGGCAGATCCCTGCGATTTTCTCCCTGATTGGTTCGCTGGGCAACGTGCCCCTTGCCGACCTGGAGCGCACCCTGAACCTGGGCGTGGGCATGATCGCTATCGTTGACCCCTCCGTGGCTGAGGCTGCTACCAAGCGCCTGAACGACCGCGGTATCCCCTCCTGGATTATGGGTGATGTTGTTGCTGCCGGCGAGCCCGAGGCTAACAACCCCGATTACGTTCAGGGCGCTAAGGGCGTGGACGGCGGCGCGGTTCGCCTGCTAGGCTCTTACGCCTCCTAACGTACTTGAGCGGTCATGAGACCGTACCAAAGGGCCGGGGTGGCTCCACTCGTGTGGGACCACCCCGGCCCTCTGTGTACCGGCCCTCTGTGTACCGGCCCCTCCTGTACTTTGGGTCTCCTGTACTTTGGGCATTCCACCATTTTGGCTTCCCCTGGGAATCCCCCCTATTTTCGAGGCACTCTTAGTTTTACTTCACGTTCTTTTAATTCTCTTTATTTTAATGACAAGAACATTTTCTCTGCATTAAAGTGCTTACACTATAGTGCTAATAAGCGCCCGGGTTCGAATCGGGACTCTGCACCACCCACCTATTGAGCGCTTAACTTTCAACCTTAAGCTCAGAATTCCTTCAGCCGCGGGCAGGCTATTCCATTCCACAAGGAAAAATTCACATCTTGATATAAAAAATATAGTAGAGATATACCTCAATCTCTTCTTTAGGTGATAGCTTAATGAGGTACCTTTATACGCCATCCAAAAGATATGCGCGATTCCATGCTTCTTAGCGCATCGACGGAAAATCTTTTCCTGCGTTCCTCGGTTTACGTCGCTTAGCAATACCTAGCCGTAGACGAAAAACGCAGGACGGCTCCGGTACACACCACACTATCCGCGTACTCTCAACTCATCAGGAGATTTCTCATGAAGCTCCACTGGCCCGTGCCCTCAGCTGGCCACTCCACAGCGTCACACAGAGCCAACCATCCCACCGTCATGAAACCCTTCCGCGCAGGCTTCGCCCTGCTGGCCACAGGCTCCCTCATCTTCGGCGGCAACCTTCCTGCAGCCCTTGCGCAGGCGCCCCACGAGGATGCCGCTCAGGCCGACCAGGCCGAGGCTGCCGCTCCTGCCTCCCCCTTTAGCGTTCCCACCAACGCGGGATCGCCCCAGGGTGCTCCGCGAAGTGCCGCTCCCGGTTCCCTTCCCCAGCAGAAGTTTGACCAGTTCATCGTCACCTACACCGACGATGCAAAGCAGCGAGCCGAGGAGCGTAGCGGAGATGCCGAGGTGGCCGGAGGAGTAACCCCCGGTGACCTGGACAGCGGCATCCAGCAGACCATCGACTCCTCCGCGGCTTCCCTCGAAACCAGCGGCGGGGTTGTCCGCACCACCACCTCCAACGACGCAATTGTCCAGACCTCCAAGAAGCTGGACAAGCAACAGGCCCAGGAGTTCATGGACCGCTTGGCTTCCAACCCCAACGTGGCCTCCGTGGAGCCCGACTACGTCAACTACCCGGCGGTCGAAAGCACCTTCGTCTTCAACGACCCCCTGTATTCCAAGCAGTGGAACCTCACCAACCCCACCGTCGGCATCGGCAACACCGGCAACGCGCGCCTGTATCGCGGCCTGAAGACGACCGTTGCGGTGATTGATACCGGTTACACCCGCCACCCCGAGCTCATCCACTCTCTAGTGCCGGGTTACGACTTCATTAGCAATCCGGTGAGCGGCCGCGACGGCAATGGCCGCGACGCCGACCCCACCGACGAGGGCGATCAGGCTCCCTTCAACCTCTGCGGCGACATGCAGAACGCGCAGATTTCAACCTGGCACGGCACGCACGTTGCCGGCATCATCGCCGCACGCGGCCAGAACCGCCAGGGTATTGCGGGTGTCTCTGACTTGGCCGCCATCCAGCCGATTCGCGTGCTCGGTCGATGCGGTGGTCAGACCTCGGACATCGCCGACGCCATCATGTGGGCGGCGGGCGGTCACATCAACGGCGTTCCCGATAATAAGCATCCCGCACAGATTATCAACCTGTCCCTGGGCGGCGTTCGAGCATGCCCCAACGCCTACCAGAAGGCCATTAATTTCGCGCTCTCTAAGGGCGCTATCGTGGTCGCAGCCGCCGGCAACGCCGGGATTGATGCCTCGCAGTTTGCTCCGGCCAATTGCAAGGGCGTCATCGCGGTGGGTAACAGCACCAAGAATGGCACCCGCGCATCGGACTCGAACTACGGCAAGACCGTTACCGTCTCTGCCCCGGGTACCGATATCCTCTCTCTGGGTATTGACAGCATCAACCGCCCCAACGGCAAGTACAACTACGTCTACAGGAGCGGCACCTCCATGGCGGCACCGCACGTGTCCGGTATCCTGGCTCAGCAGTTTGTGAACGGCGCAAACGTCAGCCGCCAGAAGGTCTACAGCTCCGCTTTCAACGCCGTGGCCAACCCGATTAAGTGCGACAAGGGCTACTGCGGACGCGGTATCATCAGCAGCCGTAAGATTGCTCAGTACGTAGGCAACCTGGACGCGCAGGGCAAGATGTCCTTTAGCCGCCCGCGCACCATTTACACCTCCAGGGTAATTACCTCCGCCCACCGCACGGCCCTGTCCGATATTGATGCACAGGATACCTCCGTTGAGGTTCAGGGCGGACAGGCCCCGGATAGCGCCGAAGAGCCGGCTACGATGACCAACGATAACGCAGAGGCCATCAACCCCGATGCCGTCTCGGCCGACGCGGATTCCTCCGAGGAATCCGGCACCCAGTCGCAGGATGCGAACGACCTGAGCGACGACGGGGACTCCCAGCAGGATGGGGACTACACGATGACTTCCCCCGTGCAGAAGCCCCGTGAGGCCGGCGAGCTCACCCTGGTGAGCTAAGCCCCCCCCACATCGGGCGGGCTCTGCCTTCTGGACGAGCACTTTAAGTGCCTAATCCCGTAAGCCCGGTTGGGCGTCAGGCGGGGCTCGGTAAAGGATCCTTCACCGAGCCCCGCCTTTGCCGTTCCCAACCTAACACCCCGCGCTCTCGGGGCTCTCGGTCCCCTCATGCCACGACCCATCAGGTGGTGTTCATGCACTACCCGGCGGAATGGTGTTTGCGATAATGCGATACTTTATTCCTAAAATATCAATTCTGCTATGCAACTATTTATGCCGGGCTGAGGAATATCTAAATCTTTACTTTAATCTCTCAATATTGTCTTGACTAGGCAATTCTTTATTTTTATCCCAAAATCAAAAAAATACATTACCTGTGCCACATTCCCGGTTTTTGGAGCTTTGCCATGAGGGAAAGGTGCTAGGATAGCAATATCTCACCGCATAAACCACTTCCGAAATAAACTCCTCCAGGGACTTAGAAAACATTGCACATTAATGCAGTAATGTGCATTTTTCTTTCCGTTACCGCACTGCCAACGCGGCGCACAAAGAAATATAAATGTTTTCCGAAAAGTGCATTTATGTGAGTGGGTCATCCTCACCAACTGCCGCTTCCGGCACTCACATATGCAAAGGACCCCGATGTCTTTTACCACTCATCCCTCCTCGCGCCGCATCGCACGCGTCGCACTGAGCATGGGAACCGCCGCAGCACTCGTGGCCTCCCTGGGCGCACCCGCAACCTTCGCGGCTCCCGCCCAGACCAGCAACGCAGCTCGCGCCGCAGCACACACGACCATCTCCTCCCTCAGCTCCGATCAGCAGAAGGCAGGTTTCAACCGCTTCGTCATCACCTACACCGATGACGCATTGAACGCCGGCGGCATCAACTGGGCAAGCCCCGCGGGCACCCATGTTGCCACCTGGAGCGATTCCCTCTACTCCGGCATCACCGCCGACGTGCAGAAGATCGACGACCTGCTCAATGTCAAAACCAACTACGTGCGCACCACCTCCCAGAAGGCAACCGTGGTGACCACTTCCTCCAAGCTCACCGCAGAGCAGGCGGAGAAGTACATGGCGGCGCTGAGCTCCAACGCCTCCGTCGCCTCCGTCGAGCCCGACCTGATGCGCCGCTCCAGCGCGCGCCGCCAGGCCACCAGTACCCTGGCCAAGGCCGCAAGCGCTTCGAAGACCCAGGCGGCCGTCACCCCGAATGACACCCTGTACCCCCAGCAGTGGAACCTACACGACGCTAAGGGCATCTCCACTCCCGAGGCCTGGGCCACCACCCAGGGCTCCGGCGTGACCGTTGCTGTGATTGACTCCGGCATCGTCAAGCACCCGGACCTCGACGCGAACGTTCTGCCCGGCTACGACTTCATCACCGAGCCCTCCATCGCCCGTGACGGCAACGGCCGCGACGCCGACCCCACCGACCAGGGCAACTGGGAAGAAGCCGGCGTCTGCGACGCTGGCTCTGAGGCCTCCGAGTCCAACTGGCACGGCACCCATGTGGCCGGTTCCATCGCCGCAATCATGAACAACAAGCGCGGCATCGCGGGCGTGGCTCCTAACGCCAAGATTCTGCCCCTGCGTGCCCTGGGCATGTGCGGTGGCTACGACTCCGATATCGCGGATGCCATGGTGTGGGCCGCGGGCGGCACCGTTGAAGGCGTGCCCGCCAACACCCACCCCGCCCAGATCATCAACCTCTCCCTCGGTGGCGAGGGTACCTGCCCCGCGACCTACTCCAAGGCCATTGCCGAGGTGAATAAGCGCGGTGCCATTCTGGTGGTTGCCGCCGGTAACGACGATCAGGACACCTCCAAGATTGCCCCCGCAAACTGCGGCGGTTCGATTGTGGTTGGCTCCACGAATCAGAAGGGCCAGCGCAGCGATTTCTCCAACTACGGCAAGATCGTTGATGTGAGCGCCCCCGGCGACGGCATCATGTCTACCGTGGACCTCGGCACCACCGTATCCACCGGTGCCGGCTACACCGAGTACGATGGCACCTCCATGGCGGCTCCCCAGGTGGCCGGCATCATCGCCCTGATGAAGTCCGTGGACCCCTCGCTGACCGCCGATCGTGCAAAGCAGGTCCTCAAGCAGAGCGCAAAGCCGCTGACCTGCAATGTGAACGCATGCGGCGCGGGTATCGCGAACGCCGCGAGCGCTCTGGAGGTCCTGCAGGGCAAGAACGCCGCCCCGGCGCACCCTAAGCCCAAGCGTGCACCGAAGTACCCGACCCGTGCGGCTCGCACCGGTTACGTGACCAACCCGACCACGAATCACAACCCGCCGTTCCTGATCACCCCGCACGGCCTGATTCCCGGTCAGTAATTCGGTGAGCTCTCACCCCTCAGTCTTCCGGCGGCGTTAGCCGTGGGAAACCTCAAAGAATGACAATCACAAAGCCCCCGCCGGGTACGTCCCGGTGGGGGCTTTGCGTGAACAGAACACCGCACGCATCGGGTGCGGTTTGATATCTCCCGGCCGTCCTCACGACTAACGAGCGGGAGAGGCTGAGGGCTCGAACGGTAATCTGTCCAGCGCCGGTTGGCTACCGAAACGGGCCAACCGGTCTAGGTGGACCGGGTGCGCGAGCCGCGCAGGCCGGCAGCTTCCAGTCGAGCCGATTCGTAGCTGAGGGCGCGCAGGCCCGGCGCTCCGCCGGAGCTTAGAACCGCAGGCGCCTGCTCCCGGGCCACACCCCGGTACGAGCCACCGTGAGCCTGATTCTGTGCCCGGCCCGCGGGGATCCGGGTGGAGTCGGCCTTTCGCGTGCCGGATTCTTGCGAGGGCTTATCCGCGAACACCCAGCGGCGCTGAACCGCAAAGCTCACCGGAATCAGGATGAGCTCGGTCAGGATCTTGGCCACCAGCAGGGACGCGCCCAGCCCGGTCAGGGCTTCCATGAGGGCCGCATTGGCGGCGAGGATGCACACCGCCAGCGTCGCGTATCGCACCAGCGAGGAGAAGGTCGAGGGCATTGAGCCACCATCATGCATAATTATGCGATTGACTGTGAAGTTCGTCAGCGCCGAGATGACGCGTGCCCCCACCACTGCCCCCAGGAGCGGAACCCCCAGAGCCACGAGCGCGAAGAGCGCGAGCGCATCCACCAGGAACCCGGTCACAAACGAGGACGCCAGGAAGAGCAGCAGCGGCGCGTAAATACGGGCCGAATCCTGCAGGGGCCTGAAGTGGCTGGTCGGGTTGCCCGGCTCGTACACCTTGACGATGGGTACCTGCACCAGCTCCATCTCGGCGCGCGTGGCGCGCAGCAGCATGGAGAACTCGTACTCGTACTTATCACCCGGAATCTGTAGCAGCCAGTCCAGAATCTGCGGGGTAAAGGCACGCAACCCGGTCTGCGTATCGGCCACGTGCTTTCCGGTGGCTAGGGCGAAGAACCCAACGGTTACGCTATTGCCGACCTTAGAGCGCAGCGGAACCCTAGTGCCTTCCTCCCCCGCATCCGGATCGGGTAGGGTGCGTACGCCCAGGACGATGGCCCGCTGTCCGGAGGCGGCCAGGCTCTCGGCGCGCACCCCCGCCCGGAAGATGTCTTGGGGTAGGTGCTGGCCGTCCGCATCCGCGGTCACGAGAATCTCACCGGGGCGATTGGTCCGCGCCCACTCGATGCCGGTGCGCAGGGCCGCACCCTTGCCTCGGTTGACGGGGTGGGTCCGAACGATGGCCCCATCCAGGTGCAGCTCGGTAAAAATTGGCGCATAGGTGCTACCGGATCCATCGTCGATAACGAGAATCTCTGCGCTCGCGTCTTGCGCCTTTAGAGCGTGCACAAGACGGACAAGAGACTGGTCAGGCTTATATGCGGGAATTAGAATAATCATGATGCGCTCCCGGCAATGTAGAGAATGTCGCTGGTTCCACGCTCCTTCGTGCCACCCTGGGGGCGGTTGACCAGCTTGTTGTTGAAGACCATGGCGGAGGAGCCACCACCGTCCAGGTTGTAGGCGCTCACGCAACCCAGGTCCTTGAACATCTGCGCGAACTCGGTCATGGTTACGCCGCGCGAATAGTTGGTGGAACGGCCATCGACCACGGTGAAGACCAGGTGGTTGGCGCCGAGCACACCCACACCGGTTCGAGGCTGGTTACCCTGAATCGAGTGGTTACCGAAGTTGGTGTCCACCTCAACGCTGTCGATGCCATCAACGATTGCGGAATCCTTCACCAGGGCCGGGCCGAAGGAGAGGGTGTTCCACACGCCCTCGTTGACGAGGGTCTGGGCGTTGGTTGCGGTTTCGTCGTAGAGCTTGACGGAGCCGTCGCGGTAGAAGGCGAGGCCTTCACGTGCACCGGAGTCACGGTAGACAACACCGTTTCGGATCACGATGCCGGTGGTACGGAAGCCGTAGTAGTCGCCGTTAATGGCCCAGATACCGTTGTGCTCCGATGCGATATTCGAGGGGGTATCAATGATGTTCTGGCCGAACTTGTTGTTCGCAAAGGCGCTACGCAGCAGGGTCGCGTTATCGAGCTTGATGTCCGCGACGAAGGAAACAACCGCGTCGGAGCCGCTACCGGTGGTGGTGGAGGTGATGGTAATCGAGCCTTCGTTAGCGGTGAGGCTCTGGCCATCGATTTTCACCCCGGTCAGTTCGCTAGGGCTTGCGGTGGCGGAGCCGGATGCCGAGGCGTTCGCCTGGGCCGCGGCCGCCTCGTAGGCGGTGGTATCTTCGATCTCGGTGTGCTCTGCCAGGTAGCGGTTGTAGGCCCAGCCCGCGCCGCCGCCAACAACGGCGAGCGCGCCGAGGCCGCCTCCGATAAAGATACGGCGGGTGAGCTTCTTCTTGGCGAGCTTCTGTTCTACTGCGGCTTGCTCTGCGGCGGTTTGTTCTGCCGCGGTCTGGGTGGTCTGGTAGCTGTTCTGAGTCATGTTCTGTTCGTTATTCATGACTCTAGATTGCCCGTGTATTCTCAGCGCCAGGCATGACTAAGCTGTGCCTCAGCTATGTATGCTTATTCAGCCGAAATTATTTTATGCAGGGCTGTTCCGTCTTTCCGAGGCCTCCGGCTGAGCGGTCTCCTCCGTGTTTTTCTCGGTTACGCATCCCCTTATCCGCGCTCCTCCCGGGGCTCGCCCTCTCGGCTTGGGGTCTTGAGGGCACGAAAAAACCGGCTGAGCACCCCGTGCGGGGCCTCAAGCCGGTTCATCATCTGTAGAATACGCTCGGTCGATACCTACCGAATCATTCCGCGTATCCCTATGCCTCATCCTCGTAGGAAGCGTACTTTTCAGCGTATGCCGAGTAGTCGTCCTCGTCGTCATAGCGACGGCGGGACGAATCGGAGGACTTGGTATTCTTCGCGCTACTGAGCTCACGCTCGAGAGCACTGTAGTCGGTCTCGGGGCTGAAGTACTTCATCTCCCGAGCCTGCCTTGTTGCTTTAGCCTTCTGACGGCCGCGCCCCATGGCGTGACCCCCTCTTTCA
>QWCC01001336.1_pt1 | contig 10511 bp, 8 predicted proteins | sample 1972491 | NCBI WGS metagenome assembly QWCC01 (sample SAMN09866718, study PRJNA288562) | Human oral metagenome isolate term5_saliva, whole genome shotgun sequencing... | isolation source: mouth | host: Homo sapiens | place: USA: California
TCCTCTGGATATCTACTTAGTATTACACTAATTGCGCTTTCCCACTCATTATTATAGTTTCGTTCTCCAATAGCCTTCATTGCTTGTACCAAAAGGCGAGTAACCTGTCCTTTCAAGGCAAAGTTCTTAGGTACTCCCCTTTTGAAAGTGATAGTTCTATTGCCACACTTGATTTTTCTTGCAGACCCACTGGTAAGAAAGACGGGAGACATAGTCACTTGTTCTGACAGTCCGAGCATATTCAACGCCGTACTTCCTGTCGGGAGAATCTCCGCATTGTCTCTTTCTGCAATCGCATGAGCAAACTCCTCAGTAGTAGGGTAAACTATACCGAATTTGGTTTTCTTCGCTTTCAGGTATATACCACGAGATAGTCTTAACAATAATCCCTGCCGGACAAAATCCGATAAGACTTTGCCAACATACTCATCGTTGTATTCTGGGAAGCTATTGTTAAAGAACAACGTACCAGTGTCAGCTTCATCAATACGGCCCCTTAGAATATCAACAACCTTCTTTTCATTATCGCTTATTAACATACATTAAGTCGGTTATTTATGCAAAAATAACGAGTATTTCCCATATTTCCAAATTCTTCGACGTATTTTTTTATGGCCTTATCATTTCCATTCGATTTCAGAATGGCACTTTGCAGAGCTAAGAATATAATGGTCAACAGTATGTTTTATGGGAAAATATTCAATAGTAATAGCATGTAGCATATTATAACCGATATAGAAAGGAAATATAACCATCACTTAACCATATTGCTAAATGGGAATGTCGACGACTGTAAAGATGCCGGTTTCCTCATTTCTGACAGACATTGTTCGCAATAGACAACTTCTTGAGCCATCCAATATTATCAACATCAAAATCGGATAATACTTTAGGAAATGGACTACTACATAAATATGTATATTATAACTCTGTACGAATAGAAAAATTCTATGTTAATCTTTGCGTTTCCTCCTCACTATCAAGTAGTTTCCATCAGCATAAGATTATCTTTATTTTCAAGGGTTAGGTGCAAGCTAATCAAGCACCTTTCAGAAACGAGTTAGGCGTATTCTGAAAGACAAGAAACGAAATAGTCTGACAAAAGGCTCCGTTCTTAACCTCTGAAACAAGCTGCGACAACACCGAGTTATCATGATTTGATTACACAAAACAAACCTTGCCAACGACATCGTACTTCACTAAGTTGTCCGAAGACAGCTCAACGCTGTACGAGCGTTGGCAAGATTATATTTTCAAACCTGCAACTTTAAGAAGGGAAGTTCCTAAGGCTGTAGGTTAAGAGGCTGGTTAATTCATGTTCATAACATAATATCCAGCATTAGAATTATCAGTCATTAATTCAATACTACTGCTTTTAAATTTTATACGATATGCCCAGTTAGTATCATTAGGCGTACGTGTTGATGTCCAGTAACATCCCATAGACCCCATTTCATTTATCATGCCAAAATCATAATATCCTAAAGCAGGAAGGAAGAAATAGCTGTTTTTATATGTAGGTGCACCCTGAGTTGGTGTACCATATATCTGACTATCATAACTACGCATGTCAGCATTTACAGGACTTGGAGCTCTCGATTCTGACATCATAGGAATATATTTCTTTTCTCTGAACCACATACCGCCCTTATGCAGGTGTCCCATAGTTGTCCAAAGTTCCTCTCCATCCCAATGTGGGTCACCATTCGTTATATACCATGCCATCTCATTTGCATTAGGAAGCGTTTTGCAAGAGTACTTAGCAGCATAAGCTCCATTAGCTGGTTCATTATTATAAAAAGTACCCAGAGCGATATTTGAGTTATAATCAGTTGCAAGCACAGGCTGCCAAGGGGCAGCAGAGTTCCACTCATGACCATTCCAATAGTTGTTCTCAGCGTCCCACATATAATATTTCCTACCGTCGTAATCAGTTACATTAAGGTTGGCCGTCATATCATAGTAGTCGTTCTTCTCGTAGTCGAACGCTGGGTAGGTCTTAGTTACAGCTCCCTCAACCTGCGTAACATAGTCTTTTATCCAATAACGAACGGTCAGGGCATGTGTGCCAGGGCGTATCACGACATACGTACCATTCGTTGCTACGTTCGCAGAGCTGGTTTTCAAAGGGAAACCTTGGGCATAAGAGCCATCTCCCTTGGTAGTCACTGTAATCGTCTTACCACTACCAGAGCCCGTCAACTGACCTGACGTTGTGTCAAGTGTATAAGTATCAGTGATGTCATTATCGGAGGTCACCTCAATCTTAGTCAGATAACAGTTCTTTACAGCATCATTCTCTGTAAACGGCTGAAACACGAGGATAGCCGCTTGATGGTCGAGACGGAAATTGAACACACCGTTGCCACCTGTCGCATCAGCCGTACCACAGTCGCCTGCCTCACCAATATGAGCGGTGCTGTTAGGGGTCTTCTGAAGCTGTGTGGCAGAGATCGTTACGCTGTTGTTATTGCCTTGTTTGCCAGGGTAATACACCTTATAGGATGTGTGATCAGTGTACTTACCAGGCACTTTGAACTTGAAGCTGGCCGTCTTCTCCGTTGGAGCATTGCTACTCTTGTGCCATGTTCCATTGTCATCCTGCACATAGATATGGTCACCAGACTCCCAGAAGAAAGCACCATCATCATAGTTGAGTGACGTACGAGTTGCTGGATTGCCTGTTACGAATGTTGTTAGATTATCGTTGTTCGCCGTGTTTGTCTCTACAGAACCTTGTGCCACATCTTCATTAGAACAAGCGGTAAATGCCATCACAATGCCGCACAATGCTATGAATGACAGTAGGCGCACCTTAAAATTATGTTTTCTCATTATTTATATTGCCCTTTTATGCTAATTACTTAATTATATACACTCTCCTTAGATTAGTCACTCCATAACGAAGTAGTACCCTTGTCTGATGCAACCTCAAAGTCGTCGTCATACCAGTCAAAGCCTTGCTTTGCATTAGATGCCTGAGGTCCAGACTTACGACGACCGGGGTTATGCTGACTGTTAAACGAAGTACCTACCAAACATGTCTCGTTGTTAACGCACATCATCACGGTATAGGGTTTCTTATAAGTCGCTTTATTCGTATTATGTTTCATAACGTGTTGTATAATATACTATACTGAATACTTATTTTAATAATATACTTTCACTACTGACAGGACGAAAAGTATTTACACTCACATGGATAAAGTGAGAGTATGAGGGTGAATTAGAATGGGTTTTATAACAGTCTACGTTATCCTAATTAAAGAACCTTACGCAGCATCTCATTGCCTCCGTACCTTATATAATATAAGGTGGTACACATTCTCTAACGGTTTTATCCCCAGATTACATCCTTTAGTAATTAATTTGAATTTTATCAGTTGCAAAGATAATGAAATACTTTTAATCTCACAAGACTTTGAATAAAAAGCAACAAAACGCCTTGTTGTTTCTCTACCCCTCAATTGTCTACCATCTTACGTGATGTCGCAACCTCACTGTCTCTTGTCGGGCTCCGCCCCTCCGCAGTCCAAAGACATTCTCTATGAACACTGATAGAGAAAAGCCTCTTGCGTTTTGAGTGTTTTAACCCATCCCTAATCATGAATGAAGAAGGTTTCAAAAGTAAAGCAATTCGGGCAAAATAAAATTTGCTGTCACTCCTGTCATCTATCTTGAAGACTTAACTCACTAATTTACAGAGCAGTTACGTCAAATGTTAAAAGTGACAGCAAAACAAAATAAAACTTTTCTTGTAATATATGCGTAATCATCCCCTTTATTCAAGACTGGTTTTCGGTCCTTATTTCGAGGGTTTCCTATCGGATTCATATAGCCATAAAAAAGGGAAAAGGCGAGTCGTCGTAAGGACAGAAACGAGTAGCACAATGAGAAAAGAACATGAGCTTCTATATCCTTGTTTCTTTGTTGTTTGAAATAAATATCGTACCTTTGCAGCCAAATTATTATATAATAAGGTATTAGAAAAAGATGATTACACTTTCAAACCTTGCTATCCAATTCGGCAAGAGAGTTCTATACAAGGACGGTACAGTAGAGTTAGGCCCAGGTGAGCGTCTGTCTGTGTTGGAACAGGACCACTTTAAGTATGACGAGTATAAGGTTATGGACACAGTCCTCATGGGACATGAGTCACTTTGGCAGAACATGAAAGAGCGTGAGGAACTTTACGCCAAACCAGAGATGACAGAAGAGGATGGTAACCGTGCTGCCGACTTAGAGTTGAAGTTTGCTGAGATGAATGGATGGGAGGCAGAAAGCAATGCTGCACAGTTGCTTCAGAACCTCGGTATCAAAGACGACCTACATGAGAAGCAGATGTCACAGCTCTCTAACACTGAGAAGGTGCGTGTGATGTTAGCTAAGGCACTCTTTGGTAAGCCAGAGAACTTGCTGCTCGATGAGCCTACCAACGACCTTGACCTTGAGACCGTTGAGTGGTTAGAGGACTATCTCGGTGAGATTGATGAGCATCAGACAGTTTTGGTGGTATCGCACGACCGTCACTTCCTCGACTCAGTCAGCACACAGACGATTGATATCGACTTTGGTAAGGTGACCGTCTTTGCGGGTAACTACTCTTTCTGGTACGAGAGTTCACAGTTGGCTTTACGTCAGGCTCAGAACCAGAAGATGAAGGCTGAAGAGAAGAAGAAACAGTTGGAAGAGTTCATCCGCCGCTTCTCTGCCAACGTAGCAAAGAGTAAACAGACCACATCTCGTAAGAAGATGTTGGAGCGTCTGAACGTCGAAGAGATTCGCCCATCAAGCCGTAAATACCCTGGAATCATCTTCTCTATGGAGCGTGAACCAGGTAATCAGATACTCGAGGTAGAGAACTTGAAGGCCGTTGACGAAGACGGAACAGTACTCTTCGATAACGTCAATTTCAATATAGAAAAAGGTCAGAAGGTTGTCTTCCTCTCTCGTAATCCAAAGGCGATGACGGCTCTCTTCGAGATTATCAATGGTAATCGTCAGGCAGACGGTGGTACATATAACTGGGGTATAACCATCACCACAGCTTATCTCCCATTGGATAATACAGAGTTCTTCAACTGTGACTTGAACCTTGTCGACTGGTTGTCACAGTACGGACCAGGCAACGAGGTGGCTATGAAAGGCTTCTTGGGACGTATGTTGTTCAAGCAGGAAGAGGTTGAGAAGAAGGTGAACGTACTCTCTGGAGGTGAGAAGATGCGTTGTATGATAGCACGTATGCAACTTCAGAATGCCAACTGTTTGATACTTGACACACCTACCAACCACCTTGACTTGGAGAGTATTCAGGCATTCAATAATAACTTGGTGGGCTTTAAGGGAAATATTCTCTTTAGTTCTCACGACCATGAGTTTATTAACACTGTGGCCGACCGTATCATTGAACTGACGCCAAAGGGTACTATCGATAAGCTGATGACTTACGATGAGTATATCCATGACGAACAGATAAAGGCACAAAAAGCAGGAATGTACTAAGACTGTTAAAACATGGCATACTATTTGTAAGGGTATGCCATGACTAATAGTACAATAATTATGAACAAGAAACAGCAAAATATAAAGGTTGAAGGCGAAGAGCTGGAGTTGAACAACGAAGAGGCAACTCAGCATGAAGCTGACACGCAGAAAGAGGTAGAAGCCAACGAAGAGGAGGCTTCTACAGAGGAAGAACATGACCCCTTGACAGCTGCACAGGCTGAAGCTGAGCAGTGGAAGGATAAGTATATCCGCTTAGTGGCAGAGTTTGATAACTACAAGAAACGTACGTTGAAGGAGAAATCGGAACTGATTCTCAATGGAAGTGAGAAGACCGTAGCTGCTATCCTACCTATCCTTGACGACTTTGAACGTGCTACTGCAGATAAGACAGAAGACCCACAGGCTATCAAAGAGGGCTTTGAACTCATCTACAAGAAGTTTGTGAAAGCCTTAGAGACACTTGGTGTACATAAGATTAAGACCGACGATGCCGACTTTGATGTCGACTACCATGAGGCCATAGCCATGGTTCCTGGTATGGGCGACGACAAGAAAGGGAAGGTTATCGACTGTGTACAAACGGGTTATACGCTCAACGATAAGGTGATACGTCACGCTAAAGTAGCTGTAGGACAATAAACAACAATGGAGAAGAGAGATTACTACGAGGTACTCGAAGTAAGCAGAAGTGCCTCTGAAGACGAGATAAAGAAGGCTTATAGAAAGCTGGCTATTAAGTATCACCCAGACCGCAATCCGGGTGATGCTGAGGCTGAAGCGAAGTTTAAAGAGGCTGCTGAAGCCTACGACGTACTACATGATCCACAGAAGAGACAGCAGTATGACCAGTTTGGCTTTGATGCTCCTGGTGGTGGCTTTGGTGGTGGTAATCCATTCGGTGGAGCTGGTGGTTTCTCTATGGACGATATCTTCTCTATGTTTGGCGATGTGTTCGGTGGACATGGTGGAGGCTTCGGTGGATTCGGAGGGGGCGGTCATGCGCCTAAGTTCCGTGGTAGTGACCTCCGTTTGAAGGTTCGTCTCTCATTGCAAGAGGTTGCGACAGGTGTTACTAAGAAGTTCAAGGTACGTAAAGATGTGGCTTGTGAACACTGCCATGGGTCTGGTGCTGAGGCAGGAAGCGGCACAGAGACTTGTCCAAACTGCCATGGTTCGGGTGTTGAAATCCGTACACAACAGAGTATCTTTGGTATGATGCAGACCCAGACCACTTGTCACGTATGTAATGGTGAGGGTACGATTATCAAGAACAAATGTACTCATTGTCAAGGCGAAGGCGTTGTCAAGGGTGAGGAGGTTGTCGAAATCAAGATCCCAGCAGGTGTAGCTGAGGGTATGGTGGTCAATGTCCCTGGTAAAGGTAATGCTGGTAGACACAACGGTGTGGCTGGTAATATCCAAGTGTATATCGAAGAGGAACCTAACGATACCTTCGTTCGTGACGGACAGAATGTCATCTATAATCTCCTTCTCGATTTCCCAACAGCTACATTAGGTGGGCAGGTTGATATCCCAACCATCGACGGTAGCAATGTAAAGATTAAGATTGAACCCGGTACACAACCTGGTAAGACACTCCGCTTACGTGGTAAGGGACTGCCAGCAGTACAAGGTTATGGTAGCGGTACAGGCGACTTAGTGGTTCATATCAGCATCTATGTTCCTAAGGAACTGAACAAGGAAGAGAAGAAGCTAATCGAACAGTTACGTGATAGCGAGAACTTCCGTGGTGACAACTCTACCAAGCGTTCTATCTTTGAGAACTTTAAGAAGTTGTTTTGTTGAGCAAGTTGACAAGTGAACGAGTTTACGAGTAAACAAGTTAAATGAGTTGACAAGTGAACAAGTAGACAAGTTGACAAGTAAACGAGTTTACGAGTAAACAAGTTAAATGAGTTGACAAGTAAACGAGTCTTTAATAAGCAATGAGTTTACAAATAGAATTGAGATAATGATTATATGCCCCATTAGACTTCTTTGGCTAATGGGGCTAAATCATTTCAACACCTATCATCACCCTTCATCATCCTATCATCGCAATTCATCAACACCCAACACCTATCACCCAACACCCATCAACCATCACCCACTATGACCTACCAAGAAACAGTAGAATATCTATTCAACAGCACTCCCGTCTTTGAACATGTCGGCGCATCTGCTTACAAAGAAGGACTCGAGACAACAAAGGCTTTGGACGAGCACTTTGGTCATCCACATACCCACTTCCTTTCCATTCATGTTGCAGGGACCAACGGAAAAGGTTCATGCTCGCACACGTTGGCTGCTATCCTCCAAGCTGAAGGATATAAGGTCGGACTCTATACCAGTCCTCACCTCGTTGACTTCCGCGAACGCATCAGAGTCAATGGAGAAATGATTTCAGAACAGGAGGTTATCGACTTTGTTGAACAGGAACGCGACTTCTTTGAGCCACTCCACCCTTCTTTCTTTGAACTCACAACAGCCTTAGCTTTCAAGTACTTTGCTGAGCAGAAGGTTGATATTGCTATCATTGAAGTGGGTTTAGGCGGTAGACTTGATTGCACAAACATTATCACTCCTATCTTATCGATTATCACCAATATATCACTCGACCACACCCAGTTCCTCGGTAATACGCTCGGAGCAATCGCAGCAGAGAAGGCTGGTATTATCAAACATCGTGTACCTGTCGTTATTGGGGAGGCTGTACCAGAGACGAAAATTGTCTTCAAGGCTAAAGCACAGAAAGAAGATGCACTCATTGTCTTTGCTGAAGACATCCCTGCTGTGCTTTCTTCTCATCCTAACCCTGATGGTGGTATCGCTTATCAAACTCGTTTCTTCGGCAATATTGTGGGCGAATTGGGGGGTAGCTACCAAGAGAAGAATGCTAATACGGTACTCACTGCTGTCATGCAGCTATATAATAAAGGTGTCATCAAGAACGCTGAAAGTATCGCCAAAGGCTTTGCCAACGTCTGCGAACTGACAGGCTTGATGGGTAGATGGCAGAGACTTCAAACGAATCCATTGGTTATCTGCGACACAGGACATAATACTGGGGGATGGACTTACCTCTCCCAACAAATCAAACGTCAGCAATGTACGCAGAAGCGCATTGTCTTTGGTATGGTGGATGATAAAGACCTACATACCGTCATGGCTATGTTACCTGACAACACCATCTATTACTGGACTCAACCCAGTACGCATCGTGCCTTCCCTGCAGAGAAGGTTGCCGCAACAGCCAACGATTTCGACCTGCACGGAAACATCTTCCCAACCGTCCTTGAAGCCTACCAAGCCGCCCTTCATGATGCCGCCCAATCCGACTTCATCTTCGTTGGTGGCTCCAGCTACGTGGTTGCCGACTTACTGACAAGCCTACAAAAGAAGTAATCAAAAGCTCTTCTTTATTAATACCATATTACTAAATAAAGTTTGATTTTAGTTTGCTGTCGCTTTTAATATTTCCTTTTATGTGCTTATACTCAATATATTATAAGCATATAAGAAGTGATAGAAGTGACAGCAAAGTTGGTTTTCATAATTTCACGACCATCTCTGTAAGTTCCAAAACGAAGTGCAATAAAAGAAATCCACTTTTGTGTGATTTTTCTTACTAAAAAGTTTGTATTATCAATAATTATTCGTATCTTTGCTGAGTCAGTCCTCGCCAAGCCTCTTAACAATGCTCAAATCGTGCGAGGCGTTTTTTGTTTATACACATTTGATTATAGTGAATCTTATTCCCTTTACAAAACGATTTGAATCCTCAGAAAATCTCGTTGATTTGCTTGAATCTCGAGGTTTACAAATTTGTGATAGAAACAAAGCCATACAATACCTTGATAACATTGGTTATTACAGATTGTCTGCTTATATGTATCCTTTGTTGAAAATGCCCAAAACAGCACATTTGTACAAGAAAGGTTCATCCTTCAAGAGTATGGAATAAGCAAAATGCCATTCAGCCAGCAATTCCCATTAGTCCCGCAGGAGAATGGATAGCGCTTCCAACAGATTCTATGCGTGCTTACTTTGACCTCTGCATCATCAAATACTTTCTTAATGTTATATCCCCAAATAATGATATGCAATCCAAACTAACATGGTTATTCATTCGGTTTCCCGAAATTGACTTAAAAGCTCTCGGCTTTCCGCAGGGATGGGAAACGGAACCATTATGGAGGTAATAACATTTGGAATGACTACTGATTATTCACTCCATTACATGATCTTCTTTGTTTCCGTTTTATCATATTATGGGGAGGGCGGTTCAAACGACCCCATCCAGTCCATATTTATGTAATTTTTGATGTGACCGAAAGGTAAATATATTAAATCTCACACTTTTCGTAGCACTAAGATAGGTGATGTTTCTGACATATCCAAGTGTTTTGAGAACGTTGTTTTTCAGGCACTTGAAGTTCTTACAAGAATTTATACTGCGAAATTAAGGTTTATAATATTTTTTATTTATCTTTGCATTTGAACTTCCATAATTCAAAAATATTATTTATATAAAAGTACTAATATGAAACAAATTTACATCTTATTAATAGCCCTACTCATGGGCTTATCAGCTAATGCCGAGGAGTCTGGTACTTGTGGACCTAATCTAAAATGGCACCTTAATGATAATGGTGTTTTGACCATTTCAGGAAAAGGGAAAATGTATGATTATTCACCCCCCAACGGAGGACCATGGAGCAAATCTGATATTAAACGAATTATAATAGGTGATGGTATTACCACAATTGGCGGCTGTGCTTTCTACAATTGTAGCGAGCTAACTTCTGTAACCATTCCAAATAGTGTTACAAAAATTGGCGGCGATGCTTTCAACGGTTGTATTTATAACCATAGAACAACCAAAACTAATCAGAAATATCCGAGTATAAATCTTTAATTACCAGCATATTCTAAAATTTAACACTTTTCGGTTGCCATTTGTCGCTTCCCAAATTTCCACATATTTTTGAGACGTATTTCTGACG
>QWCC01000592.1_pt1 | contig 10485 bp, 10 predicted proteins | sample 1972491 | NCBI WGS metagenome assembly QWCC01 (sample SAMN09866718, study PRJNA288562) | Human oral metagenome isolate term5_saliva, whole genome shotgun sequencing... | isolation source: mouth | host: Homo sapiens | place: USA: California
TCACGATTTTAAAAGGAGTGACCATTGGAGATAATACAATTATTGGGGCGGGTTGTCTTGTTCGTAATGATATCCCAGCAAACAGTGTGGTTTATAATGATGGAAATCTTTGTGTAAAGATGAGAGTTTAATGAGTAATATAAAATCAAGTTAAATGAAACTCTCTAAGGTTGGAAGAAAACTAAGCATGACTTCAGAGGATATCTTGATGGTGAAGCTTTAATATATTTGAGAATGCTGAACCTATAAGTAGATAGTTGTAAATTTTTCAGAACACGAAAGCAATCTTATTCATAGTATAATTGATTTGAAGATTTTTTGATTCAACATATATATTTAGAAATAAAAAAGATATCATCAAAGAAATGGGTACTGTAATGTCAATGAAACAGAAATAAAAATCAACATCCTAAAAAGTAGAAATTAAGTTTTTTTAAAAATCATTTCATTTTTATGATATAGAAAGCACGTTTTTTCAGTTGGTGAAATAGATGATTTGTTTATAAAATGAAAAAGTCGGGAGATAAGAATGTATAGAAAAGTTATTGCTCTTGGAGCTGATATTCATTACCTTGATAAGGTAGAAACCGTGATAAAGTCAGTATCGGTTCATAATCATGAAGTGAAATTTTATGTGTTTAATGACGATTTGCCTAGTGAATGGTTTTTGTTGATGAGAAATCGTTTGAAGATTATTGGTTCTGAGATTGTCAATGTCAAAAAAACAGCTCATAATCTTCGCGATTTCCACTTGCCGAATGCAATCCTGTCATATGCGGCTTTCTTTAGATATTTCATTGCAGATGAAGTTATAGAAGATAGGGTTCTATATTTAGACTCGGATACGATTGTCAATGCAAAACTAGATGACTTATTCTACTTGGATTTACAGGGCTATGCTATCGCAGCTGTTCAGGATTTTGATCAGAGTGGTTGGTTAACAACCTTTAATTCAGGTGTGATGGTGATTGATACAAAGAAATGGCGAGAAAATCGTTTGACACAAAGTCTGCTAGAGTTGACTGCCCAACACCATGAACATGTCTATGGAGACCAAGGTGTTCTCAATTTGTATTTCGGTGACCAGTGGCTGCATTTGGACAAAGAGTATAATTTCATGGTTGGTTTAGATCAGTTTTTACATTTAAAAGGTAATACTGACTGGTACCAATCCAACTATTATGGAAATTACGAGCCTAAGATTGTGCATTATACTACGGCTTATAAACCATGGACTCATTTGACCCTGACACGTTTTCGTAAATTATGGTGGTTTTATTATGGATTGAACTGGAACGATGTATTGTTAAGTTCAGATATCGTTAAACGCTCTTTTAACGAATTAGTAGGAGCTCCCTTATATCATACTTGTATTTTTACAAATAGTGCTGCAATGGAGTCCTTGGAATATCTTCTATCTGAACTTCCAGAAGTACACTTTACGATCTTGGCACATACAAATTTTGCTTATAGTGTAGTTGATATGCAACGATTCTTGAATCTATCAATTTACCCAAATTTTAATTCTTTCAATATGAAAGAAACTTTGGATAAGATGGATTTCTATCTTGATATTAATCATGAAGGAGAAATTGTCAACATTATCGAAGAAGTCCATAGACGCAATAAACCAATCTTTGGTTTTGATAATACTAGTCATGATAGCACAGGAAGAAGTCAGATTTTTTCAGCAAGTGAGCCAGATAAGATGGTAGATGCTGTTCGCAAATTTTTAGGAGAAGAAGTCAATGGAAAATGAGCTAATCAGTATTATTGTTCCAATATATAATGTGGAAAATTATCTGAGAATGTGTTTAGATAGTATTCAAAAACAAACGTATACAAATTTTGAATGCTTATTAATCAACGATGGCTCTCCAGACAATTCAGCAGAAATCTGTAGAGAATATGTTGCTAAAGATTCTCGTTTCCGTTATTTTGAAAAAGAAAATGGAGGCCTATCAGACGCACGCAATTATGGAATAAGACAATCAAAAGGTTCCTATCTTACTTTTGTAGATTCGGATGACTGGTTGGAAGCTAATAGTTTAGAGATTTTTTCAGAGAAGAAGAATCAATATGATGCAGATATTGTAGTATCTTGTTACTGTATCTATGATGAGGAAAAAGGAAACTATCTTTTCTTTACATACGGGGAAGAGTACGACAAGGTCTATAATTCTAAAGAACTGTTGGAAATTTTACCTGTGTTAGAGGGAAAAACGTTAAGTTTTCAGACTTCTTGGGGGATCCTATTTAAGAAAGAGTTGTTTGAATACGTTTCTTTCCCAGTTGGAAAAATAAATGAAGATATTGCGACGAATTATAAGTGTTTTATGCAGGCAGAGAAGATAGTCTATACGCACAAAAATACCTACTGCTATCGTCTTAGAAATACAAGTATATCTCATGAATCATTTACAGAGAAAATGATGCGCGATGATCACGATGCTCGCATTGCAAGAATTGCCTTATTAGCATTAAAGGGATATGATATTAGCAATTATTTAACGCAACATAGACAATATCTGAAAGCCTGGCATCGTTTAGCATTGGAAAATGGACTGGCTGAAAGCGGAGAGACGCGTCGCATGGAAGAATTGGATTTTCTTTTATCGATGAATGGTGTGAAATGTGATGAATAGATTATATATCACAACATAATTGTACCGTGTACAACGTTATCATATACATCATGTATTTGTTTAATAAATCTGCTACGAATAATCATTTACTTCCAAAAATAATAACTCCCACAGTCGAATTAATTCTTAATTAAAACGATTTACTTCTATTTCGAAAGGGTGTTGAGAAAATTTTAAGACTCTCACTTTGCAAAAGATGTTATCTCCTTTATGCGACGTGTTAAAAAGAAATGATTATAACCTACTTTATTGAAGTTCAACAAAAAGCCATATTTATTAGATATACTAAAGTTTAAACATACTTTTCCTGAAAAATGTATGATTAAAGGTTTCCTGATTGATAAAAATAGAAATCGGTAGTTTTGAGCGCTTCTTATAAGTATTGAGTAGATATTTCTTAAGAGAGGAATTATTTATAAAAATGAAAAAATCCATAGTTTTTAATGCAGATAATAATTATGTAGATAAATTAGAAACTGCTATCAAATCCATTTGTTGCCACAACAATCACTTGAAAATTTATATTTTTAATGACGACATCTCGTCCGAGTGGTTTTTGATGATGAATAAGCGATTGAAGACCATACAATCTGAAATCGTTAATGTTAAGATAGTAGATCATGTTCTTAAAAAATTTCATTTACCGCTAAAGAATTTAAGTTATGCTGCGTTCTTTCGCTATTTCATACCTAATTTTGTAATGGAAAGTCGTGCTTTATATTTAGATTCGGATATCATTGTTACAGGAAGTTTAGACTATCTATTTGATATGGATTTAGATGGTTACGCCTTGGCAGCAGTAGAAGATTCTTTTGGAGATGCTCCTTCAACCAATTTTAACTCTGGAGTGTTGTTAGTTGATGTAGATGTTTGGAGAGATGAAGATGCTTGTACGAAATTGTTAGAATTAACCAATCAATACCATGAGACAGCATATGGGGATCAAGGGATTTTAAATATGCTATTCCATGATAGATGGAAAAAATTAGATCGAACTTTTAATTTTATGGTGGGAATGGATAGCATCGCACATATAGAAGGAAATCATAGATGGTATGAGATTTCTAAATTGAAACATGGAGATTTACCTAGTGTTATACATTATACTGGGGTAAAACCTTGGGAAATGATTGCCAATAATCGCTTTAGAGAAGTTTGGTGGTTTTATAATCTATTAGAATGGTCTGATATTTTATTGAGAAAAGATATAATTAATCGCAGTTTCAAAGAACTGGTATATAGTCCTAAAGCTCATACAGCAATTTTTACTGCTAGCTGTGAGATGGAGCATGTGGAATATTTGATAGAAAATTTACCAGAGGTACATTTTTCTATACTAGCACATACTTATTTTGCATCAAATGTTGTTGCCTTATTAAGATATAGTAATGTCACGATATATCCTTGTTTTTCTCCATTTGATTATCAAAAAATGTTGGATAAATTAGATTTTTATTTAGATATTAATCATTATCAAGAAGTGGATAATATTGTATCTGTGATTCATGGACTGTCTAAACCTATTTTTAGCTTTGAAAATACTAGTCATGATATGGATAATCAGAGTAATGTTTTTTCTTCAGCAGAACCAAACAAAATGGTAGAGGCTATTAGACAATTTTTAGGAGAATAAGTTTATGGGGCATGAATTAGTAAGTATTATAGTACCAATTTACAATGTTGAAAATTACTTGCGACAGTGTTTGGATAGCATTCTGAATCAGACTTATCAGAATTTTGAGTGTTTATTAATAAATGATGGGTCACCAGATAATTCAGCTGACATCTGTAGGGAATATGTTGAAAAAGATTCTCGCTTTCAATATTTTGTCAAAGAAAATGGTGGACTATCAGATGCACGTAATTATGGAATAAGGCAGTCAAAAGGTTCCTATCTTACTTTTGTAGATTCAGATGATTGGCTAGATTCTTCTTACTTAGAAACTCTATATGAACTGATAATAAAACATAATGCAGATGTTTCAATAGCTTGTTATGGTGCTTATGATGAGGAAAGAGCAACTTATCTTTTTTATGCTTATGGAGATGAGTATGAAAAAATTTATAGTGGAAGAGAAGTTGTCGAACAGCTACCTAAATTTGAAGGGGGAGACTTAACCTTTCAAACTTCATGGGGGATATTGTCAAAGCGTGAATTATTTGACCAAATAACGTTTCCAGTAGGAAGGATTAACGAAGATATAGGGACAAATTATAAGTTATTTATGCAAGCTAAAAAAATAGCTTACACACATAAAAATCTATATTTTTATCGTATTTGAAAAACAAGTATTTCAAATAGTGGTTTTTCTGAGAAAATGATGAGGGATGATCATGATTTGAGATTGGAACGGATTGCTATGGTAGCTTTAAAAGGTTACGATATAAGTCAGTACGTTCAACAACATAAATTTTATCTAGACTATTGGCATCGAATAGCAAATGAAAAAGGACTAGAAAATAGTATCGAAACAAAGAGGTTAGAGGAGTTAGATTTTTTATTAACAGGAAAAATCTACGAGGTGAAATAAAGTGAAAAAAGCAATCGTTCTTGGGGCAGATAATGGTTATTTAAATAAGCTAGAGACTACAATTAAGTCGGTGTGTACGCATAATAGGAATTTAAAATTTTATATTTTTAATGACGATCTTCCGAGCGAATGGTTTCAAGTTATGAATAGACGCTTAAAAGCAATTGATTCAGAAATTGTCAATGTTAAGATTTCGAATCATCAATTAAAAGGCTATCATCTTCCAATTGCTTATTTATCCTACGCTACATTTTTTAGATATTTTATAGCAGATTTTGTAGTGGAAGAAAAAGCTTTATATCTTGATTCGGATATAGTAGTAACTCATTCGTTGGATGAACTATTCCAGGAAGAATTAGGAGACTATTGGATTGCTGGTGTTCGGGATTATTTTGTAAAAGGATATGAAAATCGCTTTAATGCGGGAATGATGTTGATTAACGTTAGTAAATGGAGACGAGAAAATATTTCTGTAAAACTAATCGAACTAACAAATAAACATCATCAAGAAGTGTTTGGAGATCAAGGTATTCTCAATATGGTATTTGGAGAAAACTGGAGAAAATTGGATCGTAAATACAATTTTATGGTTGGTTTAGATAGTTTGATTCATATTGCGGTTGAGACGACTCCAGAAGCACTATCATCTTGGTATAATTCAGCCCTTCCTGATGATCTATTACCTTATATTATTCACTACACTGGAGAAAAACCTTGGTTACCTTTAAGTCAAAATCGTTATAGAGATATTTGGTGGTTTTATCAAGGCTTGGAATGGTCTGATGTTTTGTTACGTAAAGAAAGAATATTTCAGACCTATCAAGATTTAACAGTTGTACCAAAGGCTTATACAGCTATTTTTACTAATAGTTGTGAATTGGAGCAAGTAGAGTATTTGATAGAAAATTTATCTGATGTTCACTTTTATATATTTGCTCATACTTGGGTTGCTTCTAATGTTATTGATTTGATGAGATATCCTAATGTGACAGTTTATCAACAGTACAATCATTTTTCTTATGATAAAGTGATGAAAAAGTTAGACTTTTACTTAGATATAAACCATTATGATGAAATTGACAATATTACAAATGTGGTAAAGAGTATGGGAAAACCAGTGTTTTCTTTTTCAAATACGAATCATTGCAACGAGGGAGCTCAAGTATTTTCTCCTACCGAGCCAGAAAAAATGGTTCAAGAAATTAGAAAGTATATAGATTAAGAGGAGGAATGAATGACAAAGAAAGTTATTGTTTTAGGCGCAGATAATGGCTATCAAGATAAGGTAGAAACTACAATTAAATCGATTTGTGCTCATAATCGTAATTTGAAATTTTATGTCTTTAATGATGATATTTCATCAGAATGGTTTCAATTAATGTCTAAAAGACTAGAGTTATTATCATCAGAGATTGTTAATGTGAAAATAACGAATCATAGTCTACGAGACTATAATCTTCCATTGTCTCATTTAAGTTATGCTGCATTTTTTCGTTATTTTATTCCTCAATTTGTGAAGGAAGATAAGGCTTTGTATTTGGATTCAGATATTATAGTTAGAACAAATATAGATGAATTGTTTTTAGAGGATATTACTGATTACCCTTTAGCGGCTGTAGCAGATGCTTTAGTTCCATCTACTTTTAATTCAGGAGTTATGCTCATTAATGTTGCTTTATGGAGAAAAGAAAATGCAACAGAAAAACTTCTGGAGTTGACAAATGAATTTCATACAAGTACTTTCGGAGATCAGGGGATTTTAAATAAATTATTTGAAAATCGTTGGTTTGCTTTAGATTCTTCTTATAATTTTATGGTTGGAATGGATACAGTTGCAAGAAATTATCAAATTGAAAATTGGTATACTGATTCATTAGAACTAGAAGAGACTGCTAAAATTATTCATTTTACAGGAGACAAACCATGGTATCAAGTGAATTTAAATCGCTTTAGAGAAGATTGGTGGTTCTATTATTCTTTGGAATGGTCTGATATTGTGATGAGAAAGGCTGACTTTAAGAAGGGCTTAAACTCACTCATAGAATCACCACTCTATCATACAGCTATATTTACAAATACTTGTCATATAGAGCATCTGGAATATTTGATTAGAGAATTACCGCAGGTTCACTTTTCAATTCTGGCTCATACAGGATTTGCATCTGAAATTATTGATTTACAACGATATTTAAATGTACAAATACTGCCTTCATTTAATCCGATGAATTTCAGAAAGGTCTTAGAAAAGATTGATTTCTATTTGGATATTAATCATGAAAATGAAATTGCTAATATTATTGAAGAGGTGTATCAAATTGGAAAACCTATTCTTTCATTTGATAATACTTGTCATAATGTAGAAAAAGCAAGTTTTATCTGTGAATCTAAGAGACCGGAAAAGATGGTAGATACGATTAAAGAATTATTGAATATTGATGGATACTAAAATATAGATAATTAAAGATACCTTGCAATTACTGGGTTAAAGTGTCTGAAAACAATGATTAGTAGTTATATTAGGGGAATTTGACACTTTTTAGGAATATATATATTGTTTATCAGTTGTTTGAAAATGATGTAAACGAAGAATCATCTGTTTGTTAGAACGATAGATTATCTGAGCAATGAAGTAGGAAATAATCTTGATGAAACTATACAAGTGTAGAGTGAAGGAAGAATGGAAAAAGAATTAATTAGTATTATAGTACCAGTTTACAATGTTGAAAAATATTTGCGTATGTGCTTAGATAGTATTCAGAATCAGACTTATCAAAATTTTGAGTGTTTATTAATCAACGATGGCTCTCCAGACAATTCAGCAGATATTTGTAGAGAATATGTTGCTAAGGATGCTCGTTTCCGTTATTTTGAAAAAAATGGAGGTCTTTCCTCAGCACGTAACCTAGGTATTGAACGTTCGGGGGGGGGCGTACATTACTTTTGTAGACTCGGATGATTGGTTGGAACATGATGCTTTAGACCGATTGTATGGTGCTTTGAAAAAGGAAAATGCAGATATTAGTATCGGGCGTTATAATTCTTATGATGAAACACGCTATGTGTATATGACTTATGTTACGGATCCAGATGATTCTATGGAAGTGATAGAAGGAAAAGCAATCATGGATAGGGAAGGTGTCGAAGAAGTCAGAAATGGGAATTGGACTGTAGCTGTCTTGAAGTTATTCAAGAGAGAGTTGTTACAAGATTCACCATTTCCTATAGGTAAAATTGCAGAGGATACTTACTGGACATGGAAGGTACTTCTAAGAGCTTCAAGGGTGGTCTATTTAAATCGTTGTGTATACTGGTATCGTGTTGGTTTGACTGGTACTTTATCGAATACATGGAGTGAAAAGCGGATATATGATGAAATCGAGGCTAGGGAAGAGAAACTCGCTATTTTAGCAAGTTTGAATTATGACTTGACCAATCATATTTTGATTTATAAAAATAGATTACAAAGAGTAATAGCAAAATTAGAAGAACAAAATATGCAACTTACGGAGATTTATAGAAGAATGATGGAAAAATTGTCTTTACTTCCGTAGATAGTAATAAAAAATGAGATAATACAGTATGAAACTACATTTAACGAATTTATACGGCATGGCTGGTGATAGTACAGTCATTCTAGCTCAAAATGCTGTACAAAAAATAGCCAGTCAACTGGGGTTTAGAGAGGTTGGTATTTATTTTTACAATATTGGTTCAGATAGCCCTTCTGAAATGAATAAGCGTCTGGATGGGATTATGGCCAGTATTTCTATTGGTGATATCTTAGTCTTTCAGTCTCCTACTTGGAATGGCTTTGAGTTTGATCGAGTCTTGTTTGATAAGCTGAAGGATATGCAGGTGAAAATTATTTGCTTTATCCATGATGTTGTTCCTCTCATGTTTGATAGTAACTATTACCTCATGAAAGAATATATGTATATGTATAATCTATCGGATGTTTTGATTGTTCCATCCGAACAGATGAAAGAACGCCTGATTGAAGAAGGCTTGACAACCAAGAAAATTCTCATTCAAGGGATGTGGGATCATCCTCATGATTTATCCTTATATACCCCAACTTTTAAAAAAGAACTCTTTTTTGCTGGAAGTTTAGAGCGTTTCCCAGACTTGCAAAATTGGTCTCAAGATACGCCTTTAAGAGTATTTTCAAATAAAGGTGAGGCTAGTTCTAGTGCTAAAAATCTTAGCATTGAGGGATGGAAAAAAGATGAGGAATTGTTACTAGAATTATCAAAAGGTGGATTTGGTCTTGTCTGGGGAACGCATCAAAATGATGGAGAAAGTAATCAATATTACACTCTGAATATATCTCATAAGGTTAGTACCTATCTAACAGCTGGTATCCCAGTCATTGTACCGAGTAGCTTATCAACTGCTAAATTTATAGTAGACCAAGGCTTGGGCTTTGTGGTGAATAGTCTGGAAGAAGCTCATGAGATAGTTGATAAAATGAATCTACAAGAATATCAAGAAATGACGAATCGGATAAGGACCTTTAGTTATCTGTTAAAAGAGGGTTATTTCACTAAAAAGTTATTGGTAGATGCAATCTATCACTTAGGAATTGATTAAGAGAACAAGATGATTAAAACAATTGTATTAGCTGGTGATCGTAATTACACCACGCAGTTAGAAACAACTATAAAATCTATTCTGTACCACAATCGAGATGTTAAGATTTATATTTTAAATCAAGATATCATGCCAGATTGGTTTCGCAAGCCACGCAAAATTGCTCGCATGTTAGGTAGTGAGATTATCGATGTTAAACTACCTGAACAAACTGTGTTTCAGAATTGGAAAAAACAGGCTCACATTAGTTCGATTGCCTATGCTAGATATTTTATCCCAGATTATATACAAGAAGATACTGTTTTATACTTGGATTGCGATTTACTTATCAATGATAAATTAGACAGTTTATTTGAGCAGGATATAGAAAAAGGTTATATAGCAGCTATTAGAGATGCAAATGGCCAAGGTTTTAATACTGGCGTCCTACTAATCAATAATAAAAAATGGCGCCAAGACAAACTAAAAGAACAATTAATTGAACAATCCATCCTAACAACGAGGGAAGTTGAAGAAGGTCGTTTTGAGCATTTTAATGGTGATCAAACGATTTTTAATCAGGTCTTGCAAGATGATTGGTTAGAGCTAGGTCGAGCTTATAATTTACAAGTAGGACATGATGTGGTGGCTTTGTATAATAATTGGCAGGAACATCTAGCTTTTAATGACAAACCAGTGGTGATTCATTTTACGACCTACAGAAAGCCTTGGACTACCTT
>QWCC01000593.1_pt1 | contig 10456 bp, 9 predicted proteins | sample 1972491 | NCBI WGS metagenome assembly QWCC01 (sample SAMN09866718, study PRJNA288562) | Human oral metagenome isolate term5_saliva, whole genome shotgun sequencing... | isolation source: mouth | host: Homo sapiens | place: USA: California
GATAATACTTAAAGTATATCGAGACAAGACAACGACGAGAAAGCTAAAATAGCTAGTCAAATTTACCGCCGGTCGGGAATTTCACCCTGCCCTGAAGACCCCTTTATGATAACAAAAAAAGCTTGCAAGCGCAAGCATTTTATCTAAGTGTTTATTTCAACTTATCTGTTTCGTAAGTGTGAACCAGTTCGAGGCCCGCAAAGTTTTGTTGACGAAGTGCCTCATAAACAATCATACAAACTGTATTTGAAACATTGAGACTACGAACATGCTCATCATTCATGGGAATGCGGAGAGCTTTTTCTGGATGCTCACGCATAAATTCCTCAGGCAAGCCCTTATCTTCTCTCCCAAAAAGAAAATAATGATCTCCTTCTGTCGTGAAATCTGCATCTGAATAGACTTTTTCTGCAAACTTGGAAATCAAGTAGAGCTGACCATCCATTTTTTCCATAAAATCAGCCAAACTATCATAAAAATGAATCTCAAGTTTGTCCCAATAATCTAGACCTGCTCGCTTCATCTTACGGTCATCGATAGGAAAGCCCATCGGTTTAATAATATGAAGGGGCGCATTCGTTGCTGCGCAGGTACGAGCAATATTACCCGTATTTTGTGGAATTTGGGGTTCAAATAATACAATGTGATTTGCCATGCCTTGTTTCCTCTCACTAGTGCAAAAAAATAGCCACACTGCCCGGAGTCTAGCTCAGCAAACAGCGTGGTTAAGGCATCGTTAACTTACCTCACAACAGGTTTGAAGTAAATCAGCGAAACTACTGTTTTAGTATATCACTTTCAGCTTGATTGTCAATAGAAATGACTTGATTTTTCCAATTTTTTTACAAACATATTTACATTAGTTAAAAATGCTTCTGTATTCATTAGAATTAGACGAAAATAGCTGATTTATATCTTAAATTTTGAACAAGTAAGATTATCAATGGGACAATTTTCCTCCCTAATAATGAAAAGAGTCGGTTGCCGAGTGCATTTTATTCAAAAAAAGAGTATGATAGATACATATTGAAAAAGTAGGTTATATAACATGAAGATTATTCTTGTCGGAGGGGGGAAAGTTGGTTCTGCCCTTTGTCGTTCACTTGTCGCTGACAATCATGATGTTGTCTTAATTGAACAGAACGAAACAGTTCTTAATTACATGACAAGCCGTTTTGATATTATTGGAATTGCAGGTAATGGGGCTGACTTTGCTATGCTAGAAGCTGCCAATGTTCAAGACTGCGATATTTTCATCGCTATGACTCAATATGACGAGGTCAATATGGTCTCTGCTGTCTTAGCTAAAAAGATGGGGGCTAAAGAAACCATCGTCCGTGTCCGCAATCCTGAGTATTCCAACCCTTACTTTAAAGAAAAAAATATTCTCGGATTTTCTCTCATTGTCAATCCAGAACTCCTAGCGGCTCGTGCCATTGCTAACATCATCGACTTCCCAAATGCTCTTTCTGTTGAGCGTTTTGCAGGTGGCTTGGTTAGTTTGATGGAATTTGTTGTCCGTAAGGATAGCAATATCTGTCAGATGTCTATCGCAGACTTCCGGAAAAAGTTTGGCAATGTGATTGTCTGTGCTATTGAGCGCGATCATAAACTGATGATCCCTAGTGGCGACCTTATTTTAGAAGATAAAGACCGTATCTTTGTAACAGGTCATCGTGTCGATATGATGCTTTTTCATAACTATGTCAAATCTCGTGTCGTTAAGAGTTTACTCATTATCGGAGCCGGAAAAATCGCCTACTACCTTGTTGGTATTTTGAAAGATAGCCGTATTGATACCAAGGTCATTGAGCTCAATCCAGATCGCGCAGCATTTTTCAGTCAAAAATATCCAAAACTCTATATTGTACAAGGGGACGGAACTGCAAAAGATATTCTCCTAGAAGAAAGTGCCCAACACTACGATGCGGTCGCAACCCTTACTGGAGTTGACGAAGAAAACATTATTACATCTATGTTCTTGGATAGTGTTGGTGTTCAGAAAAACATTACTAAGGTCAATCGAACTAGTCTCCTAGAGATTATCCATGCACCTGAGTTTTCTAGTATCATCACACCAAAAACCATCGCTGTTGATACGATTATGCACTTTATCCATGGTCGTGCCAATGCCCAATATTCAGATCTTCAAGCGATGCACCACCTAGCAAATGGACAGGTTGAAACTCTTCAATTTCTTATCAAGGAAGCTAACAAGATGACTGGTAAACCTTTGTCTCAATTGAAACTCAAAAAAGATATTTTAATTGCTGCTATTATCCGCAATGGAAAAACAATCTTCCCAACTGGTGAAGATAGCCTTCAAGTCGGTGATAAGTTAGTTGTCATCACACTACTATCAAATATCACCAAGATCTATGATCTGTTAGAGAGGTAAGCTATGAATAGAAGTATGGTACGATTTCTTCTTGCAAAGCTACTCTTGATCGAGGCTGGTCTACTCTTAGTCCCAGTTAGCATTGCTATTTATTATCGAGAATCGAGTCAAGTTTTTACAGCTCTTTTCTCTACCATCGGAATCCTTGTTGTTCTAGGTCTTCTGGGAATTATCAGTAAGCCTAAAAAACAGCGAATCTATGCAAAAGAAGGGGTCTTAATTGTGGCTCTCTGTTGGATTCTCTGGTCATTCTTTGGTGCCCTTCCCTTTGTCTTTTCAGGACAAATTCCCAATATGATAGACGCCTTCTTTGAGATTAGTTCTGGCTTCACAACAACGGGAGCAACTATTTTAAATGATGTTTCTGTCTTAAGCCGTTCCCTTCTATTTTGGAGGAGTTTTACTCACCTTATCGGAGGGATGGGGGTGCTGGTTTTTGCCCTAGCTATCATGGACAATGCAAAAAACAGTCACTTAGAGGTTATGAAGGCAGAGGTTCCTGGACCAGTATTTGGTAAGGTTGTATCTAAACTAAAAAATACAGCTCAAATCCTTTATATCCTCTACCTGGCTATGTTTGCCCTCTTTGTGGTTATTTATTACCTTGCTGGGATGCCACTTTACGATAGTTTTGTCATCGCTATGGGTACTGCTGGTACAGGTGGCTTTACTGTTTATAATGATGGAATTGCCCACTATCACAGTTCTCTCATTACCTATCTGACAAGTATCGGGGTTTTGATGTTTGGTGTCAATTTCAACCTCTACTACTACCTCATGCTCCGTCGTATCAAGGAATTCTTTTTTGATGAAGAACTCCGAGCCTATCTCTTGATTGTAGCCATATCAACTGGCTTAATCACGCTTAACACACTCCACCTCTACAGCGGAGTTTCACAAAGCTTTGAGATGGCCTTCTTCCAAGTATCTAACATCATTACCACTACCGGTTTTGGATATGGGGATATCACGAACTGGCCTTTGTTTTCTCAATACATCTTGCTAATGCTGATGGCAATCGGTGGTTCTGCTGGCTCCACTGCAGGTGGTCTCAAGGTTATTCGCGGAGTCATCCTATCTAAAATTGCTAAAAATCAAGTCTTGTCTACCATATCACCTCACCGTGTGTTAACCCTTCAGGTTAATCAAACGGTTATTGATAAGGATACTCAGCACAAGATTCTGAAGTACTTTGTGGTTTATATCATGATTCTACTCAGTTTGATTTTCATCGTCAGTTTAGATACCAATAATTTAATGGTTGTTACGAGTGCTGTTTTCAGTTGTTTTAACAATATCGGTCCTATTTTAGGAACAACTGCAAGTTTCTCAATTTTTAGTCCATTTTCAAAACTTCTACTATCTTTTGCAATGATTGCAGGACGTCTTGAAATCTATCCAATCATACTACTCTTTATGAAGCGCACTTGGTCTAAACGTTAGAACACCCTATCTCCTCTCTTCAAGGAACCCTTGAAGGGGGATTTTTTAGTTTCAAAAGACAAGACAGCCCTAAAAATCGACAATTGGGAATTTAAGGACTTTTCTCTCCTATCTTTTAGCTATAATAAGAAAAAAATATAGGGGATACTTTATGGAAAAAGTCATAAAATCAATTCGACTACTCTTGTTCTTTGCCTTAATCCAACTGGCACTTTGTAGTTGTATCTTTTGGTCTGGAACCTCTCTGGCCCTCAAACAATCCTGTTTTTATTTTCTACTGGCTTTATTGGGCTTATCTGGGTCTTGTGCCTTTATGCATTATTTATCTAGTCACAACCTGAAAAGAGATAGACTGATTGATAGGAGTCGCTTTATCTTTTTATTTTATAGTATGATGATTGTGGTCAATCTCTGTGGAGTTGGGCTGGTTCTATCAGAGAGTATCGTCACTGTCAACTTACTTCAAAAAGAAGCTGTAGAACTCATCCTCCCTTCCTTCTTTTTTCTCTTTGGAGTTGATCTCGTCACCTTTCTCCCCTTGAAAAAATGGAGAAGGTTACAAAAAAATTCCAGTAGCAAGGAAGTGAGATTTTCCATCATCATCATTTCCATTTTAATCTTCCTACGTAATCCAATCACCATTTTATCGATTGCTTTTTATATTGGTCTTGGTGCTCTATTTCTCAGTTTTTTATTCCCAAAAAATTTGAGACAGGAGATATCATTCTACAGTCATTTGATTCGGGATATTCTATTCGTCGTCTGTACGTTCCTCTTATGGTAACAAATAGAATCCTTGCAATAATTATGTTATAATTAATAAAAATTTTTTAGGAGATACATCAATGAACTTTTTTAAAGATTTTCGTAAGCGACTCGCTTGGTTTGGGATTTTGTTAGTAGCTATCTTTCTATCTCAGACTCCTATGCTAACTCTAGCTATACTAACTAAAATTCAGTTTAATCCAATTTGGTCAACAATTCTTGTGTCCCTTATTTCGATTCTTGTACTTGCTATCTTTTTATACGGAGCCCATAAGAGCAAGTTGCTGGATTTAAAATCTAAACTTTTTACCGTTAACGATCTTCCTCGAATTGTCTTTAGCTACCTAGCTATTTATGTTGGAAATCTTGTAGGTGGAATCTGGTTACAACTCATGAAACAAACAACAACTTCTAATCAACAAGTAATTAACAACCTTATTTCTGAAAGTTCTCTGATTAGCAGTTTCTTCCTCATCGTTTTAATCGCACCTATTTGTGAAGAAATCATCTGTCGCGGGATTATTCCTACCAAACTCTTCCAAGGCTACGAAAAGTTTGGCTATGTCATTGGTTGGCTAATCTTCCTCCTTGCACATATGCCTTCTAATCTCCCTTCCTTCTTGATTTATGGTTGGATGTCTACTGTCCTCACTTGGACTGCTTATCGTACCAGACGTTTGGAAATGTCTATCTCAGTCCATATGCTACTTAATAGTATCAGCTTCATTTTACTGGCCCTCTTTACAATTTTTATGAAAAATATCGGTATCTAATACCAAACTATCTATGCCCTTAGACTAGAATGTTTCGTTCCAGTCTAAGGGATTTTTTTGTTTCAACAAACTTTTCACCTCAGAAAATCCACCTTTTTCTACAATCTCAAAATTTTTTAAAAAAATTTTAAAAATATTTTTATGCATAAATTTTATAGAATGTAAAAATGGATATCTATACTGAAGCTATTTACCGATTAGCGACCTAAAAGATGTCCTAAACTCCGTCCAACACCAAAGCGGAGTTTTAGGAGTTTTAGGAGTTTTAGGAATTTTGTTAATACCAGCATACAAGAAATTGGCTACCAAAAAACTATCTTAAAAATAAAACCACACAGCAATTTCATTCTTGAGTACAGTTAATGACATAGGAAAACGAGCATCTCCATTTACGAAAATGCTCATTTTTTGATATCTAGAAGTAGTTTTTTGTCCTGCCTCTTTTTTAATTGTCTAACTTTTTGGGGTCAGTACAATAGAGATACTTAATCTACACTCTCTGTGATATAGTTTGAAATATCTTTATATAATTTAGTTTGTTGAAAGTCATATGAATCAACCATTCTAACAATAAAATTCCAAAATTCTTTTTCTTTACCCTCTATAAACTTATACGATTTTACAGTATCAGTAAATAACTTCATAAAGATTGGTAAAAAATCATGTCCATTAATGATTTTATAATCTTCTAATTCTTCTTTGTTTAAATTATTTTTCTCTTCTTCCAATTGTTTAACAAAATAGTCTTTTTTTTCTATGAATTCTGGACTTAAAAAATACTGAAGGTCAATAATCTCATCTTTTATATTTAAATCTTTATAGAATTTATTTTTGAAGTATGGTAATCTATGTTTTTTCCCCTTATCACTGAATCGCAATTTATATTTATCATCATTATCTTTATTATTTAAATACCGGTATAAACCAATTTCAAAACTTATAGCTTTTGCTCTTTCAAGAGGATTATCTTTTTCATTTATCTCGCCTGAGTCAATATAAGACTGTATATTAAACATAGAAAGAAAAAGTGTCTCGACATCATGATAATCTGTTAAAAAAACTCTATCACAACTTGTTCTGTTTTTTCCGGTAATATGAGTTAGATCTGCATCTATTATTCCAAGCGTCATTTGCTGTTCATTTCTGCTCAGTTGGGAACTAGTGACACTTTTAACCACTGCTTCCCAACCATTTACCGGATTAAATTTAATGTTCTTATAATTTCTAGAAAAAAAATCCTTATAAGCGATAACATCCGTTTCACTTTCGACATATACCTGAAACTGATTATCATTATTAGACATTCGATGACGATTTTGGTATCTTATTGGATTCATTCCACTAATTATACTATTCATTCTATTCCTCCAACATACTACTCAAATCGTTAGTAAGTGCCCAGTTGTCATCAATAATATCTGGTGAATGTGTTGCTATAATTACTCTAAAGTTATTTTTCTCTATAATCCCCTGCAAATCTTGTATAAAGGCATTTTGCCACTCAACATGCAATGAAATTTCCGGTTCATCAATTAAAATAATTGAGTCTCTGTCTGTCAAAAATATTAGTTTAAAAAATAAGTTGAACTCATTTTTTTCTCCCGAAGACAGTTTTTGTAATGGAATATTTCTTTTCTCTCCAGATGTTGATTTGACTAAAAATCCTTTATCTCTATCAATGTACAATTCTTTATGTTCAAATCTTTCATTAATGATTTTTTTGAATAAACTAACATTATTCTTCAATTTGTCATATTTTTTTAATTTCTCTTCTGTATTTCTAATGTATAAATCAATAGCATTTGCTGACTCTTTTGCCTGCTCAATAGTTATTGCTTCTCGATTCTCCTCCGAAGATAATAATCCCATTCTTGATAAAATTTGAGTTTTTTCAATCAATTCGTTATAACGATCAAGAATGCTATGTTCATCAACTAGATTATTTTGAGAATAATTGACTAAATCAAAAACAAATTTAGAATCCAACTTCACTGATACTTCATTGTATTCTTTTTCTGTTTCGTTTATCATCCGAACCAACTCTTTAGCATAAAATGTTATATTTTCTCTAGCAGCTAGCTCTCTATCCTCAATATTATAAATACGTTGTGTTTCCACAAATTCTGTTTTATTGGCATCAATTATTTCAGCTATTCTACCTGTTATTTTATCTTTCTCAATAGGAGAATAAACTCTTCTCTGAATAAGCTGATTCCCAAATTCTTCAATTAGTTCAGTTCTTGAATACTGGAGACCAGTTTCCTCATCTAAATATCTATTATAACCTATCTTATTTATTGTAGGCACAATTTTAGATATTTCAATAGCCTTTTGATTGATATCTGGTGCAGAATAATAAGGACGTTTTGAAATATTCTCCAAGATAGTTAAATCAAATTCAAAGGACTCTTCTTTTCTTTCGCTTTCTTTGATTTCAAATAATAATTTTTCATCTCGTTCTACTTTGTTAACACTCCATCGAGAGCCGTCATTTAATACAAACTCAATTGAATCAAATTCTAAATCTATAAAAAACTCCCACTTAAGGCTAAAAAAATTATCAATGGCATTCAAAAAGTATGTTTTTCCAATTCCATTTTTCCCAATAATAATAGTAATTCCATCATCTTTCAAAAAAACACTATGATTAAATGTTCCGAACAAACCATTAATTGAAAATGAATTTATCCTAAAATTATTTAAGTCACTCACTTATTTTCTCACTTTCATACTCTAAAACTTTTTCTTCAAACGTTCTAACCTATAATTATAAACCAAAATATCAATTTACCATGAGTCTTTAACAGTTAGAACATGAAGAATTATTTTTCAAAATCAATATTATTTACATTTTTTCTTCCAACTCCACGTCTGGATACTTGTCCGCAAACCAGCGGAGGGCAAAGTCATTTTCAAAGAGGAAGACAGGCTGGCCAAAGCGGTCTTTAGCCAAGATGTTTCGACTTGAAGACATACGCTCATCCAAGTCCTCAGGTTTGATCCAGCGAACCGTCTTTTTACCCATTGGGCTCATAACCACTTCTGCATTGTACTCATTTTCCATACGGTGTTTGAAGACTTCAAACTGCAATTGACCAACGGCACCCAACATGTATTCACCTGTTTGGTAGTTGGTATAAAGCTGAATAGCTCCTTCTTGCACCAATTGCTCAATTCCCTTGTGGAAAGATTTTTGCTTCATGACGTTCTTAGCAGAAACTTTCATGAAAATCTCAGGTGTAAAGGTTGGCAGTGGTTCAAACTCAAACTTATTTTTTCCAACAGTTAGTGTATCCCCAACCTGATAAGTACCGGTATCGTAAACCCCGATGATATCTCCAGCTACGGCATTAGTGACATTCTCACGACTTTCAGCCATAAACTGAGTAACATTTGACAGCTTAGCTCCCTTACCAGTACGAGGGAGATTAACACTCATACCACGCTCGAATTCACCCGATACGATACGGACAAAGGCGATACGGTCACGGTGACGAGGGTCCATGTTGGCTTGAATTTTAAAGACAAATCCTGAGAAGTCTTTGTCGTAAGGATCGACAATTTCTCCATCTGTCTTCTTATGACCGTGTGGTTCTGGAGCAAACTTGAGGAAGGTTTCTAAGAAAGTCTGCACACCAAAATTAGTCAAGGCTGATCCAAAGAATACCGGAGTCAATTCACCCGCAAGGATGGCTTCTTCTGAGAATTCATTTCCAGCTTCTTGCAAGAGCTCGATGTCATCCTTGACTTGCTCATAGAAAGGGTTGCTAGCAAAGAGTTTATCGCCATCTTCTAGGCTGGCAAAACGTTCATCCCCTTTGTAGAGTTCCAAACGTTGGTTATAGAGGTCATACAAGCCTTCAAAGGCTTTCCCCATCCCGATTGGCCAGTTCATCGGGTAGCTCGCAATACCTAGAACTTCTTCCAATTCTTGCAAGAGATCCAGTGGCTCACGACCGTCTCGGTCTAACTTGTTCATAAAGGTAAAGACTGGAATTCCACGGTGTTTGACAACCTCAAATAACTTTTTGGTTTGGGCCTCGATACCCTTGGCAGAGTCCACAACCATGACAGCCGCATCCACCGCCATCAATGTACGATAGGTATCTTCTGAGAAATCCTCGTGCCCTGGAGTATCTAGGATGTTCACGCGTTTGCCTTCGTAGTCAAATTGCATCACAGATGACGTTACCGAAATCCCACGTTGTTTCTCTATATCCATCCAGTCAGACTTGGCAAAGTTTCCTGTTTTCTTTCCTTTTACAGTACCTGCCTCACGAATCTCTCCCCCAAAATATAGCAATTGCTCTGTAATAGTCGTTTTACCCGCGTCCGGGTGAGAGATGATGGCAAAGGTACGGCGTTTTTTAATTTCTTCTTGAATGTTCATAAGTTCTCTTTCTTTCTACTTTTTTAATAATTTCAATTTATAATCGTTCTTTGTTACATCGGACTCTAACATTCCTTTCAACACTCCATTATATCGGATTTTAGGGAGTTTTTCAATCGCTGATATCAGAAAAAGCAGGTCTACATAGTAGACTTGCTTTTAAATAATAGATATCTCAATTTATATTTTACAATCGAATCTGTATCGTTTTTTACTTACTATGGTTTCATGAAAGAGTTGATTCTAAAGCCATTTTCTTTTGCCAGCGTTTCTTAAACAAAATATCAAAGAGCACCAAGGCTGAAGAAAGAATGATCGAAACCAAAAGATACTTGATCCAAATAGGGGCATCTGGAATAAACGGTGTTGTATTCAAGAGCCCGTAATTCCCACCAGTTACATGATTAACTCCAACTAGGAAAAGGTTGAGAATGAAAGTATAGGCAATAATGCGATACTTTTTAAGGAGGGTCTTATCATAGTGGTTCATGAGATAAAACAAGGAATTAACCAAAAGTGCATAATGACCAATCAAGAAAGAAAAGCTGGTAATATGCGGAAAATCATAGGGGTCGAAAACAGGGTAGCCCAAGGCAAATACTGCTCCACTAGCTCCCATAAGGGCAAAATACTGCTTAGTTTTCCATCTGTCTGGTAGGAAGACAACCGCGAACATAGCTAAACGAC
>QWCC01000594.1_pt1 | contig 10442 bp, 4 predicted proteins | sample 1972491 | NCBI WGS metagenome assembly QWCC01 (sample SAMN09866718, study PRJNA288562) | Human oral metagenome isolate term5_saliva, whole genome shotgun sequencing... | isolation source: mouth | host: Homo sapiens | place: USA: California
CTGACCGGCAATACGTGCCAGGCCTTTGGGGTCCTGCTCAAATTCGGGGAACTTACGCAGAATGTAGCTCAGACCGTCAACCATGGACTGCCACTTGCCGGAGAAGAAAGAGGGGCGGTCCCAGAGCACCAGAATCAGCGGCTCGGGTACGCTCAGCACATCGCCGTGGCGGGTTGCACGCAGCAGCAGGTCGTAGTCTTCACCGTAAGCGGCGGGCAGCTCCTCATCGACCAGGCCGATGCGGGCGGGCTCACCGTCAACACCGAGCAGGTCCTCACGGGAGTACAGCATGGCGGAGGGGTGAATCTCAGTAATGCGCGAACGCAGGAAGTCCGCGAAGGTTGCGCGCTCGGGCGCCAGGCGTACGATGTCCTGACCGCCGGAGCGGACGGTAATACCCGAAGAGATAGCGGCTGCTTCGGGGTTTTCGCGCCAGAGAGCGACCTGCTGGGTGAGCTTGGACGGCATCCAGTAGTCGTCGTCATCGCAGAAGCCAATCATCTCGCCGCTGGAGGCGATAATGCCGCTGTTACGGCCGCCCGCCAGACCGCCGGAGCGGGTATTGGAGACAATCTTCAGAGCACGGTTCTCACCGACCTCAATATCTTCGAGATGGTCGGGCTCAACGCGGTCAAAGACGACAACAACCTCAACGAAGCCACGGTAGCTCTGCTCAAGGATGGAGCGTACCGCCACGCGCAGCAGTTCGGGGCGCTTGCCGTTGGTTGCAATCACGGCGGAAACGGCAGGGTTGCGAGAGGTGAAGTGCATCATTGGGTTTCTCCTTACTCAGCGGGGGTCGCGAGGCTAACGTACTTGCGACGCATGGACAGCAGAACAGTTGCGGCGTTAGCCAGCAGAAGCAGCGCGTAGACGATGACGAATACGGGGCCGAAGCCAACAAAAATGTAAATCCAGCAGAGGGTGCCAGCGTCCATGTGCAGGTTAATGAAGGAACGCAGGGGGCCACCGGTCGGAGGAGCCGCGGTCTTGCGGTTGTTGCGCAGCTGCTCAGCCAGAATCTGGCTCATGAAGTGACCTGCGGTCAGCGCGGTGAAAATCATCGGCATGGCAATAATCCAGCCGTTGAATGCGCTGGAACCGGTGAAGGAGTAATGCGCCGGGTACAGCAGGAAGGAGAGCAGGGTTGCCATGTGCACGGAGGGCACGCGGATGGAGTCGACTACGTGGTCGAGCCACTCACCGGCAGGGGAGGATGCACCGGTCACTCGAGCAACCTGGCCGTCAGCGGAATCCAGACCGTAACCGAGAGCGAAAAGCAATGCAACGCAGATACCCACACCAACGCTAGGCGGGCAGGTAATCAGAACGATGAGACCAGCTGCAGAACATGCAGCGGAAATTGCGGTGACGCCGTTGGGAGTGATGCCCAGTGCGACAGCTGCCGCAGCGAAGTAGCGTGCTACTCGGCGGTTGACCCAGCGGGTGTAGGCGGGAACGCCAATGCCGGGCTTCTGCGCTGCCTCAAGGGAGCGCAGGGTGTGGGAGAACTTCGCGGCAAATCCCGATGCGGGCGCGGAGTTCGGGGCGTGAGGTGCCTCAGAGGTGGACATGCACATTCCTTTTTAATCGGTGAGAGGAGTGAAGGAGAGTGAATTACTCCCTTTCGGGGCGGTTGCGAGAAAGTCCGGAAGTCCCGCACGCGAAAAAAGAGGTGGTTGGTCCCTTTTTCACATACACCACTATATAGATATTTTACAACGAGATAAAGTGCGACAGGGTGGGTGTGGTCAGGGTCAATAATTGTGTCGCAAAAAGCCCCTGACAATGCGCTTTAGTGCAGATTTGCGGGATTCATTAGGTGGGTTCGGCGTGCTGTTAGGCGGGGTTATCGGCGCTTTGTTCCTGTGAATTCTGGCTTTAGAAAATATTTCTGAACATTGTGCAGAGACACACATAACAGAATCACAAATAATGGGAATAAATGATGCAAAAAACACAGAAAAGTGGGGAGCATACGCAAATGGGGTTTGATTTCCTGAATCGTTCAGAAAATCAAACCCCATTTAGCTGAGATTGTCTAGAAGGTATTAGTTCCTTCGGGACTGCATCGGAACGCGGGTTCCGACTCCGTTATTGGCGACGCGTCGCTCGCCCTGGTCGGCTGCTGCGTTGTTCGCGTTATCGACCACGGGCTGCTCAGCCTCGTTTGCGGCGGGAGCCTCCGCCTCCTTGTCGGCTTCCTTCTCGGCGGGCTGCTCAGCAACCGGTGCCTTGGAAGTAGCCTGCAGATCGAAGCTCACGTTCGGTAGAATATTGCGTCGAGTGAATGCCGGGTGAACCTCAACAGCAATCAGGTTCTCGCCAGCCTTCAGCTGAGAAGCCGGAACCGTGAAGGTCACCGGAGTCTTCTGGGCCTCAGCGGTATCTACCGAGCTGGAAGCTACCACGCTATTCCACAGCTTGCCCCTGGTGTCGAAGTTGGAACGACCAACCTCTTCACCGTTGACACCCACCGCAATAGCGTCATCCGCGTAGGTGGTCAGCACCAGGTCGCGGCTCGCCTGCTCACGAGTGAGCTGGATGGTGGTGTAGGCGTAGATGTTGTGGCGGGTACGCACGAGCGGAACATTAACGGAGGTGTTGAGGTTACCGGTACCGACACCAATCGGGGTCTTGCCGGTCTGCCATGCTTCCTGCGCGATATCTTCCAGGGTGAAGTGGAAGTTGTACTTCCAACCGTACTTACGGTTGGGAGCATTGGCAGCAACCATGTACTTCCACTCGGATGCGTAGGGCAGAACAATCTGGTCCTTAGCGGCCTCATCCTTCTGATCGTCCTTAGGAGTTTCTTCCTTCGGTGCCTCAGTAGTTGCTTCTGCACTCGGGGTAGCGCTTGCCGAAGCACTGGGGTCAGCGCTCGCGGTCGGGTCAGCACTTGCCGTCGGATCAGCGCTAGGAGTCTCGGTCGCGGTCTCCGTGGGGGTAGGAGTCGGGCGAACCGGAGCTACCTGAACCGGAGTAGAGGCAGAGTAGTTATCCGAGGTGTCCACAGCACGCACAAAGTAACGTGCGTTATCGGTGTGGTCAATCTCGAACTTCGTACCCGAAGTGCTTGCAATGACGCGGTCGTCACGCAGAATCTGGTAGCGGACACTACCGGTATCCTGCACAGCATCCCAGGTCAGAACATCCTTATCATCCTTCAGCTCAACCTGCAGGTTCTGCGGGGTAGCCGGAGGAGTCACATCGCGAGCCTCAAAGCGCGCAAAACCGACGGTATCCTGAGTGCCGTGAACACCCAGTGAACGGTGAATATCGCCGCCAACCCACAGGGTGCCCTTCGAATCCACGAAGGACTCCCAGATGCCGAAGCCATGGTCGCCCTTAATAGCGGGGGAGAACTCCGGCAGCATCTTACCGCTGTCCTTATCAAACGCGGCAACCAGCTTGACCGAGTGAATCACGCTCGAACCGCCCACGGGGGTCCGCTTGTTACGCGAATCCTGGTAGAGGAAATCACCGCAGTGGCAGGCGCCATAGATGGTGTTACCGTGCAGGTGCAGATCCTGGAAGTCGCCACCTTCGCGGGTAATCGCGGTGTAGGTGGGGGTCAGAGAGGCCTTATCGTAACGAGAGATGAGGTGCTCAGTACCGCCCACCCAGACGCCGGTACCGGCATCCTGGACGTCGAACTGGAAACCCCAAATTTTGGTTTCATTACGCAGGTCAGAGACATTAGCGCCGGCAGGAATCTCAGAATGCTGGTACGCCCACGGGCTGCCCTTCTGCATATGCTGAGTAATATCAGCCACGCGGTAGGCAAGGCCGCCGTTGAGCCAGGTGAAGTAACCGGCTACGTAAACATGAGAGTTATCAGCGGAGGCGCTAATACCGTTGACAGTACCGTTGAACACCTGGCGCCAGTTACGGTCTATACTCACAATACCGGGCACACCGTTAGAAGGCTCGCCCAACTTAAAACGGGCAATATTGCGCGAATACGCCTCACCCGCCTTTTCACTTTCATAAATGTGGGTAAAGGTGCCGCCAATATACACGTAGTCACCCTGACGGTGAATGGTCTTCACCGTCATGACCTCGGTACGAATGCGATCTTCGACTTTAACCTGGGCCCATTCAGGGGCAACTTCACCGGTCGTAGCGTCAACAACGACGAAGCTCTCATGCTTCTTACCGTTAACCAGGGTAAAGGTGCCGCCAACCGCCAGACGGTTATTCGGCAGAGCCTCAACAGCCTTCACCTGACCATTAACAGTCAGCTTGAAGTCGCGGCGCAACTCGCCGGTTTCCGGGTCAAAAGCAGCAATATTAGATTGCGCAACATGCTCACCGGTAGAGGACTCAAGGTACTCGAAGTCGCCGCCAATAAACACGCTGGAGGTGCCGTTGCCGTGATCGACCTCGGTGATGGCCTCAACATAGGTGTTCATCTCGCCGGTTTTACCGGAGGCGGTCTTAGAACTGGTGCGCCAGCGCCAATCCGCCGAACGGCTACTGGGCAGGGCACGACGAGCGCTCGCCTGAGTACCGGAATCCGGGATAGCACCCAGATGCAAATCGTTCTGGGTCAGCTTCGGGCGCAGGAACATCTGGGTGTAACCGAAAGAGGTTTCACCGTTGCCTTCCTTGCCGTAAATATAGGAGTTCCGCGCGTCGGTCAACGCCGGCTCAGAACCATCCTGGGAAATGGGAGCGTTCGCACCGTAACGGAAGCCCATACGGTAATCCTGCGAGGCCATTTCCTCAAAGAGCATCGTCCTGAAGCCGTAGTTCTGGCCGCCCAGCATATGGTCCTGCCACTCGCCGTTAAGCCAGTCCCTGCGGCCATTCTCGTCGTAGGAAGAGAACTCGCTAGGGTTCGTGACGACCGCGTTAGACCAGACAGCGTTCGAACGCAGAGCCCAGGTCCACTCGGAGGTCTGACGGCGCTCCACCGTCGCCTCCTGCCACTTAGTGCCAGAAGTGTTTACAGCGCGACGGAAACGGTAACCATCGGACAGCTGATCGGGGCGGGTGCCGTTGAGCAGCTGAGAAATAGTGGTACCCGAAAGCTGAATCGGGGTCTTTGCGGCGGGCAGGGAGCTCAGAGGCTTGCCCTGCTCGAGAGTCAAACCGGACGATGCGGGGGCGGCATCGCTGTAGAGCTGGGAGGTGTCACCCTGGCCCTCATAGTTTTCGGTCCAGCCGTCACGGCCCTCACCAATCTTGACCCAGCCGCCGCCATCAGTCTCCTGATCGCAGTAGAACTGAGTCGGCTGGCTCATCGCGGGAGTGTACAACCAGTAGGCGCCGCTCTTTGCCTCGGGGTTAGCCTGCTTGGCTTCCCAACAGCTGGCGGCAGCACGCTCGGAGGTCGTGCCATTGTAGAAAGCAGAGTCCCTTTTTTCCGCAGTCTGTTCGACAGCGGTACTCGGCGTAATAGCGGGGATAGCTACGGGCAAAGCCAAGGCCGTAGCAATGCTCAAGCAAAGAGTTGAGCGGGTTATAGCAGAACGAGAAAAGCCTGAGCCCGTCATGCCAAGGTGGGCTTTCATAATATCTCCAAATGAATGCCAAGAAATGTTATTGAACGCGCATCAACATTAATGCGCTATGGACGATAATGCGCGGTTTCCAGCGAATCATAGCTGGAAACCGGCATCTTTAGTTAGACCCTAACAATCAGGATTGTTCGGGAAATCATGGGTCGCAATCTTCCACTGACCATCGACCTGAACGAGGGTGTAAATATTGAGTGAACGCTTGGGAGAATTGTCATCCTTAACGGGCTGATTATTCTCGTCATAGATCTTCACAGAGGAAGAATCCATGCATACTTCCAGCATGCGCGCGGGCTGACCCTTGTACTGAGTTGCAGTCATACGGGGAGTGCCCACCACAGTGGAAGAACCTTCATAGTGCCAGCCTGCCAGTGCGTATTCGGAAGCCTGCACGGCAAACTCAGCCGCAGCGGAATCAACAGCCACAGCCTCGATGGAGCGAATCGTCTCATCATCGAGAACGGCACGAGCCTGCTCAACGTTCTGCTGCTCAGCCTCTTCATCACTGCTCGGGTCAGCGGTGCGTTCGGGAGAGGGAGCAGCGGAAGGAGCTGCCTTAACCTTGGTCAGAATGTTCTCAAAAGAATTGACCAGCTCGGTAGTCTTCTTCACTTCTTCAGTATCAACGGGCACGGAAGAAGCATTCTTCATTTCCTCCGAACCGGTGTAAATCTCTTCAAGCTTCTGGCCATCAGAAGAAGTAGCCTTAGCATCCGCCTTGGGGGACGCCTCGCCCGAAGCCTCAGCGGATGCAGAAGCGGTGCCCTGTTCAGAGACCTGGGGAGAGGTGCTCGACGACTGGTTTGACGAAGCGTGTGCAGAAGCGGAAACGCTTGCGGAAGCAGAAGCAGAAGCAGAGGAAGAGCTGTCGGTGCTCGGGTTTTCAGTGGCGCATGCGCTCAGAACCAGAGCAGATACTGCAAGGGTGCCCAGAGTGCCCAGAACGCGGGACCGGGAGGGCTGCTTGAAGAATGCTGACATAGGAAGCCTCTTTAGTGGTTGGAGTGAGATTGACTATATTCCGGAAGATAATACCTTGCGCGATGGCAAAGCACCTAAAGGCTAGCACGCAAAGCTGGGAGAATACTTAGACTCGCAAAAATAACGTTTTTATAAATGATGAGAATAGAACCTAGATAATGACCTAATATGCCCTATTTAGAAGGTAAATGTATATCTCTGGCTGAAAAAACCTTCATGTAAATGAATGAAATAGATTCACTATGTGCAAAAAAGTCCCGGACTGGTTATAAAACCAGCCCGGGACTATAGGACGAACGTCACTAAAATTCTTTGTCATAAAAGTGCATATCGTCCTGATGAGGGGTTATGCCGCCTGAACTGCCTCGGTACTTGCCGAATAGTTATCCGCAGTATCTACCGCACGCACATAGTATCGGGCGCCGTCGCGGTGGTCCACCGAATAGCTCGTACCAGTCACCGTTGCAATCGGACGATCATCGCGCAGAACCTGGTACTTCACATTACGTTCGGAAATACCCGACCAAGTCAGCTGATCCTTCGAGCCGTTCTTCGTCACCTTCAGGTTGCTCGGGGTAACCGGAGGAGCCACATCGCGAGGTGCGTAACGAGCGAAGCCAATAGTCGGCTGCACACCATTAGCACCCAGTGACTTACGGATATCGCCGCCAACCCACAGAGTGCCAGTAGAATCCACGAAGGACTCCCACACACCGTAGCCATACGTGCCGCTCATAATCGGTGCGAACTCCGGCAGCATCTTGCCGCTGTCCTTATCGAAGGCAGCTACCAGGCGAATAGTCTGAGCATCCTGTGCACTCTCCCACGCTTTCTCCCAAGTAGTTGAGTTCTGGTAGATGTAATCACCACAGTGGCACGCACCGTAAATAGTGTTGCCGTTCAGGTGCAGATCCTGGAAATCGCCACCCTCACGAGTAATCGCGCTGTAGGTGCGGCGCATGGTTGCCTTATCGTAACGGCTAATCATGTGCTCAGTACCGCCAAGCCACACCGAAGAACCAGCGTCCTGCACGTCGAACTGGAAGCCCCACATCAGACGCTCATTCTTCAGATCATTCAGACGGGCACCTTCAGGAATATACGAAGGCTGGTGGTTCCAAGTGCTGCCCTTCTGAGAGCCCGACTTCATGTGTGCAATACGGAAAGCCTCAGCACCATTGAGCTGAGTGAAGTAACCAGCGACGTACACATCGGTGTTGCCCTCAGAAGCGCTCACGCCGTTGACCGTACCGTTAAAGACCGGACGCCAGTTCCAGTCCACCTCGCCATTGCTCAACTTAATGCGAGCCAGGTTCCTAGCGTACGCATAAGTGGGGGAGGTCTGACCCTTCAGGTGAGTGAAGGAGCCACCAATATACAGGTAACCATCACGCACATGCAGAGTCTTAATCTGCACCGGGACAGAAGCAATGCGGCTCACCGGGCGGATATCCCAGTCCTTAGCGATCTGACCGGTCTGCGGATCCAGAATCACGAAGCCATTGTAGTACTCACCGTTCACCTGGGTGAAGGAACCGCCCACAGCAAGCAGACCGTTCGGCAGGGCCTCAACGGACTTCACCTGACCGTTAATCTTCGGGCGGAAGGAACGGCGCAGCTCGCCGGTACCCACCTCGTAACCCGCCAGGAACGCCTGCTCAACCTTCTCGCCGCTTGCCGACTCAACGTACGCGAAATCGCCACCGGTAAAGACAGCGCCACCAACCTCGGTGATAGCCTCAACCTGGGTGTTCATCTCACCCTTCTTGCCGGTGCCGGTGTCAGCGCTGGTGCGCCACTTCCACTTCTCGGAGTGGCTATTGGGTAGTGCGCGGCGATTACTTGCCGGAGCACCCTGCTGGCCATAGGCGTGCAGACCCTTAGCCGCCAAATCGTTCTGAGTCACCTTCGGGCGCAAAAACATCTGAGTGAATACCAGGGGAGGGTTTGTATCATTCGCCGGGCGGTAAATGTACGAGGACTGGTTGTTCATCTTGTACGCAGTCAGCCAGTTACCAATCTGGGCATGCACACCATACGAGAAACCCTGCTTATATCCCTGAGAGGCTTGCTCCACAAAGTACAAGCCGCGGAAGTCGTACGCATCATGGGAGAAAATACGACCCATCTGCGACTCGCGGGAAGAATAGTTATAACGAGTGTAGGGGTAAGGGTTCTTGATCGTAATATCAGACCAGTACATCCTCGCACGCAAAGACCACGACCACTGGGGGCTTGCCACACGCTTAGCGGTGAAATCCTGCCACTTAGTTCCTTCAACATTCAACGAACGGTGGAAACGCACGCCATCCGCCAAATCCTGCGGGCGACTACCGTTCAATAGAGCATCCACCTTATTCGAGGGAAGCTGCACCGCATCAAAACCGGTAGGGTTCTTATACAGCTGGTCAGCGTTACCACGACCGTAGTAGTTCTCGGTCCAGCTCTCACGACCGCGGCCAATCATGACCCAGCCGCCACCTTCAGTTTCCTGATCGCAATAGAACTGCTCAGGAGCACTCATCGCAGGAGTGTACAGCCAATAAGCGCCGCTCTTAGCCTGCGGGTTATTCTGCTTGGCTTCCCAGCAGCTCGCCGCAGCGCGCTCGCTCGAAGAACCATCGTAATAGCGGGCATCAGCAGCCTGTGCACCCGAAGCAATCGGGCCCAAAGAAGCCGCAACCATCGCAAAAGAAGCCGCCGCCGCACCCAAAGCGCGGGAACCAGAACGAGAAGCTACGCGAGAGCCCTCAAAAGCGGAAGAAGCAACGCCCTGCGAACGCCCTCCACGCGTGAACGGAAGAAAATTCATTTGTCTCTCCTAGAGACCTCAACCGGCACACAGCAGAAAAATGCAATTCACACAGCAGCACCCACCCAACACAAAGCACAGCATAGTGACCATGCAACGGGGGACGGAAGAAGCATTATGAACTGCACTAACAGCGGGTCTGCCACCGGAATCAGTGAGTGTAGTTATCGGAAATTGAATGAATGCGCCCCACCCCTCACGTACGAAGCCAACAGCGGCAACGCACCCGTACGAAGCGGAACGCTAAAAAATCTGTGAAGCCTCCCCTGCCGTACCAACAGCGAAGAATCACCACAGACAAAGATTCAGCCCATCATCGAAAAGGACGGAAGCAACCTATCCGACGCAATGAATCCCAACCCATCATAGCCGCCACAGGGGCGAAGAGATAGCAAACTGGGAAATCCGGACCAAACCAAAACTATAGGGGACATACACCCCGGGTGTACCGCCGCCTGCTCCGAACCCTGCAAACCCTGCAGAACCCGGAACAGGCGGCGGCTCAAAGAAAATAGATCAGCAACCTGACCTAAGCCTGAGCAGCTCCCGTAGAAGCCGAGAAATTCTCAGACGCATCGATGGAACGCACGTAGTAGCGAGCGCCATCGGTGTGCTCAACCTCGTAGCTGGTGCCCGAGACCGTAGCAATCACACGGTCATCACGCAGCACCTGGTAACGGGTGCCCGCCTCGCGAACGCCAGACCAAGACAGCTTATCCATCGAACCATCACGCTGAACCGACAGGTTCGACGGGGTCGACGGGGGAGTTACATCGCGAGGCGCAAAGCGAGCGAAACCGACAGTGCGCTGCTCACCATTAGCACCCAGCGAACGGTTGATGTCGCCGCCAACCCACAGGTTGCCGCGAGAATCCACGAAGGACTCCCAGACACCGTAGCCGCTAGCACCCTTCAGAACCGGGCTGAACTCGCCAACAACCTCGCCACTGTCCTTATCGAACGCTGCGACCAGGCGCATACGGTGAACCGCCTTCGACTCCTTCCAATAGGTGTGGTAGCCGGTGGAACCCTCAAAGAGAACGTCACCGCAGTGGCACGCACCGTAAATGGTGTTACCGCTCAGGTGCAGATCCTGCCAGTCGCCACCGTACTTAGAAATCGCG
>QWCC01001012.1_pt1 | contig 10437 bp, 10 predicted proteins | sample 1972491 | NCBI WGS metagenome assembly QWCC01 (sample SAMN09866718, study PRJNA288562) | Human oral metagenome isolate term5_saliva, whole genome shotgun sequencing... | isolation source: mouth | host: Homo sapiens | place: USA: California
AACGGTGTAAAATTGGAATATTTCGTTCTCTAGCCCCTACAATTTCAGGATTATCATCATTGATAGCAGTAGAGCGGATGACCACATCTACTCCTTCTATATGTGCAGCATCATGCCCCATAAAAATAGTAGCCCCTGCCTGTCTAAATTTTTCTGTAACAGCCGATTCTTGAATATCGGAACCAGATACAATAAACCCTTTTTCAATCAATACATGCGCAATAGCACGCATGCCAGAGCCTGCAATTCCGATTAAATGTATACGTTGATAGGTATCTAACATAGAGATACTCCTTCCTATAATCTCTTAATGGATAGAGCCAATGTAGCAATTTCTATAGCTGCCTTAGGCTTTCCTAATTGTAATGTAGCTTGGGCCATGCGTTGGCGACATTCTTGATCCTCTAACATAGCATCTACCGATTGTAATAATCTTGTACCATCTAACTCTTTATCTACTATCATCGTAGAAGCACCTGCCTCTACAAATGCTTTTGCATTGAAAGTTTGATGGTCAGCAGCTGCATAAGGGTAAGGAATTAAAATAGATGGTATACCACGTACAGCCAATTCTGCCAAGCCAATTGCTCCTGATCGGAAAATAGCCATATCTGATGCAGCCATGGCCATATCCATATTGTCTAAGTAAGGGACAATATGTGATGTTGGGCTGTAAACTTCTCCCTCTTGTATACCTAAGCTTTCACAAACACGACTGTATTCATCAGTTCCTGTAGCATGAATAATTTTAATATCCTCTCTACCTTTATAATGTTCATGGACAGCTAGCATAGCCTTATTAATACTCCGTGCACCACGGGATCCACCAGCTACTAAAATAGCTGTTTGTGTTTCTTGTAAGCCAAAATACGCCCTAGCTTCTTCTCGATTCGCAGTCACCACATTGGGGCGCACAGGGTTCCCTGTATACACTACTTGCTTTGCATTCGGAAAATGTGGAGTCGCTTCTTCATATCCTACCGCTACCACATCTACAAAGCGACTTAAAATTTTATTCGTTATACCTGGCACTACATTTTGTTCTTGGATTAATGTAGGAATTCCACGCAAAGCAGCTGCTAATAATAGAGGGCCACATACATAGCCACCAGTACCAATCACAATATCTGGTTGAAACTTAGAAATTAATCGATTCGCTTTCCATAAAGACCATATCGTTTTCCCTGCAGTAACCAATGTATCTAAAGATAATGTACGCTGTAAACCTTGCACCGGCAATGTGGTAAATGGAATTCCTTCTTTAGGAACAATGCGGGACTCAAGGCCTCTTTCAGTTCCTACATAGAGAAAGTTAGCATCTACCATTGTTTCTAATGTTTTATAAATCGTGAGGGCTGGATAAATGTGTCCTCCAGTACCGCCACCTGAAATCATGATATTCATGTATATCCCCTTACAATCGTTCTACCAATCTTCGGAAGTGATCTCCTCTATCTTCAAATCGTGCATACCAATCAAAACTTGCACAAGCTGGAGATAATAATACTACATCCCCATCTTCCGCTATACGAGCACTTAGGGATACTGCCTCTTCCATAGATTCACAACGATGAATGTGTGGCACTCCCACTTTGACAGCAGCTTCTGCAAAACGTTGTGCTGCTTCACCAATAAGAATTAACTCTTTTACATTAGTTTTCACTAACTCCATCATTTCTTCCAGATCTGTCATTTTATCTTTACCACCTGCAATCAACACAAGAGGTGATGTAAAAGATTCTAAGGCTTTAATAGTGGAGTCCGTATTAGTTGCTTTAGAATCGTTATAATAGGTAACTCCATGCAAGGTACGAATGCGTTCCAAACGATGGGCTACACCATGAAATTTTGCAATAGCCTGATGGATATCTTCTACATCTACACCCAATGCATATGTTAAGGCAATAACACTCAGAATATTTTCAATATTGTGAGATCCTGGGATATGAATATCTTTTGTAGTGATAATTGGGACTGCTTTCCCTTGCATCACTGCATAACATGTATTATTGTCAAAATAAGCTCCATCTGTGACAGGTCTTTCTTGGCTAATTCCTAACACATGTCCTTTTACTCGTTTTGCCATGTCTGCCACAATCGGAGAATCAAAGTTTAATACTGTCCAGTCCCCTAATTCTTGGTTACGGAAAATATTTTCTTTTGCCTCTTGGTATCGTTCCATGGTTTTATGGCGTAACAAATGGTCTGGTGTCACATTTAGCAAGATAGCCCCTTTAGTGCGAAACTTATCTATACTCTCTAATTGGTAAGATGAAAGCTCTGCTACCAATACACCTGTTTCAGGTACTGCCAAGGCTTGTTCACTCAAAGAGTAACCAATATTACCACCTACATACACATCCCATTTTGCTTCTTTCAATACTTCTGCCAACAAAGAAGTCGTTGTCGTTTTACCATTCGTACCTGTGACGCCTAAAATTGGAGCTTTTGATACTTCATAAGCAATTTCTACTTCCCCTACTACGGGAATATTTCTTTTTTTCGCCTCTTGAATAATAGGTATCTCTAAAGAAATACCAGGCGATACAACCACTCTTGTAGCTGTATCAAGCAACACAAAATCTTGTTGCCCTGTAATCACTTCTATATGACTCTCTGCCAAACGCTGACTTTCAATAGGATCAAAATCAATTTGTTTATAATCATTAAGCGTTACAGTAGCGCCTAATTTAGCCAATGTATGGGCTACACCAATACCACTAAGTCCCGCACCTAATACCAATACATGAGAACCTGAATAATCCATTCTAACCACCTAACCCTATATGCAAGAATAACGGCCCTTACTAGTAGAGCCGTAATCTATATTATTTCATGCTTAACAGTACTATACCTAAGAAAGCCATTACTAAAGAGACAGCCTCAAAGTGATGGTGAATTGGGCTCATACGGAAAATACGAACCCCTCTAGTTTTAAAAGATGCTACCTGTAAAATAACAGATAATGCTTCTACTACAAATACAAAGCCTATCACAATTAATAGAAGTTCTGTTTTTGTGGCAATAGCCATCCCTGCAAAAGCACCACCTAATGCTAAGGAGCCTGTATCACCCATAAACACTTTAGCTGGATTCGCATTGAAATATAAGAATCCTAAGCAAACTGCGCTTACGACAATACCAAAGAAGGTAACACTTAAAGAACCTACTAATAATCCTACCACTGCAAAGGCAGCCCCTGCAATAGCAGAAATACCAGTTGCTAATCCATCTAAGCCATCTGTTAAATTAACAGCATTAGTGGTTCCCAATATAATAATAAAAGCTAGCGCATAATAGGCATAACCAAGATCTACAGTGATATCCACTAAAGGAATCCACAAAGTAGTTGGCAAGGCTGCATAGGCGATTGAGATATAACAAAATACGACAGCCAATACCGCTTGACCTAGTAATTTTTGTTTTGCTGTTAATCCTAAGTTACGACGTTTGACAGCTTTGATAAAATCATCACTAAATCCTAATGCACCATGTCCTAAGGTTAAAAATAATAGCATCCACAATGTTACAGAATAGGGTGGTACTATGCAAACTGTAATGACTAAAGCTAGCATCATAAACAATCCGCCCATTGTTGGTGTCCCAGCTTTAGCTAAATGTGCCTGAGGTCCATCTTCACGAATCGACTGTTGTGCTTTCAATCGCTGCAATAGAGGAATCCCTATTTTACCGAATACTAATGTACTTACTAGGGCTAAGCCAAAGGCTAATGCATAGTCCATATTCATGTCACATGTCTCCTTACTTATTCATGTCGTTCTTTAAAATCTTCTATAATACGTTCCATTTTAAGACCACGAGATCCTTTCACTAGAATCACATCGCCATCTCGTTTTACATCATAATAGGCATTGGCAATATCAAGATGACTTTTCCCTACATACACATAAGGAACACCCACTTGTTTAGCTATAGAAGCAGTAGTTTTCATCATATCACCAAAAGTAAATACCATATCATAGTGCTCTTCTCCAAGAAGTTTACCAATCTCTTCATGAGCTAGTTTAGAATGATCTCCCAATTCTAACATATCTCCTAGCATAGCTATTTTACGAGCTCCTTGTAATTGACTCATGGCACGAATGGATTCTGCCATACTATTTGGGTTCGCATTATACGCATCATTCAGAACTGTAAAGGTTGGAAATGCTACAATTTCTTGACGCATTGGAATTCCTGGAAATTCTTTAAAAGCTTCCACAATTTCAGCTTTTGGTACACCCAAAATCGTGCCAACTGCAATAGCGGATAAAGCATCATATACATTGTGAATACCAATCATTGGCAAAAATACTTTCCATTCACCAAAAGTATCACGAACAGTAAAATTAATGCCTTTTGATGTATATTCTAATTGAGTCCCTTGTACGTGAGAACCCTCTTGCATACCATAGGTCATAACCTTTGCATCCGTTACCTGTTCCATAGGCAATACAAAAGAATCATCATGATTCAATACAGCCGCCCCAGTACTCGGTAATGCTTCTATCAATTCTTGCTTAGCTTTTCCAATGTTTTCTTGAGACCCTAATAGTTCAATATGGCTAGTACCTACATTAGTAATAACTCCTATTGTAGGTTCTGCAATCTCCGCTAATTCAGCAATTTGACCAAGCCCACGCATCCCCATTTCAAGAACGCATACATCATGATCTTCCGTCAATTGCAATAACATCTTTGGAACACCAATTTCATTATTATAATTTTTCTCTGTTTTTAATACTGTAAAAGCTTTTTCCAATACAGCACTAATCATTTCTTTTGTTGTTGTTTTCCCAGAGGAACCAGTGATTCCAATAATAGGGATAGGAAAGCGTCTACGATGATAGGTTGCTAACTGCTGATACGCCTGTAGTGTATCTTCTACTTCAATACAGACTAAGCCCTCTATCGTTTTTCCTCGTTTTACTACAGCACCTGTAGCACCACGTTCTTTGGCAACTGTTAAGAAGTCATGACCATCAAATGTCATTCCTTCCAAAGCAACAAATAATCCATTTTTTCCAATTGTACGGGTATCAGTTGATACATCAGCAAAGGAACAAGTACTTGTTCCTGCATAGAACCCTTGTGTTGCCTCTAGAACTTCTTGCACTGTAAATTGTGCCATATTATTTCTCCTTCAAGGCTTCTCTTGCCACTTCACGATCATCAAAATGAATCGTTTCATCTTTTAAAATTTGATAATCTTCGTGACCTTTACCAGCAATAATAACTACATCTCCAGTAGTCGCCTCTCCGATTGCTTTATGAATAGCTTCACGGCGGTCTACAATCACTTCATAAGTCACAGCATCATGTAATCCTTCTTTCACCCCTACTTCTACATCTTTTACAATTTGTATAGGATCTTCTGTACGTGGGTTATCGGAAGTCACAAACACTCGATCTCCAAACTGTGCTGCAATACGCCCCATGATTGGACGTTTCGTAGCATCTCGATCACCACCGCAACCAAAAACAACTAAAATACGGTTATCAACAATTTTCTTCGCTGTTTGTAAAATGTTTTCTAGTCCATCTGGTGTATGTGCATAATCAACAACCACTGCAAAATCTTGTCCTTCTTCAATGAGCTCAAAACGTCCTGGCACGGCTGTAAAAGTAGTTAAAGCACTTACAATCTCCTCCATCGTCAATCCTTCATATAAAGCCGCTCCTACGGCAGCCAAGGTATTATACACATTGAACATACCAGCAATTTTTGTGGAAATTGAATAGTTTTTTCCATCATAGGACAAGTTGAACTTAGAAGATTTAGCAGTAATAGCTAACTCAGAGGCATTCATAGTACCTTTACCTTCTGTACTATACGTAATCATAGGTGCTGTAGTCACATCTACAATAGCTTGACCATAATCATCATCTACATTTATAACAGCACCTTTACCTTCTTTCATCTGATAGGATGCACTTACTTGTTTAAATAGCTTAGATTTTGCTGCTAAATAATTATCGAATGTCTTATGAAAATCCAAATGATCTTGAGTTAAATTAGTAAATACAGCTGTATCGTACTCTACCCCCGCCGTACGACCTAATGCTAGCGCATGAGAAGATACTTCCATAATACAATGTGTCACACCAGCATCCACCATTTGCTGTAAAATTTGCTGTAAATCCGCTACATCTGGAGTTGTATTATGAATTGGATAGGATTGATCATCAATCAAAATATGAACTGTACCAATAATCCCCACTGTATAACCTTGGGATCGTAGCATATGTCCAATAATATGTGTAGTTGTAGTTTTACCATTTGTTCCGGTTACACCAATCATCCGCATTTTAGAAGCTGGATAATCATAGAAGAATGGAACAGCATCTTGCAAAGCTTGACGCGTATCGTCTACGTATAGAACGGTTACATTATCTGGTACTATGACTGGTTTTGATGCAATAATCGCCACAGCCCCGTCCTCTATAGCCTTATTCACAAAGATATGACCATCGACAGTAGCACCTACTAAACATATAAATAAACTTCCTTCTTGCACTGTTCTGGAATCCGCAGTAATATGACTTACTACAGATGTTACAGGTCCTTCTACCTTCTTAGGAGATACAATTTTTACTATTTCTTCCACTCGTTTCATCTGCATTCCTCCAATCAAAGTGAAAGCAGCCCAAAAGGACTGCCTTCATTATTCTCTAATATCCTTTTTCATCGTAACATTACGTTCTTCCACTGTATTCTTGCTAGTGTAAACGAAATTATCTGGTAATACCATGCCAAGTTTTTGTTGTGCAATCTTTTGAATGCGTGTAGGAGATTTTAACTCTGCTAATACTAGATTATACTCATAATTAGTGCGATTTTCTAAAACTATTTGATCTTGTAGATTGACAGTTTCTTTTCTTGTATTTTCTGTGACACCAGTTAATAACAAACAAATCATACCGAATACAATTCCCATAAGAACTGTAGCCAAACAGTGTCGCATATCTGGCGTAAGATCCATAATAAAGTCAGGGGCATTGGATTTCTTTCTTCTGACTGGTTCAACATAGGGCGCTGATTGTTCCCAATACGCGGCCTTTCGCACTAACATAAATATTCCTCCTAACTATAATTTTACGGCTACCCTTAACTTGGCACTACGGGACCGTGGATTTACTCCTACTTCTTCTTTGCTTGGCTCTACAGCCTTATTCTTAGCTTTCACTGTTGGCACATGATGACATACACAGACTGGTAAATTAGGTGGACATGTGCAACCTTGAGATAATTCTTTAAAAGTTTGTTTGGTGATTCTATCCTCTAGAGAGTGGAATGTAATCACAGCTATTCTTCCATCAGGCTTTAGCATGGATGTAGCATCTACAAAAGCATCATGCAAAATTTGAAGTTCCTGATTCACTTCGATACGAAGTGCTTGAAAGGTTCGTTTTGCTGGATGCGGACCATCTTGTCTAGCCTTTGCAGGTATGGCACGTTTGATGATATCCACCAGCTGAAATGTAGTCACTATAGGCGATTCTTCTCTAGCTTCCACAATAAATTGAACAATTCGTTTGGCCCAACGCTCTTCCCCATAGTCCCAGATAATGCGATACAAGTCATCACTCGAATAGGTATTCACTATTCTTTCTGCCGTTAAAGATCCACTTTGATTCATACGCATATCCAAAGGTCCATCTTGCATATAAGAAAACCCTCGATCCGCCGTATCTAATTGATGGCTAGAAACCCCTAAATCAAATACAAATCCATCTATTTCATAAATGCCTGACTCTTGTAAAGCTTGTTTTAAGTTAGAAAAGTTTGTTTGAATCACTTTCACCTGACAAGACAAATCAGATAATCTCTGAGAGGCTGCCTCTAATGCCGCTACGTCTTGATCTAAACCAACAATCATACCTTTTGAGGATAACCGTTCTCCAATGGCATGGGAATGTCCCCCACCACCTAATGTACAATCCACATAGGTTCCATCTGGTTTAATTGCCAATCCGTCTAGCGTTTCACTGAGTAATACACTCACATGATGAAAGTCCATAATGCCTCACTTAAAATCCAATATCATCCAAATCAAGTTCTTCTGCCATCGCCTCAATATTACCATAAATTTCGTTGTTATAAGCTTCCCAACGAGTTTTACTCCAAATCTCGATGCGTTCGCCATTACCAACTACAACTACATCTTTTTTTAACTCACCATGAGCACGAAGATTGCTAGGTATTAATACACGACCTTGTTTATCAAACTCAAGGTCAGCAGCACCACCTACAAAAAAACGCACTAATCCACGTTGGTTGGCTTTATTAGAGCTTTGAGAACTTAATTTTTTTGCAATTTCATCAAACTTTTCTTGTGTGTAAATGGCTAAGGTGTTATCAAAATATCTAGTAACAACACAGGTATCACCTAGTTGTTCACGCATTTTGGCAGGAACTATCATACGTCCTTTACTATCAATTGTATGTGAAAATTCACCTTTAAACATAGCAAGGACACCTCCTTTTCCTACACCTTCTCGCCCTTATTACCACTATATGGTAAATTTTACCACAATTCCCCACTTTTAACAACAAACAAATACTAATTTAATAGATATTTATACATATTATTTTCTCATACTCATTACTACCGAACATTATTGCTAATATTTATTAATATGTTCGTATATTTCACTTTAATATCGAACATTTTATTATTTAAAAAAGGTGGTAAAAAGTGGGAGTAATTTTACATATTTTGCCAATATTTATATAAAATGATATCCAATTAAACAGTGCATCCCTAATCCTTATACTTACTAATTTTAAAACAAAAAAGATAGCCGAATCATTGATTCAACTATCTTTTTATCACTTCTATAGTAACTATTCTATTGTCTCTATTTTTCTCTTAGTTTATAATTGCCCCACTCGTTTCATAGCATCATAAATTCGCTGTGCCAATCCAGTAATTTGTCTTTTAGGAATGGAACATACAGCAATGCGAACACCACCTGCTACAGGAATTAAAAATACATTTTCTTTTTTCAATTCATCTGCCAAGACCTTTGGATCATCGCTTGGAATTGTTGCAAAGAAGCCACCCATGTATGGCAACATTGGTAAGCCAATCGCTTTTCCTTCACATTCCAAGATACCTGCCCGTTCTTCTACGAGACGAGAGTAGCAATTACGTTCCTCTTCATAACGTTTTAATTTTTCAGGATCAAGCACGATATTAGCAACCGTACGCATAGCAGGTCTATTAATGTTAGACCAAGTACCACGAGATGTCATTTGGTTAATATCAAAAAACTCCTGTGCCACTTCTTTATCAGAAGTAATACCTAACATACAACCAACACGTTGACCATACATGGTGAATCCTTTTGAAATACTATAGCATACAACTGTTAAAATATCTTTTGACAAATGCTCAAACTTTTTAAAGAATCGACGTACATCTTCTTTAGGTCCGGAGAAATCAATATACGCAGCATCTACACCAATAATAACTTTATTTTTACCTGTATTCACTATACCTTTCACTAAGTCTAATACATTATCCCAATCGCTGTCGCACAAGGAAAACCCTGTTGGATTATTGCCAGGTGTATTAAAAATCACTACTACATTTTCTTGTTTCTCAGCAATATCTAGCACTAAAGATTGCAAAGCTTCAAAATTGAACTTATAGTTCTCATCAAATAATGGGTATGTAACTAATTCTCGTCCATTATCTTGGCATATTTGCTTGTATGCCCCCCAGTACCAATCAGCGGTGATTACCTTATCACCTAGTTCTGTATAATTGTGAACCAAGTGATGAATACCACCTGTACCACCCGCTGTGGCTATCCCTTCAATATAGGCATCTGGCCGAGATTGTCCAAAACATTCTTGTTTACATGCTTCCACAAACTCTTTTAACCCTTCAATCGGTGCATATGCAACATATTCATTACGTGGCAAATTACGAAACTCATCTTCTACCACCTTCAAGAAAACAATATCGCCATTTTCATCTAGGATAGATCCGACAGTTCCAATTAATACATTTTCTTTGCCATATTGTTTCGCTGCCTCTTGAGCTTGTGAATTTGTCGCAAAGATAACATCATTTGCTTTTTTCCCACGCGCTTGTTTTGCTGCCATACTCATAGTAAACACCTTCCTATATTAGTTATATATTTTATATTTATAATACTAGTTTACAAGAAAAATCATTCTCTTACAAGACATGTAGCTCATGTATACACAATAGTTTTTAGCACTATTCAATTCTTTTTATATTGTAATAAATGTCACCATACAATATAGCTTATGTAATAAAAATACTTTTTACAGTGATTATTCGTTATATAATGAAATCTATGCACCTTTATATCCTAGATTCTACATACTCTTATAATAGTATACATATACTCCATTTCTATCGACAACAATCACAAATTCAAACTACTTAAACTAAAAAG
>QWCC01001292.1_pt1 | contig 10432 bp, 11 predicted proteins | sample 1972491 | NCBI WGS metagenome assembly QWCC01 (sample SAMN09866718, study PRJNA288562) | Human oral metagenome isolate term5_saliva, whole genome shotgun sequencing... | isolation source: mouth | host: Homo sapiens | place: USA: California
GTGGATATGTTTTTCGTGTTGTCGGGCTATTTGATTACGACCATTATTAGCCGCGAGATTCACGACGGCAGCTTTTCGTTTCTCGAGTTTTACAAACGACGTGCCAAACGCATCTTGCCTGTCTTTGCCTGTGTATTGCTTTGCACGACGGTCGTTGCCGCCATTTTCTTTTTGTCTTTCGATTTGCGCCAATACGTCAAATCCGCCGTCTATGCCTTGCTGTTTGCCGCCAACCTGTTCTTTGCCCGCCGCGGCGGCTATTTTGATGCGGATGCGACGGAAAAGCCGTTGCAGCACATTTGGTCGCTGTCGTTGGAAGAACAGTTTTACTTTATTTTCCCCGCGTTGCTGATTTTGTTTTTCCGTCTCAGCAAACGGCGCAATGTGCGGACGTTTATCCTTTTGCTGATTGTCATCAGCCTGTTTTCCGCGCTGTTGCCGACTTTGGGCATGGAGGCGTATTTCCTGCCGCATGTGCGTGCTTATGAGCTGTTGGTCGGTTCGCTTTTTGCCTTCATTCCGCCTGCCGAACAAAACGATAAAGCCAGTACGCCGCTATTCGGATGGCTGATGATGGCGGTCATCGCCGCCACGCTGGTGCTGCCCTACGGCATCCTGCCCGGCGCGGGAAACATCGAACGGCTGCTTTGCTGTCTAGCGGTCGGCGGTTTGATTTATTCGGGCAAATCATTGCAGATGCAGGAAGGTTTCAATACGTCCAAACTGTTGAGCCTCAAGCCGGTGGTGTTTATCGGGTTGATTTCGTATTCGCTGTATTTGTGGCACTGGGTGGTGTTGGCGCTCATGCGCTACATTTATATGGACGCCCAGCTGCCGCTTGCCGCATCGGCATTGGCTGTCATCATCATGCTGCTGTTGTCGGTATTGTCTTATTATTTTGTGGAAACACCGGCGCGGAAGGCGAAGAATTTTACGACGGCGAAATTCAAATGGAGCATGGCGGCTTATTTCGCGCTGCTGATTCCTGCGGCAACCTACCTGATGACCGCCAAACCCGCCGCGTTTGAAAGCAGTTTGTACAAGGCTGATGAAAGCAAAATTTGCGTGGACACGTTGACCAAAACCGACTGCGCCGTCGGTGCGGCAAACCAAAAACCTGAAGTTTTGGTCATCGGCGACTCGCATGCCGCCCATTTGAGTCCCTTCCTCGACATTGTCGGCAAAAAAGAAGGCTGGTCGGCAGACGTTATCACGTCCAACAGCTGCGCCACCGCGTTCGGATTCGTCCTGCCCGACAGCGACCGCCGCGCCGACCGCTGCAATCCGTATAACAGGTTTATCGAACAAAAAACCAAAGACTATCCTGTCATCATCATTTCGCAACGCTGGTTCCTCCATACCGCCAAACCGGAATTTTTGGAACGGTTCGTTGCCGTTGCGGCGTTATTATCTGAGACAAAAGCTCGGCATCGACATCAATTATGTTTCAGAGGATAAAAAGGCAGAAATCCGCGATTCCGCCAAGTCGGAAGACGAAGTCGAAAAAATCGTGAAGCAGCACCGCGGCGTGCAGTGGGTGGACTTTATGCAGTACATCCCCGCGGACAAACTTATAGACGGGCTGCCGGTGTATTTCGATACCAACCACCTCAACCCGTTCGGTTCAAGTAAAATTGCCGAAATGTTTATCAACGATAAACGCACCCTGTTGAAATAAGCACAAAGGTCGTCTGAAAACAGATTCAGACGACCTCTTTAAAGCAAAAGGATACCGTATGACTCAAGAACACTTTCCCGAATTTTTCGAGCAAGCCCCGACGCTGACCGTCCAAGACGCGCTCGCCGAATTTCTCGGCGCTGCAGAGGAGGGCATCATGCAGTATCGCTACGCCGATGCCGTCCGCCTGTGCGGACACTCCTGCCCCACCGTTGCAGGCGCGTACCTCATGACGCTTAAAGGCCTGAAAGCACTTTACGGCAGCGACCTGCCGCAGCGCGGCGGAATCGAAGCCGCCATGCAGGGCGCGCGCGACGAAGGCACGGTCGGCGTTACCGCATCCGTCGTCCAACTCTTAACCGGCGCCGCTCCCGAAACCGGCTTCGGCGGCGTCGGCCCGCAAGGACGTTTCGCCCGCCGCAACCTGTTGAGTTTCGATGCCGACATCGAAGGCACGCTGACCCTGCGCCGCAAAGACAACGGCAAAACCGTCGCCGTCAGCCTCAACGCCGCCATGCAGCCCTTCGCCCCCGAAATGCGCGACATCATGCCCAAAGCCGTCAGCGGCACCGCCACCGCAGAAGAACTCAAACGTTTCGGCGAACTCTGGCAGGCGCGTGTTAAAGCCTTCTTGATTGATTTGGCAGACAATCCCCAATTCGTCATCGTTCGCGAAATCTGAAGCCCATCCTTTTCAGACGACCTCTCATGTTCGGAGGTCGTCTGAAAACAAATCCACACATCACACCCATCATGATTACCATCCGCAACGTCAGCTTCCACATCGGCGGCAACCCCATCCTCAACAACGTCAGCCTCGACATCCCCGAAGGCGGCATCACCGCGCTCATCGGTCCAAACGGCGCAGGCAAATCCACGCTCCTCTCCTTCATGGCGCGCCTCCGCCCGCTGAAACAGGGCAGCATCAGTTACGCCGGCAAAGATGTTTCGACCACGCCCACCGCCGATCTGGCAAAAACGCTCTCCATCCTGACCCAAGAAAACAGCGTCATGAGCCGCATTACTGTGCGCGACCTGCTCATGTTCGGGCGTTATCCCTACCACCAAGGCAGACCGACTCCCGAAGATCTTGCCATTGTCGAAAACGCACTTTCCGAGTTCAAACTGGACAGCTTTGCCAACCGCTACCTGACCGAACTCTCCGGCGGACAACGCCAACGTGCCATGATTGCCATGGTCTTCTGCCAAAGCACCGATTACGTCCTCTTGGACGAACCGCTCAACAACCTCGATATGTACCACGCCCGCGCCCTCATGCAGCTGCTCCAGCGGCTGACCCGCGAACACAAGCGCACCACCGTCGTCGTCCTGCACGACATCAACCAAGCCGCCGCCTACGCCGACCACGTCGTCGCCATGAAAAACGGGCAAGTCGCCATGACCGGCGCGCCGAACGACATTTTTACTGCTGAAAATATTAAAGATTTGTTTGATATGGATGTGGACGTATTGGACTATCAGGGCAAGAAACTGGTTATCCATCACGTTTGAGATACGGATGTGGAAAAGGTCGTCTGAAAAGTTTTCAGACGACCTTTTGCTATATCCATCTTATTTGAGCAGCTAGGCAGATTGAGGGTGCATCAAGTTTAAACTGGTAGGGTGTTGCCCTCACTTCAGCTCGCGGAGAGGCATTTTCTAAAGTGTTGAAGCACCTTAAAAAATCGGTTTCGTACGATTTGTACTGTCTGCGGTTTCGCCGCCTTGTCCTAATTTAAACTTAATCGACTTTATCGCGTTATTTCCGTTTTACAGGAACTTGGCGGCAAGGTATCCGGCAGCCACCAAGCCGAACATGGCAAGAATACCCAATACGCTGATCAGGATGTAGGTGTTCTTTTTGGATTGCAAAGCAGCCAATTGGGGATCTTCACCCAATTCTTGGCGGAGTTTGCTTTCCAGTTCCGAACGGATTTGTTTGCGCAGGAGTTTTTCTTCACGCTCTTTTTCGATTTGCAGCTTATGGGCGATTTCCGCTTGTTTTTTATGCTCAAACGCCACCCGTTCCTGCCATTCGATGCGCTTGCGCTGGATGATTTGCTCGGTTGCGCTGGCAAGGTGGAAATGGCAGACGGGACATTCCGTCGCCTCATGATCCTCAATCAGGGTCAAACATACGGGACACTGGCGGATTTCAGGAGCCGCTTCTTCCTGTTCTTCACCGCTGAGATCCAGCTCCAATTCCATCGATTGGCGGACGATGACATCCAATCCCAAATAATTGAAATATTGTTGGGCGTTTTCACGTTCGTCTTGGGTGCAGTTCTCGGCAATAATGGCTTGCGGACGTTCGGCAAGCGCTTGAACCAAATCTTCGGCTTCTTTTTCCGGCAGATTATCGTACAAGCAGGCGTTGATGCGCTCGCGATCGACATCCGGCGGATAAGAAACATAAACGTCGTAAAGTTTATCTTGTTTCTTCATTGTGATCCCATGAGATATAAAATCCTGCTTTGTTATTTGAAGGCAGGTATTTAGTGTCGGTTTTGTTATAAAGTATAGATTATTATTCGTCTATTTGTCTTAACCGAAGGATAAAGGGTATTTTATTCGGCTGAAATAGTATAAATGCCCGATTCTGACCGATTATAGTATATTAATGAATATTACCAAATGGAACTATGAATTATAAGATAGATGTTATTGCTTTGAAAGCATATCAATCTAAAAGGCCGCCTGAGTGAACAGACGGCCTTTTTTAGAAAACGGCGTATTAGACGGAAAATGAAGAACCGCAACCGCAAGTGGTCTCCGCATTCGGATTGCGGATAACGAATTGGGAACCTTGCAGGCTTTCGGTGTAGTCGATTTCCGCACCGACCAAATATTGATAGCTCATCGGATCGACCAAGAAAGTCAGCCCGTTTTTTTGGATTTCAAAATCGTCATCGTTTTTGATTTCGTCAAAGGTAAAACCGTATTGGAAGCCTGAGCAGCCGCCGCCGTTGACGAATACGCGCAGTTTCAAGTCGGGATTGTTTTCTTCGGCAATTAAATCAGCTACTTTGGTGCAGCAGCTTTCTGTAAAAATGATAGGGCTTTCGTCTGACATGATGTGATTCCTTTTATATGAATATTGCCAGTATTGTCGCGCAAACGGATTCTTGAAGCAAGAAGAGGGTGTTACGGGTCGGGCGGCAATATCTGTCAACCGCTTACATGGCTGCAATCTCAAAAAATTTCAATAGGCAGGCGGACAGCCTTTACACCGTCCGTCCTGTTAAAAAATAGGAAAACATGAATTCAGGTCGTCTGAACACAACGCAGATCAGATAATCCGTCCAAACCATTCCACGCGGCCGATGATGGCAACATCTTCGGTCATTTTGTTTAAATCGATTTCAAAGGCCGGATAGGCTTCGTTGGCGGAGATGACGTTGACGATGCCGCCGGGGATGACTTGCAGCCGTTTCACCAAAAGATTTTCATTGATACGCAGAACATATAACCCATCGCGCGGGGTGGTTTCGCTACGGTTGATGAGGATGGTATCCCCGTCGTTCAGGACGCCTTCCATAGAGTCGCCTTTGACGGAAATGACCGACAGGTTTTTGGTGTCGCGGGTAACGTAGTTTTCAATCCAGTAACGGCGGAATGCCATGGTAAACATGGGTTTTTCATCGCCGACAAGCTGTCCGTGTCCTGCGGCGGCATGGATGTCGTAGCGCGGAACGAAGATAAATTCGTCAATATCGACCGGATTGCCCAAAGTGTCGTAAGCGGTGGCTTTGGGCGGCTCGGTATTGGGAAACGGCTCTCCTTCTCCCGTCAGAAGCCAGTCTATGCTGCATCCTTTGAGCTGTTTGATTTTTTTCAGGGTTTCGGATTTGGGTAATCCGCCCTCGTTCCAGATGCGGCTGAAGCCGGCAATGGTCATATCGATATCGGCTGCGATTTTGGCTTGTCGTGCTTCATCTTTCCATAGAAAAGCCAGTCTGTCTTTAAAGGTATCCATGTTGTTCCTTTGGTTTAAGTGTGATTTTTAATACACTTTGAATGGTTAATGTGTATTTTACCTTAGTTTTTATCAAATTGTAAGAAAAATATTAGTTAGGCTAAGAAAAAGTATTGCTGTTTTTGTTTTTTCTGAGTATTATGTACTCATTGTTAGATTAATCGAATAATTTCGGTTCAAAAATACTTTTATTTTTAATTTGTGTCTCAGTTTTGATGCTTTATTCTGATTAATCTGATTTTTTATACTGAATTATGTTTTATTTGAATGTGTTTTAGATTTTGTTGGAGGCTGTGAAAATGACTCGTTATCGTAAAAATGCTTGGTTGGTTCTGACTGCTTTTGTATTGGGTTTTTTGGCGTTTCCTTTCAGCTATTCGCAAGCGCATCAATCTGATATCAGCGTTTCGGCACAAGAGTGCGAGCAGTTGAATAATTTGGTTTTGGAAAATATGAACGGGCAGCAGCAAGTATTTGCGCGCGAGTGTGATACGGTTGAGGCTTCGCATGATTGGGAGCGGCAGTACGGCAATTTGAATGAAGAAGAATTGGTTGCCGGTATTGTGTATGAGTGAGTGGCTGTGAGGCTGCTGTTATGAAGCTCTAAATCTGGAGGCGGGGAATTTTTGAGTTTTATAGTGGATTAACTTTAAACCATTACGGCGTTGCCTCGCCTTAGTTTAAAGAGAACGATTCTCTAAGGTGCTGAAGCACCAATTGAATCGGTTCTGTACTATCTGTACTGTCTGCGGCTTCGTCGCCTTGTCCTGATTTAAATTTAATCCACTATATAATGGACGGGCAGGGTAGGCATGCGCCGTGTGGTTAAAGCTCGCCAACTAGAAATTCTTTAGATTTGTGATTTGGAAGGCATTTGCTATTGTGGTTGTTGATGAGGGGTCGTCTGAAAACGGTGTGAGTGGTTTTCAGACGACCCCTTTAGATGGATGAAAATCCCTCTTGTTCGGAATGACCGTATACATCAGGGGAGTAGCGGGGCGTTTTGCAGACCGAGTTGTTCGTCAAAACCGAACATGATGTTCATGTTTTGAATGGCTTGTCCTGCTGCGCCTTTCACTAAATTATCGATGACGGACAAGGCAATCCAAAGATTCGATTGCGGCGCTTGCTGGATGCTGATGCGGCACAAATTGGCTCCGCGGACGCTGCGTGTTTCGGGTGTGGAACCGGCAGGAAGGATGTCGACAAAGGGGCTGTCCCGATAGTATTCGCGAAGTATCTCTTCAGGATGGCAACCGTCCTCAAGATGCAGGTAAAGGGTTGCGTGCATACCGCGTATCATGGGTGTGAGGTGCGGAGTGAAGACAAAACCATCGGCGATGTCTGTCTGCAATGCTTGGATGGTTTGTTTGATTTCGGGAAGGTGGCGGTGTCCACCGATACCGTATGCTTTGAAATTGTCGCCCGCTTCGCAGAGGAGTGAACCGATGTTGCCTTTGCGCCCTGCACCGGAGACACCGGATTTGCAGTCGGCAATCAATGGCATGTGTGCTTTCAGACGACCTTGTTGCAGCAAAGGCAATAAGGGCAGTGAAACGCAGGTGGGATAGCAGCCGGGGTTGGCGACGATGCGTGCGTTGGCAATGGCGTCGCGGTTCATTTCGCTTAATCCGTATACGGCTTGCGGGATAATATCGGGGCTGGCGTGGCGCATGCCGTACCATTGTTCCCATGTCGGGATGTCTTGGATGCGGAAGTCGGCGGATAGGTCGACGATACGGACGTTTTGGTTCAGAAGCGCGGGTGCTTCTTTCATGGCAACGCCGTTGGGCGTGGCAAAGAACACGACGTCACATTGATCCAGTCGGGCTTGGTCCGGCGTTTGGAAGGTTAAGTCATAAATGCCGCGCAAACTGGGAAAGTAATCGGCAATGGCAATGCCTGCTTCGCTCCTGCTGGTAATGGCGGTTACTTCGACATTGGGGTGCGTGCTGAGCAGGCGGAGCAGTTCTACGCCGGTGTAGCCTGTTGCGCCGACGATGCCGGCTTTGATTTTTTGATTCATGATTTCTCCGTTGGGTGGACTTTAAATATGGAGGTTTAGTTTAATGGGATGGGGGTCGTCTGAAAAGGGGAAGGGGGTAATACGGCATGTTCTGACGATTGACCGTGTGGAAATCGGGGTTCGTCTGACGGCATCCCTTAGTCTTTAGAAACGCTGATGGTGTGTTTGACGTGTTTTAAATTCGCCACGATGGTAAACGTCATCATCACCAGCAAGGCCCACGAACTCCATTTGCTGATGTGTACCGATGCCCATGCGCCGATTTGGTTGGGATAACGCCAAACGCCGAACAAAGTCCCTAGGTTTTCCGCCAGCCGTGTATAAAACCGTTGTCCGCGCATACAGCCCGAGTGCGAATGCGGCGAGATACCAGCGGTAGTCGCCGAGATAGTGATGAGTGAAAAAATTGACGTAAATTGCCAGCGCGCACAATGTGCTCAACCAATACGGCGGATGGCTTTTGATTCTGATATTAAAGAGCCGCCAAGCCTGGATGATGTAGCTGCCGACCGCTGCATACATAAAGCCTGCAAACAGCGGCACGCCGCCGATTTTGGTGTATGCCTCGTCCGGATAGCTCCAAGACTGGATGTCGCCCGATGTTTTGAACCACTCCAAAGCAAAGCCCACCAAGTGAAACAGCGTAATCGATTTCACTTCGTCCCACGTTTCCAGCTTGAAATACAGCATCGCAGCCTGCACGGAGACTGCAAAAATCAGCAGCAGGTCATAGCGTGAAATCCCCAGCCAGCCTGTTTTCGGAATCAGGAACATGGCAATGAAAAACAAACCTGCAAACAAACAGGCGCGCGCTTCTTTCAGTCCGAAAAACCAGAATTCGACCGCAAAACGACGCCAACCGTGCAAATCATCCCGTTTCGGGTGTTCCATCAGCCAAGTATCCAGTTTGCCCAACATATTTTCAGACGACCTTCAGATTTGCAAAGTGACGAAATATAACGGAAATAGGGAAGGGATAGGATACGGTATGACGAACGGCAATGTTGGGAGATGGGGCGATGAGGGGTCGTCTGAAAGCGTGCGTGATGTTTGGCATTTTTGAGCGATAGGATGGGTCAGGACAACGGACCTGTGGCGTGCAGATTATTCGAGCAGAGTAGGAGAGCAGGGTTTAAGGCAGGTTCGGAATAGGGAGTATCGCACAGGTTGAAACAGCAAACAGCTTTTGCGAATAGCACGCCCTAGATTTTCAGACGACCTTCCCGTATTCCTCCTCCTTCTTCGGGCTGTAAAATTTCTGCTAAAATCAAACGCCTTATCCCTTTCAGACGACATCGCCATGCAAGCACATACATTGGTCTGGTTCCGCCGCAACCTGCGCATACGCGACAACGCCGCGTTGTCCGCCGCCGTGAAGCGGGGATTGCCTGTGGCAGGCGTGTGGGTGGCGCAGGGGTCGTCTGAAATCTCTAATCCGCGTCAGGATTGGTTTCATTATCAGGCGGCGGCGGCTTTGCATGGCTCGCTGGCGGCGCGCGGCGTGGCTTTGTATGCGGTGAACCGTGTGGAAGAATTGCCTGCTTTGGCGACGCGGTTGAATGTTCAGACCGTAATTGCAGACGAAGCCTATACGTCGTCTGAAATCGGGCAAGATAACCGCATTTGGCGGGTTTTAGATGAACAAGGCGTTGCGTTCGAGCGTGTTAAAGACCGTGCCATATTTGCCAAGGCAGACATCATGGGCAGTCACGGCGCGCCTTATACCGACTTCCCGCATTATAAAGAAGCGTGGCTGGCTTTGTTTCGGCAGCGGTTCGGCGGGCGGGATGCGGGAGGCGGACTCGCTGAAATTTTTCAGATGACCTCTGTTGAAATGCCGTCATTCCCAGCGTGGAACGGGCAGCAGGACATGGTTTCCGCACAGCGCGGCGGCGAAGATGAGGCGGACAAAAAATGGCGGCAGTTTGAAGAAAATATCGGGTTTTATCCGATTATGAAGGATTTTCCCGCCAGAAAAGGCACCAGTCGATTGAGCGCGTATTTGAGCGCAGGCTGCATTTCGCCGCGCGTGTTGGCGACCGAAGCCGCAGGGCAGGGCGCAGATGCTTGGTTGGACAACTTGATTCGGCGCGATTTCTATCAGCAGCTTGCTTACCACCGCGCCCGCATCGAGCCTGAATCTGATGCCGAATCTGCGCCGTTTTCAGACGACCTGATGGAACGTTGGCGGCTGGGGGGAACAGGTTTTCCGCTCATCGATGCCGCCATGCGCAGCCTGAAATCGAGCGGCTGGCTGCATCCCGCCCTGCGTTCCCTGACGGCAGAATTTTTGTGCGGCATCCTGCATCAACCGTCCGAACACGGCATCGCTTGGTTCGCCGCGCAGCAAACCGATTTCGACCCCGCGTTGAACGAGGGCAACTGGCAAACCGCCGCCCGCAATGCTCGCCGGCGCTCCATCGATATTATCCAAACCGCCCGCCGGCTTGATCCCGACGGCACATTCGTCCGCCGCCACATCCCCGAATTGGCGCACTTACCCGTCAACCTCGTCCATACCCCGTGGCTCGCCTCGTCTGAAATTGACGCACACGGCTATCCGCCACCCGTCGTTGTTGCGCCATAGAGCGTGATTATCGCTCGGTAACGGCTACGGGTTTCTCATCAAACGACCTCTTTAAGCGTAAAAATGTAGTGGATTAACTTTAAACCATTACGGCGTTGCCTCGCCTTAGCTCAAAGAGAACGATTCTCTAAGGTGCTGAAGCACCAAGTGAATCGGTTCCGTACT
>QWCC01001236.1_pt1 | contig 10387 bp, 8 predicted proteins | sample 1972491 | NCBI WGS metagenome assembly QWCC01 (sample SAMN09866718, study PRJNA288562) | Human oral metagenome isolate term5_saliva, whole genome shotgun sequencing... | isolation source: mouth | host: Homo sapiens | place: USA: California
AACTACGCTACTAGGTATACTGGCTTTAGCTATTTTAATTGCCACATCTCTTGGTTCACTCTTCATTGGGATACGCTATATCAGCCTAGATGATATTACTTTATCCTTTACTAACTATGATCCTAATAGTATAGGTCAGATGATCGTTCAAACATTGCGCTTGCCACGTATGATAGCAGGTATCGTTGTAGGTATCAGTTTTGCCGTATCAGGTGCACTGATGCAAGGTGTTACCAACAATCCTATGGCAAGTCCTTCTATTTTGGGGATTAACGCAGGTGCCAGTTTTGGTTTAGCTGTTGGGATGATTTTATTTCCTTATTTAACCTTAAATGGAAGTATTTTGTTTTCCTTCGGTGGGGCCGCATTGGCAACACTATTCATTTTAGCTCTTGCTAAACGCGTAGGTGGTAAAGCTACTCCTGTATATCTTGCACTTGCAGGTACGGCTATTAGTGCAGTATTTGTGGCTGTTACACATATGCTTGTTGTGTACTTCCAAGTGGCACAAGAGTTAAGTTTTTGGACTGCAGGCGGTATTAGTGGTATTCGTATGGAACAAGTATTACTTGTATTACCTTGGACACTCATTGGTATTCTTATTGCCATGTACGTATCTAAATCTGTTACGCTCTTAAGCTTTGGCGAAGAGGTAGCTATTGGTCTTGGCAGTAATTTAAATCGTGTACGTGTATTATCTGGTTTGACTGTACTTATTCTTAGCGGTTCTGCTGTTGCTCTAGCCGGTCCGATCGGCTTTGTAGGTCTCGTTATTCCACATATAACACGTAAACTGGTAGGCATCGATTATCGTCTTGTAATTCCATTCTCTGCACTCTTTGGTGCAGTACTTGTTATGATTGCTGACGTTGTAGCTCGTATCGTAAATCCTCCATTCGAAACACCATTAGGTGCCATTACTGCCCTTGTAGGTGTTCCATTCTTTATTTATTTAGCAAATCGTAAGGGAGGAAAATAAGATGAAAAAACGCTTTTTTGCCTACTCTTTCGTTATGACGCTCATGTTGTTAGGTGCCATGTATGGACATCTTCATACAGGCTTTAGTGATATGTCTACATCTGATCTTATTCGTATTCTCTTTGGCGGTGGTAATGATGTAGAAAAACTCACAGTTTTTGATTTCCGTTTAGTTCGCACCATCTTGGCTGTATTTATTGGTATGGGCCTTGCTATGTCTGGTGCAATTTTTCAAACTATATCTCGAAATGAATTGGCTAGTCCAAGCTTGTTAGGTGTAAATGCTGGTGCTGGTTTAGCTGTAGTTCTTTTAGTATATTTTGCAGGCTCTACAACGGCGTGGGGAATTTGGACATTACCTACTGTTGCCGTAGCTGGGGCTGTTGTGGCAGCGATTTTAATTTATCTTCTATCTTGTCGCGGTAGAGATATTATTTCGCCATATCGTTTAATCTTAACAGGTATCTCTATGAGTGCAGGATTCCATGCATTGCAAGTCTTACTCGTAACGCGTTTGGACCCTAATAAATTTTATTTAGTTAATACTTGGACCATCGGCACTATTTCGGGTAATACCTGGGAGCATGTATGGGTGCTTGCACCAATTGTCATTGTATTATCACTCATTCTTTATGCCCGTTATATGGAGTTAAATTTATTGAGCCTAGCTGATGAAACGGCGATTGGGCTTGGTGTACATATAAATCGCTCTAGATTTGTATACCTTATTATTGCAGTTCTTTTATCTGGGTTCTGTGTAGCTATCGGCGGCAGCATTGGTTTTGTAGGGCTTATTTCCCCGCATATTGCACGTCGCTTAGTCGGTGCCGATCATGCCTATTTCTTGCCATTAACAGGTCTAATTGGAGCTATTTTAGTGGTCACTGCCGACTGGATTGGCCGATCCATTATTGCGCCTGATGAAATCCTATTAGGGATTATTGTAGCTTTAATCGGGGCACCATACTTCTTGTATATTCTAGCAAAAACAAAAGCGTAAAAGGGGAAATATAAATGAAATTAGAAGTTAAAAACCTAACTACTGGTTACGGTGATACAAAAATTATAGAGAACTTAAATCTTACGATTCCAGAAGGCAAAGTAACAGCATTAATTGGCGCTAATGGTTGTGGTAAATCTACTTTACTAAAAACTATTTGTCGTATTATTCGACCAATGGATGGCGATGTCTTACTAGATGGTAAATCTATCGGTTCTTATGGTAGTAGAGAGCTAGCAAAAAAGGTTGCTATTTTGCCTCAAAATCCAACGGCACCTGGTGAAATTACAGTGCGTGAACTTGTTATGTACGGTCGTGCACCGCATCAAGGCAGCTTATTTGCCCGTACTACAAAAGAGGATAAAGAAATTGTAGAGTGGGCTTTGAAGGAGACTGAATTACTTCAGTTTGCAGATCGTGGCATTACAAATATGTCTGGGGGGCAACGGCAACGTTATAACAAAACGATTGTCATGGTTATTCACGAACTTAATGAAGCCGCTCGTTTTGCCGATAATTTAGTTGCCATGAAGGATGGAAAAATTCTATACGAAGGTACGCCTCATACTATCTTCCATAATGAAATGTTGAAGGATGTATTTGGTGTAGATTCTACAATCATGAATGACCCTAAGACAGATCGTCCGTTCTGTATTCCTTATTCTATGAAAAATTATGGCCATACGGCACGTGAGGTGTAGTATGAAGCGTTTGTTAATTTCTGGTCTTTTGGGGGCTTGTATGCTCATGGGAATTGCAGGATGTGGTCCACAGGAAAATGGTATGACTCATGAAGCCATCTATGCTAATCTTGATGATAAGGTAAAAACAGCCCTTGAACGGTCAAATGATCCGAAAGACATTGATAAAGAGTTTAAGAAGCGATTAACGGCTATCCAAAAGGCAGCAGATAAAATTGTTACTGTTGAAGGAGATAAGATTATTGTCACTCATAAGCTCGGGACAACAGTTATGCCTAAAGAACATAAACGTATCGTGGTTGTTCGGACAGAAGATCCTATGATTGCATTAGATGAATCTTTTATAGGGGCAAATTTTAATGAAAAAAGCTATCTTTATAATGAATTAAGTAATCGTAATGTTCAAAATTTTAGCATTAATGATGAAACAAAGACTATCAACTATGAGCAGATTCAGGCTTTAAAACCGGATTTGATTATTATGCGTGACTCTTATGGTAAAGCGGCATATAATGCACTTTCTAAAATTGCTCCAACCATTTCTGTCAACGTAAATAAGGAAGAAGTTGCACTACTAACTATTGCTAAAGCACTTGGGGTCCCTGAAAAAGGGGAAGCTCGTTTGAAAGAATATTATTCACAGGCTAAGAAAACACGGATAGCTTTAGCTGAACATATGCAAGGGGAAACCGTAGCTTTTCTAAGAATTTTAAATAAAGAAATACGATTGTATCCGTATATGAAAAGCGATTTGAATGTCTTTATGGCTGAATTACTTAATATTAAACCGCCTGATATGGTATTAGAAACAGAACTTAACCCTACGAACAATGCGATTTCTTTAGAGCGATTACCCGATCTTGATGCAGGCTATTTAATCGTTTCTGCTGGTTACGGTGCTTCTAGTGCTAATAATCAAGGTGTAGCAGATCAACGATTGGCAAATCTTAAAAAAGATGAGTTATGGAAAAATTTGCCTGCTGTAAAAGCCGATCATGTATTGCAAGTGGATAGTACTTTGTGGATGGCCCATGGTATTATTGCGAAAGAACGTGCTATGAAAGAGCTGTATGATACATGGGGAGAATAGGACTAAATACATTTGTAATATATAGTTAGTACTATTATGTAAGGGTTTATCTCGTGTAAAAATACATACATACATTTTAGTCATGTTCGATATAGATAATCGATATAGATTAGAAACTCCCATGATATAAAGGTTGCTTCCTCTTATGAGGTGGCAACCTTTTTGCATGTATCAAATTCCTGTGCTTTTTAGTAGGAATAGTGGTATACTATGTACAGTATCAGTGAAATACCAGAAGACTGGTTGTCATATACTTTCATAAACCTAAAGAGGGGTGGCATTGCCACTAGAAAGATTTGAGGTAAGTACTATGTATGATGTAAAATCTCCAAAGGCGGAGGAATTTATTTCCCATCAGGAAATCCTTGACACACTTGCCTATGCAGAGGAAAACAAGGAAAATAGGGAGTTGTTAGATGCTATTTTAGCGAAAGCTGCTACATTTAAGGGATTAAACCACCGAGAAGCAGCAGTTCTCTTAGAATGTCCGTTACCTGAATATAAGGAAAAGCTTTTTGCTTTAGCAAAGGAAATCAAGAAGGCTATCTACGGCGATCGTATTGTTCTATTTGCACCGTTATACTTGTCTAACTATTGTATTAATGGATGTGTGTATTGTCCGTACCACTCCAAAAACCGCGATATTAAACGTAAAAAATTAACGCAAGACCAAATCAGAGAAGAGGTTATTGCGTTAGAAGCGATGGGCCATAAGCGTATTGTAATTGAGTCTGGTGAAGATCCTCTTAATAATCCACTGGAATATATTTTGGAATCCATCAAGACGATTTACAGTATCAAAAATAAAAATGGTGAAATCCGCCGTGTAAACGTAAATATTGCAGCTTGTTCCGTTGAGGACTACAAAAAATTACATGAAGCTGGTATTGGCACGTATACATTATTCCAAGAAACATATAATAAAGAAAACTATGAAGCTTTACATCCTACAGGCCCTAAGAGCGACTACGCCTACCATACAGAGGCGATGGACCGCGCTATGCAAGGTGGTATTGATGATGTAGGCATCGGAGTTCTTTATGGTTTGGAACATTATAAATACGATTTCGTTGGTTTGTTGATGCACGCAGAACATTTAGAGGCTGTGTATGGGGTAGGTCCACATACTATTTCTGTACCTCGTATTTGTCCAGCGGATGATATCGATGTAGATGATTTCAGTAATGCTGTACCTGATGATGTATTTGAAAAAATTGTTGCTCTTATCCGCGTCTCCACACCGTATACAGGTATGATTATGTCCACTCGTGAAAGTCAATCCATGCGTGAACGTGGCTTGGCATTAGGTATCTCCCAAATTAGTGGTGGATCTCGTACTAGTGTAGGTGGTTACAAAGAAGAAGAAAAGCCAGAAGATAATACGGCACAATTCGATCGTAGTGATACGCGTACATTAGATGAAATCGTTAACTGGTTGCTAGATCTTGGGTATGTTCCAAGCTTTTGTACTGCTTGTTATCGTGCAGGTAGAACTGGGGATCGATTCATGGCTCTTGCAAAATCCGGTCAAATTCACAACTGTTGTCAACCAAATGCGTTGATGACATTGAACGAATATATCATGGATTACGGCAATGATGAAACTAAGGCTCATGGTTCTAAGGTTATTGAACAACAGTTAGAAAATATCAAAAATGATTTAGTTAAAGATAAAGCTAAAGCTTATATTGCACAGATGAAAGACGGCGAACGGGACTTCCGGTTCTAAGGAATTCACTGATATGGAGCCTCCTATTGATAATGGGAGGCTCTTTCTTGTTGAGAAAATAGCAAACTTTAAATGAGAATAAAATATATAAAATAGTTTATTTTATTTGCATTTTAAGGTATAATAAATAAAAATGATAATGATAATACGTTGAATTCAAGAATAATATTGATTATAAACTACTGAGGGATATGATGATTAAGAAAAAACGTTGGCGCCTTTGTAAAGGTGATCAAGAGAAAGAGAATATCTTAATCCGTGAACTTGGTGTAAACCCTATTGTGGCTAAATTAATGGTGAATCGTCACATTGATGTAGACGAAGGTCGTCAGTTTTTACAAGGTACTTTGTCAGATTTGTTAGATCCATTTACATTAAAAGATATGGATGTGGCTGTTTCACTAGTTCTGGAAACAATTGAAAGTCACAAACCAATCGTCATTTATGGTGATTATGATGTAGATGGTATTACTGCAACATCAGTACTTTATCGATTTTTAAAGAAATTAGGTGCCGATGTTACCTATTACATACCAGAACGTCAAAGTGAAGGGTATGGCCTCAATTTAGAGGCTTTAGAGCACCTTATTGAACGGGGAACGGCTTTAGTCATTACTGTAGACTGCGGCATTAGTTCTTACGATATTGTAGAGGCTGTACGAGACCGCATCGATATGATTATTACGGATCACCATACGGCTCCTGATATGATTCCACGAGCCAAGGCCGTTATAAATCATAAGCAAAAGGACTGTCCATATAAGGATAAAAACTTATCTGGAGTAGGTGTTGCTTTTAAGTTATGCCAAGCCTTGTGGCTTACAAAGCACGGAGAATGGTACTTAGATGATTTAGATATCGTTGCACTTGGCACTGTGGCAGATGTAGTGCCTTTGGTCGGTGAGAACCGTATCATTGTAAAATCAGGCCTTGAGAAGATGAATAGGGAACCTAACTTGGGGATTAAAAAGCTTATTGATGTAGCTGGGCTTCATGAACGAACTATTACATCTGGACATATTGGTTTTACCTTAGCACCTCGTCTTAATGCAGCGGGTCGCGTAACGCATGCAACGCGTGCAGTTGAATTACTTGTGACCGATGACGAGGATATAGTAGAGGCAATTGCGGAGGAACTAAATGAAACGAACCGTGAACGACAAGAGTTAGAACGAAATATTCATGAGTTGGCTCGTGTTGATGTAGCTAATCAAGGACATAAAGCTGATTATGTAACTATTGTGGCCGGCGAAGAGTGGCATCCAGGAGTCATTGGTATTGTTGCTTCTCGTCTAGTAGAGGAGTTTTACAAGCCAACCTTAGTCATCAGTATTCATGATGGCGTTGGTAAAGGCTCGTGCCGTAGTATAGATGGCTTTAACATATATGATGCATTAAAATCTTGTGAGGATATCTTGCTACAGTTTGGCGGGCATGCTGCGGCAGCAGGCTTTAGCATCGATGCAAATCGTATTGATGAGTTACGAGAACGGTTAACCAAGTATTGCAAAGCAGTTATTACAGATGAGGAATATATTCCTGTGGTTGCTATTGATGCGGAACTACCTGTTGATGATATCGATGTTGATATCATTGACCGCGTATCAGACCTTGAACCTTATGGAATGGCCAATAGCACGCCAGTCTTTGCTATTATGGAAGCTACCGTGCAAGATATTATGCTCATGGGCCAATTAAAAAATCATTGTAAGATAATATTTGAAACTTCGAATGGTACATTAGATGCTATAGCTTGGAATCGTCCAGACTTATTTAAATTTATCTTTGTGGGAACTGTGGTAAAAGTGGCATTTTCTTTGCAAAAGAATGAATGGCAAGGCATGGTTTCTCCGCAACTCATGATTCAAGCTATTGAACCATTGACTGAAGAGCCGATTAAGCTTTCTACAGAAGGGCTTAGACAAATGTATGTCATAATAAAACAGTCCATGCGAGGTCGTAGTCAATCGGTTTATAATGTAGAACAAGATATATTGCGCCGTAAGCCGGCAGATCAGAATAATCGCAGTGCTCTAACATCTATTGATGTATTTAAAGAATTGGGCATTGTTGAAGAATATACAAGTGATGATGGTCAATTAATGCTTAGATGGAACGCCATTGAAGGAAAATTAGATCTTGTCACATCCGTAACATTCCTTACTTATAGTGTATAGGAGGTGACATCATGACAACTGTAAATGAAGAAGGCAAAGCTTTGGTAGAACAAAGTACATTTGATAAAAGTAAAGCCTTAGCTGAGTTTATGGAGTATATCCATACGTATTTAACAGATGATGAGTGTGACCAAGTATTGAAAGCTTTTGAGCTTGCTGATAAGGCTCATGAAGGTCAGTTTAGAGCTTCCGGTGAACCGTATATCATGCATCCTCTAGCTGTAGCTGATATTTTGGCACATTTACAAATCGACCATATTACACTCATGGCAGCTCTAATGCATGATGTGGTTGAAGATACATCTTACTCGAAGGAAGACCTAGAGGAGATGTTTGGCTCTGAAGTAGCATTCCTCGTTGATGGGGTAACAAAATTAAACCAATTCCAGTATGAAACCAAAGAAGATCGCCAAATGGAAAACTATCGAAAGATGATTTTAGCTATGGCGAAGGACGTACGTGTCGTAGTTATTAAATTGGGTGATCGCTTACATAATATGCGCACCTTAAAGCATATGCGTAGTGACAAACAAAAGCGTATTGCTAAGGAAACCCTAGAAATCTTTGCACCTTTGGCACATCGTCTTGGTATCTTCAATGTGAAATGGGAGTTGGAAGATTTATCCTTCCGTTATTTAGAGCCGGAAAAATACTATGATCTAGTCGATCAAATGAAACAAAAACGCCAAGTCCGGGAAGACATCGTTAATGATACGATGAGGCAACTTACAAAGGCCTTAAGTGAAGCCCATATCAAGGCGGATATCAAAGGTCGTCCAAAACACTTCTACAGTATTTATAAGAAGATGAAAAAGGATAATCGTGATTTATCCCAAATTTATGATTTGCTTGCCGTTCGTGTGATCGTTGATAGCATCCCTGATTGTTATGCAGTACTTGGCATTGCACATAGCTTGTGGAAGCCATTGCCTTATCGCTTCAAAGATTATATTTCCATGCCGAAGTCTAATATGTATCAATCCTTGCATACAACCGTTATCGGCACGATGGGGCAACCGGTAGAGATTCAAATCCGTACTTGGGAAATGCACCGTGTATCTGAATATGGTGTGGCCGCTCACTGGCGATATAAAGAAGGAAATAAAAACGGCGATAAAGAATTTGATCAAAAGGTTGCATGGCTGCGCCAGGTTCTTGAATGGCAAGATACTAGTAATCCAACGGAACTCGTTAATGCTTTGAAATTAGACGTTTTCTCTGGTGAGGTATTTGTATTTACGCCAAAGGGTGACGTTGTTAAGTTGCCAATAGGCTCTGTACCTCTTGATTTTGCCTATCGAGTTCATACCGATGTAGGTCATCATTGTGTAGGTGCTAAGGTAAACGGTAAAATTGTACCGCTGGATTACACCTTGCAAAATGGTGATATTGTTGATATCATCACATCCAAAACAGGTCGTCCTAGCCTTGATTGGTTGAATATCGTAGGTTCTTCTGAAAGTAAGAGCGCTATGGCGGTATTCCTGTAAGCACGGTTCTCTTGCGTTTAATTGAACTTTATAAAAAGTCTAAAGAGGTAGAGGAATCTAAGCGCAGTACAGAGCAAATTATTGAGAAGTTAAAATCTCAAGGACAAAAGAAAACTAAAAATGGCACTGGTGTTCTCGTAAAAGGTGAAGCTGGTGTGATGGTGCGTATGGCAAAATGCTGTAATCCTGTACCTGGTGATGATATTATAGGTTACATAACCCGTGGTCGTGGCGTTTCTATTCACCGTTGTGATTGCCCTAGCATGGGCCATTCACCTGAAGATTTAGAGCGGATGATAGAAGTCTCTTGGGACGGTTCTTCTGGCGAATCTTTCCACGTAGGCATTGATATTCAAGCTTATGATCGAGCTGGCATTCTCATGGAGGTTATGGCGGTGCTTTCAGAATTGAAAATCACCATTACTAACATCAATGCTAAGGTTCAAGAAGATACAAAAAATGTAAGCATCAATTTGGTGGTTGATATTCGGGATATTTCGCAACTAGATTTCGTAATGACTAAATTGCGTCGTATTCGTGAAGTGTATACTGTTCAACGTAGTAAAGGAGGGGCTTAATGAGCGAACAACAATTAGTGCTTATGCGCATGCCTTTAGGTCCACTAGGAACAAATTGCTATGTTATCGGTGATAAAGCGATAGGTGAAGCTTTCATTATCGATCCTGCAACAGCTGAAGTACTAGATGCGCTAAAAAAACATGACTTAAAGCCGAAGGCGATTGTACTGACACATGGTCATGGAGATCATATTGGTGGCATTCAAGAGATTGTAAACATCTATCATGTGCCTGTATATATTCATAAGGGCGATGTACCGTATTTATCTGATCCTGAACTTAATCTTAGTGCTTATAGCAATCCAACGCCAATTAAGATAAAAGCGGAAATCATCGAGGTTAAACAAGGTGATCACATTACATGTGGTGATATCGATCTTGAAGTGCTTGAAACACCAGGTCATACGCCGGGAGGTGTGTGTTATTACATGGAAGGTCTTGTATTTGTAGGGGATACTCTATTCAGAGATTCCGTAGGCCGTACAGATTTTCCAAATGGTTCTTATGAGACCCTGATATCATCGATTAAGACTCAGCTATATAGATTGCCTGATAATACAATGGTTTATCCTGGTCATGGACCGGAAACAAATATAGGGTATGAAAAACAATACAACCCATTCGTTGGTCAGTAGGTTTAAAC
>QWCC01000600.1_pt1 | contig 10386 bp, 8 predicted proteins | sample 1972491 | NCBI WGS metagenome assembly QWCC01 (sample SAMN09866718, study PRJNA288562) | Human oral metagenome isolate term5_saliva, whole genome shotgun sequencing... | isolation source: mouth | host: Homo sapiens | place: USA: California
GCCTTGAGGTCAAGCATCTCTGCTTCGAGCAGCACTTTATCGAGAAGAGCGTCTACTCCGACACCTTTCTTTGCACTAATCTCTTGGCATTGGTATTTACCTCCCCATTCTTCAACGAGCAAATTCATATTGGCTAAGTCCTCACGAATCCTGTCTGGGTTCGCTCCCGGCTTATCAATCTTGTTGATTGCAAATACCATTGGCACGCCCGCTGCTTGTGCATGAGCGATTGCTTCCTTTGTTGTTGGCATCACAGAGTCATCTGCTGCAATGATGATAATAGCGATATCAGTTACCTGAGCGCCACGAGCACGCATGGCAGTGAAGGCTTCATGTCCTGGAGTATCAAGGAAAGTAACCTTCTGTCCATTCTTAAGTGTAACACCATAGGCACCAATGTGCTGGGTGATACCACCTGCTTCACCGGCAATAACGTTAGTGTTTCGGATATGGTCAAGCAGTGAAGTCTTACCATGATCGACGTGTCCCATGACGGTAACGATTGGTGCACGTGGCACAAGGTCATTCTCGTCGTCTACGTCTTCGCTTACGGCTTCCTGCACTTCTGCACTGACATACTCAGTCTTGAAACCGAATTCATCGGCTACCATGTTAATAGTTTCCGCGTCAAGTCGCTGGTTTATAGACACCATTATGCCTACACTCATCAGCGTAGAGATAACTTGTGTCACGCTGATATCCATCATTGTAGCCAATTCACTGACGGTAACAAACTCGGTGAGCTTTAGGATTTTGGCTTCCTTGCGCTCTGCGTTTGCCTCCTGTTGCAGCTTTTCTTGAACGGCCTCACGTTTCTCTTTACGATACTTAGCGCCTTTCTTGTTTTGGCTCTTACTTGTCAATCGTGCCAGCGTTTCTTTTACTTGGCGTGCCACAGCCTCATCATCTACCTCCAAAGGTTTTTGATTTCGCTTGTTGCGGTTCTTCTTATTCTTGTTTTTTCCGCCGTTACCGCCGTTACCACCACCATTGTTTTGTTTCGCCTCTGCATTGATGTCTACGCGTTCTTTGTTGATGCGCACACGCTTTTTACGCTCGCCACCATGCTGTGTTCCTGCCTTTTCTTCACGCTCTTTGCGTTTTTCCTCCTTAGACTTCTTCTTCGGACGCGTGCTCTGATTTATTGCATCGAGGTCTATTTTGCCTAAGACGTTCACCTTAGGAGTATTGAGAATCTTCTTTTCGCTATTCAAAGTGAAGATTCCTTCTTCGTTCTTTTCCTCGGTGACAGGCTTTTGAGGAGCCTCTGTTTTTTGCACTTTGACAGGCTTTTCAACCTTTACTTGTGGTTTGGGAGCCTCAGGTTGTGGCTTTATTACTTTCTTTTCAGGCTCTGGGTTGACGGCAGCAACCTTTTTTTCTGGAGCTTTTTTCACTTCAGGAGCAGCAGACTTCTTTGGCGAAGGCTTTTTTCCAACCTCGTCAAGGTTTATCTTTCCCTTCGGCGTATATACCTGTTGATTAGATGATTTCAGCAGGTTCTCGGCACGATTGTCTTTCGCTTCAGTCGCATGTTTCTTTTCTTTTGGTTTCTTTTGGAAGAGCTTTTCAGCCTCACTTCGTACTGCGGCATCTTGTTTGAACGCCTCAACGAGAGCCTGATATTGTGCGTCATTGAGTTTAAAACTCAAGTCGTCTTTCACCTCTCCAAGTTCTGCTTTCTTCGTAAGGAAGTCAACTGCCGTTTGACGTCCTATGTTTAATTCACGTAATGCTTTGTTTAATCTGATGCTCATGTAATTGTTTACTTCTTTTTTTCGTTTTATCTCGTTCCTCAAATATAATGTTCTCTCAGGCTGATTACATACAGAAAGTATTCCATTTGCTGCCTTTATTTCGAGAGAACGTCTTCTAAAAAGGTTATCTTCTCATTGAGTTGTCTTTCAAAATCATTTCCTATTGAGGTAGAAATCAAGAGAAGACGTACTCTTTTTCCTGTTGCGTGTTTGTTGGGTTTATTGCAACTTATCAAATCATTTGATTATTGTTCAAACTCAGCACGCAGCACATTGATGACATGATCCACGGTTTCTTCTTCGAGGTCGGCCTTTTCTACGAGCATTTCGCGTGGTGCATTGAGCACTGCTTTAGCTGTATCCAAGCCGATACTCTTAATGGCTTCAATCACCCATTGGTCGATTTCGTCAGAGAATTCATCCAAGTAGATGTCCTCGTCTGCCTCACCTTCTGGAACCTCACGGAACACATCAATCGTAAATTCGGTTAGCATGGATGCCAATTTAATGTTTAATCCACCGCGACCGATAGCCAAACTAACTTCTTCTGGTTGTAGATATACCTCAGCTTTATGGTTTTCTTGATCAATGTTTATGCTGCTTATACGTGCCGGACTCAAGGCTCTTTGGATAAAGAGGTTGATGTTCGACGTATAGTTTACAACGTCAAGATTCTCATTACAGAGTTCACGTACGATGCCATGTACGCGACTTCCCTTCACACCTACACATGCACCAACTGGGTCAATGCGGTCGTCAAAGCTCTCAACGGCAATCTTTGCACGCTCTCCCGGCATGCGAGCAATCTTGCGGATAGCAATAAGTCCGTCGTTAATTTCAGGTACCTCTGCCTCAAGCAAGCGCTCCAAGAAGAGCGGACTTGTGCGTGAAAGGATAATCTTTGGATTGTTGTTTTCGTTGTCTACGCGTAAGATGACAGCGCGAACTGTCTCACCTTTGCGATAAACATCAGCCGGAATCTGTTCACTTTTCGGTAGAATCAGCTCATTGTTCTCGTCATCTACGACCAACACTTCACGTTTCCAAATCTGGTAAACCTCGCCAGATATAATCTGACCTACACGGTCTTTATATTTATTATAGAGTGTATCGTGCTCTAATTCTAATATCTTTGACGCCAAGGTTTGACGTAGATTCAGGATGGCACGACGGCCGAATTTCGCAAAGTTTACTTGTTCCGAAACCTCTTCACCCACCTCATAATCGGGCTCAATCTTACGGGCTTCGGTCAATGCAACCTGCTTATTCTCGTCCTCAACCTCACCATCTGCCACTACAATTCGGTTGCGATAAATCTCAAAGTCGCCTTTGTCTGGGTTCACGATAACGTCGAAATTCTCGTCACTACCAAAGATTTTAGCGAGCACATTGCGGAAACTTTCTTCCAAAACGCTCACTAACGTTGTGCGGTCGATATTCTTCGTCTCCTTAAACTCACGGAAGGTGTCAATCAAACTGATTGAATCTTCTTCAATTTTTCTTGCTGCCATAGCTTTATTTGAAACTTATTAAGTATTTAGTATATTTTACATTATCCATGTTGAAAGTGTGATCTACGTCCATTTTCTGGGGGCGTTTCTTTCCTTCCACTTTCACTTTCTCGTTTACGGTCACTGTAAAGTCGTTACCATCAACGCTCTTTAGCACGCCTTGATACTTCTTTCCATCAGCATCCAACACTTCAACCTCCTTACCAATGAAGTTGATGTATTGCTGAAGTACCTTGAAAGGCTGACCTAAACCAGCTGAACCTACCTCGAGTTCATAGTCTTCTTCGTCACGACTGAGATGGTCTTCTATATACTTACTCAAGTCCACACAGTCTTCAATCCAAACGCCATCAGCGTGGTCAATCTCAACAACAATCTTGTCATCTTGGCTGATTTCTATGCCCACAAGAAAGTATTCCTTGCCTGCCAGCCATTCTTCTACTAACTTTTTTACGACGTTTTTGTCAATCATATATGTCTTATTAAAATAAAATGAGGAACTCTCTTTGGAGTCCCTCATTCCACTGAACGCTGCAAAATTACGAATAATATCTGTAATATGCAACTAATTCGTGTTTTTTATTTAGGATGGTTGGTTTTCTTTTTAAGGCAAAACACGAGTCAAAGTCTTATTTTTCTGGTTTCTCCTTTTCCCTTTCCATGGTATAAAACGACGGATTCTGCTATGCTGAAACCCACACTTAATTCTAATCTTCATGTCTTGTGATTCCATTCTTTTCATTTTGTCATAGCGCAGATGCAGGGCGTTCTTTTCAAGAGTGGCTGATGGTTACTCTTAGAAGTGTAATTCTTTGTTTTAATCTTTATTGGCATTTTCATCGAAAAAACTTTCATCTTTTCTTGTGGATAAGATTTATTTTGCTATTTTTGCACGCATAATTGTGAATGAATTAAAAAGATAAGACTATGTATTGGACACTAGAATTAGCCTCAAAACTTGAAGATGCACCTTGGCCCGCGACTAAAGAAGAGTTGATAGACTATGCTATCCGTTCGGGCGCTCCATTAGAAGTATTAGAAAATCTGCAAGAAATAGAAGACGAAGGTGATGTTTATGAAAGCATCGAAGACATCTGGCCAGACTATCCTTCAAAGGATGATTTCTTGTGGAATGACGATGAATATTAAATAAGTAGCTTCTGTTGGGCCGCTCCAACAAGTGGAGTTGTTGTTTGACATAGGTTTCTTGATATTGCTGTGCTTGTGTTTTCATGAGACGGCGTGCAATGGAAAAGGACATCTCTCAAAGGGTTTGTTTCTCGAAACATCCTTGTTTGGGAGATGTTTTTTTTATGACTTTTTTCTATTATTCAGGGTGTTTCGTGTCGGCATAAATGGATAAGGTTCGGCTTGTTTCTGTCGAATGAAAGTCTTATTTTATTTTTATCTCAACTTCGTTAATATCTTTCTGATGTTCAATGTGTTACAATGTGAAATCTAATTACTATGATTTTACGCTGTAAAATGATTGAAATGATAGGGTGAAATAGTGCTGTTTACGAGACGATTTGCCGCAGATGAGATAATAATAGGTGGGCGAATATGTTTTTATGCAATAAATTTCGTGCAATAATATATAAGGATTCGCGTTATATAAGCGTGCATAAAACGATTAGATTTCTTTTGTCAGTGATGCTCGTTTGGGTTGCTGTGACAGCCAAAGCGCAGTATGATGCAGCCTTCAGTCATTATTTTGACATGGAGACTTCATTCAATCCTGCTGCTGCCGGAAAGGAAAACAAGCTCAATGTCAACTTGGCTTATGCGCTGAATTTTACGGGTTTTGAGAATCATCCGCGTACGATGTATGCCTCTGCCGACCTGCCTTTTTATGCCATGCGGTGCTATCAAGGAGTCGGAGTGCAATTCGTTAACGAGAAAATTGGACTTTTCACGCATCAGAAATTAGGCTTGTTATATGCTGCTCAGACGAAGTTTGTTGGGGGAAAGCTACGTGTTGGTCTGCAGGTTTCACTACTAAATGAGAGCTTTGATGGCTCAAAAGTCGACCTCTCTACCCCCGGAGATCCGGCCTTTGCGACTACAGATGTCAACGGAAATGGCATAGATGTTGGTGCAGGACTTTACTACTTGCAGCGCCATTGGTATGCCGGTGCATCGGTGCAACATTTGAATCGCCCCAAGATTCGTATGGGGGATGTCAATGAATTGCCGGTTTCTCCCACTTATTATCTGACGGGTGGATACAATATTCAACTTAGAAATCCGTTCTTGAAAATAAAACCTTCGGTGCTTTTACGCACAGATGGTAAGGCCTATCGGGCGGATGTAACCGGAAGATTGGTTTATTCGCACGAAGGAAAAATGCTTTATGGCGGCATCAGTTATAGTCCGACAAACTCTGTTACGGCTCTGATTGGCGGAACTTTCCATGGTGTTGTGGTAGGTTATAGCTATGAAGTTTATACCTCAGGACTAAGCCTTGGCAATGGAAGTCATGAGCTTTTTGTGGGTTATCAAACGGAACTAAACCTCGCAAAGAAAGGCAAAAACAAACATCAAAGCGTTAGAATCTTATAACAACAGACAATGAAACATAAGATAAAGATAGGGTTATGGCTCCTCATAACAGGTTGTATGATGACAGGTTGCTTTAGTGGTAAAGGTCTGTCTATGGCCGGAAAAGGGGGCGAAGTCGTGGGAGTAGGTGGCGGAAGAGCCTTTTCTGAGCCTACACCTTATGGCATGGTAAAGGTTGAACGAGGCTTCTTGCACATGGGACTTGATAAGCAAGACTCGCTCTGGGGAGAGAAAACACCGAAGAAAGACATATCCGTGGATGGCTTTTGGATGGATGAAACCGAGGTGACAAACTCCAAATATAAACAGTTTGTGATGTGGGTTCGCGACAGTATTCTGCGTACTCGTTTGGCCGACCCAGCCTATGCAGGCGACGAAAGCTATATGATTACGGAAGATAAAGATGGAAATGCCATCACGCCGCGCGTCAACTGGAAGAAGCCTTTGCCTCGAAAGCCCAATGAAGATGAGCAGCGTGCCATAGAAAGTCTTTATGTTACGAACCCTGTTACAGGCGAAAAACTGCTTGATTGGCGTCAAATGAACTATCGTTATGAGATTTATGATTACTCGGCTGCAGCTCTTCGGCGCAATCGTATGAATCCCGAAGAGCGGTCGTTTAATACCGATGTGCTTACAAATGACGAAGAACCGGTGATGATTTCAAAGGATACCGCCTATATAAATGACGAGGGAAAGATTGTCAGACAGACGATAGATAGACCACGAACTGGCCCTTGGGACTTCCTAAATACATACATTGTGAACATCTATCCCGATACAACGTGCTGGGTAAATGACTTTAAGAATGCTGACAATGAAATGTATTTGCGTAACTATTTCAGTAATCCTGCCTATAATGATTACCCAGTTGTGGGCGTCACTTGGGAGCAAGCGAATGCCTTTTGCGCATGGCGTACGGACTATTTACTTAAGGGATTAGGCGGTGAAGCGCGTTATGTTCAGCGCTATCGCCTACCTACTGAGGCCGAATGGGAGTATGCAGCACGTGGTAAAAGCGGTAATGAGTTTCCATGGGAAAATAGAGATATGAAGAATGGTAATGGCTGTTTCTATGCTAACTTCAAGCCCGATCGTGGCAATTATACCGAAGATGGCAACCTCATTACAAGCAGAGTGGGCATCTATGGGGCCAATTCTAACGGACTTTTTGATATGGCTGGCAATGTGGCGGAATGGACAAGTACGGCTTATACGGCTTCGGGCGTAGATGCAATGAATGATATTAACCCGCAACTTGCTTATAATGCCGCCAAAGAAGACCCCTATGCATTGAAGAAAAAGAGTGTGCGCGGTGGCTCATGGAAGGACCCTGAGAGCTTGATTCGTTCGGCTTGGCGTTCTTGGGAGTATCAAAACCATCCGCGTTGTTACATTGGATTTCGTTGTGTTCGAAGCCTCGCCACGTCAACAAGTAGTAATAAAAGCAAGAAAAAATGACAAGATATAGTAAATTAAACATCGTCTATCGTCTGCAAAAGTGGATGGACAGTGTGCCCGGTCAGACCTTTTTGAACTATGCATATAGCTGGGGTGCCTCTATCGTTGTACTCGGAGCACTCCTTAAGTTGATTCATATTGAGGGGGCAGACCTTTGGCTTATCTTTGGTATGGGCACTGAAGTTGTGGTGTTCTTCCTATCTGCTTTCGACCGTCCTTTTGACAAAACAACAGATGGAATGGAACTCCCCACTCATCTAACGGATGAATATCTCACCCGAACGGATGAGGTTTCGGCTAATGTGAAGCCTTCGGTTGCGCCGCAGATACAGGCTCAACCAATGACGACGGCAGCCCCCGCAGTGGCAAAGACAGCATCGCTGACGGAACAAGTAGCTTCAATAGCACTTCCGAAAGTAGACCCTGCAATGGCTGAAGCCCAACAAAACTATGTTGAAGAACTAACGAAACTCACCGAGATTCTTGGCAAAGTAGGGGCGCAAAGCACTCGTCTCACACGCGATAGTGAGGAGATGGAGAACCTCAATCGAACGCTTACAGGTATCACAAAGGTGTATGAGATGCAGTTGAAGAGTGCCAGTCAGCAGATTGGAACTATCGATCAGATCAATGAACAGAGTCGTCTTTTGGCGCGACATATTGAACAACTCAATGCAATCTATGCCCGGATGATTGAAGCAATGACGACAAACATGCGTGCAGCTGCACCAAATCAAACCCCAACGCTCTAATGGCTATTAAGAAAAGACTGGTATCTCCGCGTCAGAAAATGATCAACTTGATGTATATAGTCTTGTTGGCCATGCTCGCACTCAATATCTCTACCGAGGTGTTGGATGGCTTTTCAATCGTAGAAGACAGTCTAAACCGCACAACAGGCAACGCTACTCAAGAGAACATTTCATTGTATCGGGACTTTGAAATGCAGATGAAACAGAACCCCGAAAAGGTGAAAGCGTGGTTTGAAAAGGCTACAGCGGTGAAGCAAATGAGCGATTCTCTCTTCGACTTTACACAGCAATTGAAAGTCGCTATCGTAAAGAATGCAGATGGAAAGGACGGAGATGTTAATCAAATTAAGAACAAAGATAACCTTGATGCGGCTGGGGAGGTGATGTTAGCACCATTGACTGGGAAGGGAAAGGCTCTCTTGTTGCGTGTTAATGCCTATCGAGAGCGCATCTTGAATCTTATAGATGACCCACATCAGAAGCGCATTATAGCAGATAATCTCTCTACAACTGTTCCGCAAAAAGCGCGCCTTCAGGGCAAGAACTGGCAGGAATATATGTTTGAAAATATGCCAGTTGCCGCCGCCGTTACCTTGCTTTCAAAGCTTCAAAGCGATGTACGTTACGCCGAAGGTGAGGTACTTCACACGCTCGTTTCAAACATTGATGTGAAAGATATCCGTGTAAACAAGCTCAATGCTTACGTGATTCCCGAGAAAACGACACTCTATCCGGGCGAGCGTTTCAATGCTTCCATCGTCATGGCTGCCGTAGATACGACGCTACAACCCCAGATATTTGTCAACGGACAGCGTGTAATGTCGCGCAATGGACAATATAGTTTCACGGCATCGGGTGTCGGAGAACATAGCCTTAGCGGTTATATCTTGATGCAAAATCGTAGGGGCGACCTCATACGTCGTAACTTCTTACAGAAATATAACGTTGTTCCTGCACCCACAAGTGCCACAGTTGCCGCCGACATGATGAATGTTTTATATGCTGGTTACCCTAATCCGATGAGCGTAAGTGTGCCGGGTGTGCCTGCCAATGCAGTCTCAATATCAATGACAGGAGGCGGATTGACAGCGAAAGGCAATGGACATTTCATCGCCACTCCAGCCGCAGTAGGTCGTGATGTCACGATACATGTCACGGCACGAGACAATGGTCAGGTCAGAACGCTACCTCCTTTTGTCTTCCATGTGCGTAAGTTGCCCGACCCATCTGCCTATATCGCTCTTGGAACAAACCGCTTTAAAGGAGGTGCAATGGCTAAAGCTGCGTTGATGGGAGCGTCGGGTATCCATGCCGCTATTGATGATGGACTCCTCGATATCCCTTTCCGCGTGTTAAGTTTTGAAACTGTTTTCTTTGATAATATGGGCAATGCGGTCCCTGTTGCATCAGCAGGAGCAAACTTCTCTGACCGCCAACGTGAGACCTTCCGCAGCCTATCACGAAACAAAAGATTTTATATCAGCCATGTTAAAGCCGTTGGTCCTGACGGAATCACACGCACTTTGACAGGTGCTTTGGAAGTAATTGTAAGATGATGATAAAGAAAAAAAGACTATATGTAATGCTGTTGGCAGCCCTCTGCTGTATGAATGGCAGGGCACAGTCACCGCTTCGACAGGCTGAAGCGGCTGCAAAGGTGAAGAAAAGCAATGCCAATAACTTGACATTGAGAGCCAAACTGATGTATCCAACGCAAGAACCGATGAGCGAAGATGTGGTCTGGCGTCGTGACGTTTACCGCGAACTGAATCTCAACGATAATGCCAATGCGGCCTTATACTACCCTGTTGAGCCTACGGATGGACGCATGAATCTCTTTACTTTGCTTTTTAAGTTGATGATGGCAGGCCCAAGTCGTGGCGGAATTAACGTCTATCAATATCGTCTTGACGGTAATGAGAGGTTCTCAGATGACTCAAAAGTGCAGCCACTTACATTCTTAAATGACCACCATATCTATTTTGAACGTACGGACAAAGGCGTGCATATAGACAACAGTGACATACCATCGGCCGAAGTAAAAGGCTATTATCTCAAAGAGAGTTCATACTTTGATCAGGCTACTGGGACGTTCCACACGAAGGTACTTGCCTTATGTCCCATCATGGAACGACTGGATGATTTCGGTGATGGCACGACAAAATATCCCCTATTTTGGGTGAAATATGACGACATTGCGTCTGCACTTGCCAAACAAACTGTTATGACAAGTAACCTAAATAATGCCGCAGTGATGAGTCTTGCAGACTATTTTACCATGAATCTTTACAAGGGAAAGATCTATAAAACGACAAATATGTTGGGCCAGACGCTATCACAATA
>QWCC01000610.1_pt1 | contig 10305 bp, 8 predicted proteins | sample 1972491 | NCBI WGS metagenome assembly QWCC01 (sample SAMN09866718, study PRJNA288562) | Human oral metagenome isolate term5_saliva, whole genome shotgun sequencing... | isolation source: mouth | host: Homo sapiens | place: USA: California
AAAGGCATTATAACGCAATACCCAAGAAATTATGGCAAGAATAGATGAACAAAGGAAACAACGTCTGGAACAAGCCCTTCGAGATATGGGCAATTATGGCGTTAAGCTCCGCAAGCCCGAAGAGTTGCCCGATTTTGACCAGCCCGTAGATTATGAGGAGGAAAAGAAAAGGTTTGAGCCTGTTCAATTGGAGGAACTGGAAGAAATGGAGAACCACGATGATTTCTCCCAAACATCATGTCAAGAAACAGAATTGTCTTCAATGGAACAAGCAGCTTCTGTTGAAGAAACTCACCGGCGAGTGGGCAAAGCCAAGGTCAGAGAGCATTTAGCCGAGTTTCAAAAGAAATATCTCCAACCGCTTCATATTAACCACCGTAAAGCGGTATATGTCTCGGAAGACACACAAAAGCGACTGGGCTATGTGGTTCGAAAGATTGGCGAGCAGGGCGCGAGCATTTCGGGGTATGTAGAGCAGGTGCTTCAAGAACACCTTGATCAATACAAAAATGATGTAGAAACATGGAGGAAACTTTGAACTACTGTATTCACGGAACGCAAGCCTATGTCGAGTTACCGTATTCACAGAATGCAGTAACACGGCGGGGCTTATCAACCTCTTTCTTGATATTGGCAAGGTGTGTCTTTGTACCACAAATTGCCATTTGTACCACAAAGACCCTTGCCCCAAAAAGGGGATTGAATCACTCCAAAGTCGTGATTAGAAAGCAATGAAAAAGCAGAAACAAAAGAAGCCAGACGGCAGATGTGCCACCTGCCCACGATGGGATAGATGGCAATCAGGATACCTAATTCTGAAGACCAGCAAAAACTTATCAGACTCTATCGCAAGTTGGGAGCAAAGATAAAGAGCGACTACCTCAGAGGTCTCCTGCTGAACGAATCCTTTAAGGTCATCATAGAGGATACGACAGCCCAACCCTATCTGAGAGAGTTGGACAATATTGTAACCTTAACAAGAAAAATAGGAGTTCTCTACAATGAAGCCGTCAAGACACTCAGCAGCTATCACACAGTTGCCACAGCCCACAGAAAGATACACAGGCTCGAAGTCTATTCCGAGGCACTCTTCAAATTGCAAATACAGGCGATACTGCTGACAATAGCTTTTGAGACTAAGGAGGCTACCAAGTAATTACCTTGTCCACAATAGCCTGTTGTTCGCTAGCTGTGCGACGTAAGTAGATACGAGTGGTCTCGATACTCTCATGGCCCATTAGGTCTGCTAATAGAGCTATGTCGTTGAACGCTTCCAAGAAATTCTTAGCATACCGATGGCGGAAGGAGTGAGGATAAACGACATTGGTGTTTAGACCATAACGCTCGGCATAATTCTTGAGTTGTTGGGCTATCCCTCTTGTCGTGATACGCTCTCCAAAACGATTGCGGAAGATATAGCCAGTGGTTTGCTGAGTTTCTTCAAACCACTCTTCAGCCTCATCCCTTAAACGCCTAGGGATAAATAGTCGTCTAACCTTTCCACCCTTGGAATAAATGTCAAAGTAGCCGATACGAACATGTTCGACTTTTATTTGAATAAGCTCACTAACACGAGCACCAGTAGCGGTTAGGAAACGTACTACAAAATACCACATTAGATTCTCCTCTTGTTTGAGTTTCTTCTTGAAGAAGATGTAATCCGCTTGACTGATTACATTTTCCAAGTAAGAGCGTTGCTGAACCTTAACTGATTTTAGGCGTAGCTTTGGTTTGCCAATGTGTTCCAAGAACTTATTTAGTGCTTGGATGCGGAGGTTCACGGTCTTAGGCCTAAACTGCTCAATAAGATTAGCTTTGTATAAGAGTAAATTTCGCTTATTCAGCGTTTTGTGCTTGGAGAAGTAGTCATTGACAGCATAAACGTATGCTGAAATGGTATTCTCCGCCATGTTGCTCTCTCTGAGAGCTGTCTTAAATGATTCTACCATAATTGTAAATTTTAAATTCTGAGAATATTCTCTTATATTATGGTAGAACAACTTTTCCTAATTCCTATTATGAGAAGTTTGCCGATGGTAAGGTGGTCTGCATAGATGAAGAAATACCGTTTGAGATACCTGAAAGTTGGTGTTTTGTACGTTTGGGAGATATCTGTAACTATCTTCATCGAGGAAAAACACCTAAATATGGTAATCAGAAGATTTTACCTATTATAGCACAAAAATGTAATCATTGGGACCAACTGTATATTGATAGATGTCTTTTTTCTGATACACATTATATTTTAAAATACAAGGAAGAGCAATTTCTTCAAAAAGGTGATATAATAATCAATTCTACAGGTGGTGGAACAGTTGGTAGAACTGGTTATATAGATGACTCTGTGTTTGATAAGTTTGATAAGTTTGTAGCTGACTCTCATGTAACAATTGTACGTCCTAATAAACTTGTCTCCCACAGATACATATACCACTATTTACTTTCTCCATACATTCAAATAGGAATAGAAGAAAGATGTACAGGTAGTACTAATCAAATAGAACTTAGAACAACCACTATATCTGATTATCTTGTTCCTATTCCACCTGTAGAAGAACAAAAGAGAATTGTGGAAAAAGTAGAGTCTATGTTACCAGTTGTTACTCGATATGAGAAACTTCAAAGAAATTTAGATCATCTGAACTCAACATTGCCCTCTCTAATAAAGAAATCCATACTTCAGGAGGCTATCCAAGGCAAGCTTATTCCACAAGACCCAAATGATGAGCCAGCATCCATTCTTCTACAACGTATTAAAGAAGAGAAGCAAAGACTTGTCAAGGATGGGAAGCTGAAAAAGAAAGACATTGTTGATTCTGTCATCTATAAAGGTGATGATAACAAGTATTATGAGCAGGTAGATGGAATTGCAACCCCAATAGAATCAAATTACATCTTTCCAAGCACATGGGAAGTAGTTAAACTTTCTCATATTTGCAGACTTATTGATGGTGAAAAGAAAGAAGGTCAATACATTTGTCTTGATGCTAAGTATTTGCGTGGTAAATCTACTGGTACTTATTTGGACAAAGGGAAGTTCGTAGCCAAGGGAAATAACATCATTCTTGTAGACGGAGAAAACTCAGGTGAAGTTTTTACTGTTCCTCATGACGGCTATATGGGTAGCACTTTTAAACAACTTTGGATAAGCAATTGCATGTACCTTTCATACGTGCTGTATTTCATTCTTTTCTATAAAGACTTGCTACGCAATTCCAAGAAAGGTGCTGCTATACCACATTTGAACAAAGATACTTTCTATTCTTTGGTGGTAGGAATCCCACCATATCAAGAGCAGAAACGCATAGCAAATCGTATAGAAGAAATCATTAACAAGATAAAGGACTAAGCATCCTTTATCTTGTTAAATAGTGTTTTTAACGTTTCTACAATGCGTATTTGTTCGGCAATCGGTGGTATGGGAATCAGATAAGATATTAGTTTTTCCCTTGATATATTTGGCTGAGCCCCACCTTCTCCTATTTTGATAAAGTATTGCTGACTTGCCATTAAGAAATAGAATAGATACCTATTGAACACTCCAATAGGTGTACATGCACAACAAGCCTGATTGGTAGTCATTTCTTTTCCTACAATGGCAACTTTACCTATTGTCGCACCGTACATCGCAATCAAGACATCTCCGACCTTATTTATTCGTAAAGAACATTCCTCTAAGGCTTTTTGTGTTATTTTTATTTCAGTATCATATACAACTGAATTATTCAGTTCTCCTGTTCTAAGCCAAAGTACATTCCCTCCGTAATAATCTGGATTGCCTTTGGATGGAGTAGAACCTGCACCCCATATACCAATAGCCCCCATTCTGCACCATACCCAACTATCTGGGATCATAAACGGAATATCTTCTGTTATATCAATGACCTCCTTGCCAATCTGCTCATAATACTTGTTATCATCACCTTTATAGATGAAAGAGGCAACAACGTCTTTCTTCTTCAATTTTCCCTCCTTGACAAGTCTTTGCTTCTCTTCTTTAATACGTTGAAGAAGAACAGATGCTGGCTCATCGTTTGGAGCTTGTGGAACAAGTTTGCCTTGGATAGCCTCTTGGAGAATGGACTTTTTAAGTAACTCATTGATACGAGTATTTAAACTATCCAGTTTACATTGCAAGCCACCATACTTATCCACAAGGGGTGAAATGTCAGAAAGTTTATTGCTTATCCTCTCTTGCTCTCTCTTTGGTGGAATTGGTATGAGAAATTCGTTGAAATTATTTTGAGTAAGTTGATTGATAGTGGTTGTGCCACTTACATTTCTAAGCTGAGAAAAGAATAAATCTGACTGCAAAAAGATGTGGACATACCTATACAGGAAAGTCTTGCAAATTGTCATAAAAGCTCCAAACGTCATAGGTTCAGATATTTCTTCAACAATAGCTGATTTTCCCACCAGTTTTTTGCTTCCATTTCTGGCACATATAATAATGTCATTCTCCTCTACCCATAGTTTTTCCGAGATAGATGATTTTACCCGAACTATATCATTCAAAGAAATTTTCCCGTTTTGGATATTTGAAGAACGAAGAACAATAACTCCATCAGATGATACCTCCGAGGGACTATAAGTCAATCCTATATATGATTGAGATATCTCTCTTATTCTACACCACTCCCATCCGCTTGGTATCTCAAACGGTATCTCATCATCTATACAAACCACCTTACCGTCGGCAAACTTCTCATAATAGGAATTGTCCTCACCACGGTAAATGATAGATTCTTTCTTATCTTTCTTGATTTTCCCCTCCTTAATAAGTCTTGCCTTTTCTGCACGAATCTTTTCAAGCAGTACGGATGCTGGTTCATCATTAGGGTCTTGCGGTACAAGTTTTCCCTGTATCGCCCACTGAAGTATGCTATTTTTTAATTGTTTACCGTTCATCATTAGAAAAATTTACGTCCACGACCTTCACAATCAGGACATTCTTTTTTTATCTTACCTGTCCCTACACATTTTCCACAACTCAATTTGCCATATCCATTGCAGTTTCGGCATTTTAATATACCAGTTCCGCCACATTTATTGCAGTACATATCTCCACTACCCGCACATGAATAGCATCGATCTTTTCCTGTACCAGAACAAAAAATACATTTAAAACCATCGTCACCATACCCTGAGCCCGAACAGAAAATACAGTCTCTTAATCTTCCTGTCCCACGACACACATCACAACGCGTTCGACCTGTCCTACCACAATTATCGCATGCGACCACACCACTCCCACTACATTCATAACACTTAAAATAGCCATAACCATTACATTCGTCACATTCTGTTAGAATCTTACCCTCTCCATTACAATTGTCACATTGCATAAACTTTGGACTGGACTTGCAAGAGACCAATAGTAATGATAAAAGAGCTAAGAAATAGTATTTCATTTTATAGTCAGTACTTTTCAGTACCTTAACAGATAGTCTCTTTCCGTTCATTGTTCGCAATCCTTGCTATTTGTACCAGACTTACTAAGTTCTTACACTTACATAAGACACAACGATTTACTTATAATCTCATTGTCTGGCAATTTAAACTTTCTAATCTATATTGATTTCTATTCCTAAAATCTTCTGTATTTCCGCCAGCGTCTTATCTATCTCATCGTCAAGTGCCTTACGCTTCTTGAAATAGTTGGCAAGAAGTTCGGCTGGAGGAAGTATCTCTTCCTCATCCTTAGGGAACTTGCATTGATCGAAGTTGAAATCCATTTCAGACAATTCTTTGGCAGTAAAGCAGCGAGCTTTCTCTCCCAATTCATCCGAAGCTATTTCCTTACGATCATTCCACCAATCACAGATAGGTTGGCAATGCTCCAATCTCATTGACTTTGTCTTGGAGAAATGCTTATACCCTTCTGGCATATCAAGACGATAGAACCATGTTTTATTGGTAGAGAAGCCTTCTTCAGCTCCCTCAGCTCGTTCATTATTGAAGAACAGGATATTTGTTGCGATACTGGTATAAGGTGCAAAGATGCTACCTGGCAAACGAATAATAGTGTGGAGATTAAAATCTCGAAGCATCTTTTGCTTGATAGCCAATTTTGCTCCATCCGTACCAAAGAGGAAACCATCAGGAACAATGACAGCTGCACGTCCATTAGCTTTCAGTCTATACATGATAAGTACCATGAATAGGTCTGCCGTCTCACTTGAACGAAATTCCATCGGGAAATTACTTTTAGAGGCAGCATCAGTACTTCCACCGTATGGCGGATTCATAGCTATCACGTTTACCTTGTCTTCTTCTTTGAAATCGGACATCTTTGTTCCCAGCGAATCACAATGGCGGATATTCGGCGATTCTACGTCGTGCAAAAGAAGATTAGTAATAGAGAGAAGGTAAGGTAGAGGTTTCCACTCCTGTCCAATAACAGCCTTTTGAAAGAGTCTCCCATCATCGGTAGTTTTCACTTGTTTCTGTAAGTAATTCAAAGCAGAAGTAAGGAATCCTCCAGTTCCCGATGTGAAATCGCCTACGGTTTCACCAAGTACAGGAGAAAGTTGCTGAATGATAAAATCAGTCAATGCACGAGGAGTATAGAACTCTCCAGCATTACCTGCCGATTGGAGGTCTTTAAGTATACCTTCATAGATGTCACCAAACATGTGTCGATCGGTTGCATCATCAAACTCTATCTCGTTGATGACATTGATAACCTGACGCAGCAGGATGCCATTCTTCATATATTGGTTCAAATCCTCAAACACCTCTTTTACAATAGCTTTGCTACGAGGAGTTTCACGTGTCACCTCAATCCCTTTTAAGGTAGGGAATAGTTTATCGTTGATAAAAGAAAGCAAAGCATCACCTGTCATTGCATCACCATCTTTCTCATCTATCGCCCAATTTCTCCAACGCAACTCTTCAGGAATTATGGATTCAAAGGTTGTGCGTTCCTTGCTGGCCTTATATTCCCATGTTTCCTCTTGAGTGTCATACACCTTTAGGAAAAACATCCATGTCATCTGCTCAATACGCTGTGCATCACCATTAATACCCGCATCTTGGCGCATGATATTTTGCAGACGCTTTACTATATTATTTACTGCCATTTTTATGCTGTCTTATATATTTCGTTTTCAAGCTCTTTCAATGCCTGTTCATATTTATCTATCCCACCAAATAGTTTCACTATCTTTTGTGGTTTACCTATCTTATTGAATGGATCAGTATCAAGAATATCGGAGTCTTCAAGATTCAAAATACCATAATCTGCATATTTATCGAGAAGAGCTTCTAACACCTCTCGCGCCTTACCTTCATATTTGGCAAAGTAATTCCGCTTCTTGACATTATTTGCCCTTTCACGTCTTGCCATAGGTGGTTGGTCGTATGCCACATGACATATCACATCGAAGATGTCTGCATGCGCCAATGCTGGATTCTTTTCTCTAACAGCATCAACAAGAACACTATAGTCTTTCAGTTCATCAACGATTACTTTCTTCCGCTCTGCTTCTGTCCAATTCTTTACAAAATCATTTAAGGTAGCATAACGCTTTCGAATCTGTTTGCGCGTATAGTCTGTAACACTTTCTGTACGCATAGTTCTACCATCTTCACCAAGAACACTCACAATTTCCGTAGTGATAGCAATTTGCTCTCCCTCAACAAGATACTTAACATGTTGGGGTTCAGAGATAATAGTTGGTGATTTGTCAGGTACGGTATAAATCTTCGAACCTTTTCCTTGTGGCGGCTCGGGGTCACCATCAAATTTTGGGTCTTTGAATTTAGCTGTGGCATTGCGGAAATCCAATATTTCCAAATGCCATTTCCCCTTATCAGTTCTTAGACGTGTACCACGTCCTATGATTTGTTTGAACTCCGTCATAGACCCAATTTCCTTGTCAATTACAATAAGTCCACAGGTCTTGCAGTCTACACCAGTAGCAAGTAGTTCAGATGTTGTAACGATTGTCGGATAAGCCTGGTCTACATCAATAAAGTTGTCTAACTGCTTCTTTCCCACATTGTCATCACCGGTTATACGCATAACGTAACGCGCATCTCTGTTACAAAGGTCTGTATTCAGGTTGACTAATAAACTCCTCATTGCCTCTGCCTCATCTATGTCTGTACAGAACACAATTGTCTTAGTCATTCTGCCTATCTGTTTCAACATCTTTGTAATACGCTTGGCAACTATCTCCCTTCGCTTGGTGAAAGCAATGTCCCTACCTATATCCTTACGCTCATACAAACGTTGCACAATATCCCTGCCCAGCAAGTCTTTCTCATCTTCATTCGGTTTGAAACCTTGTAGATCTATGCTAATATAGGAATTCGTTACTCGATAAGGAGCAAGGAAACCATCCTGTATTCCTTGTAACAGTGAATAGGTAAACACTGGTTCGCCGAAGTAATCGAGATTATTGGCTCCATTCTCAGCCTTTGGCGTAGCAGTCATACCGATTTGAGTTGCAGTACTGAAATACTCAAGTACTTTGCGCCATGCACTATCATCTTTCGCACTACCACGGTGGCACTCGTCAACAATGATAAGGTCAAAGAATGTAGGCTGAACTTGTTTAAAAGGGTCTTCCACTCCTTCTTCATTAGAAACCAATTGATGATATAAAGCCATATGAACTTCATAGGCAGAGTCGATGGCTGCACCTTGTATTTTAGTCATAACCTTTTTAAAAGGTTTGAAGTCCTGTACCATCGTTTGGTCTATCAGAATATTACGATCTGCAAGGTATAATATTTTTTTCTTTGTGCCAGAAGCTTTCAAACGATGAATGATTTGAAAGGCAGTGATAGTCTTGCCTGTACCCGTAGCCATAACAATCAGCACCCTATCTCTACCTTTGGCAATGGCTTCAACAGTACGCTCTACTGCTATACGTTGATAATATCGAGGCTCATAGGTATACGGATCAGAATAAAACGGTTGCTCTATGATTTTCAAAGCCTCGTTGTTCAACTGTTTAGCATTGATAATCCGTTGATACAAAGCATCAGGCGTTGGAAACTGTTCCAACGAAAGTTCAGTCTCTTTCCCAGTCAGGAAATCATGCTCTAAGAATCCATCTCCATTAGAACTGTATGCAAAAGGAATATCAAGAATCTGAGCATATTCCATTGCTTGCTGCATTCCTCCTCCAAGTGGTTTGCTATTATCTTTAGCTTCTATAATAGCGATAGGCTTATTAGCAGCATGAAACAAGAGATAGTCAGCCTTCTTACCTGTTTGACGTGCATGCACCTTACCTTGGAAAATAACCCTACCATCAGTAAAGTAATATTCCATTCGGATATGTTCATTCTTCCATCCCGCATTATTAATTGCAGGTGTGATGAAACGCAACTTTATATCTTCTTCTGTCAAATCCTTTTTACTCATAATTCTTGCCTGTATCATCTTCACATAGTATTTTATTATGAGAAGTTTACGATTATAAAAAACTTATAAGGGAAATAGTGTCATTACTCTTGCGAGGATTTAAGCAAATCCCTTATATCGACATTCAACACTTCCGCGATTTCAAGTAAGTTCTCAAGGGACGGCTGCACTTTATTGGAACACCACCGAGAAACGGTATTCTCTGTACGACCTATTTCATTCGCCAGCCATTTGCCAGACAATTGTTTTTCTGCCAAAACAGCTTTAATCCTATTTATCGCCTTTTTCTGTTGATTTATCATTGTATATTGCAGAATACGTAAGTACAAAGATACACTTTTAAGGTTATTTTTCCAAACATAATTAAAAGTAATTGATTTTTCCGTATAAAATTCTTGCTTTAGAATTGTATTTCAGCGGAAAATGATTATCTTTGCATCAGAAGATTAAGTGGTCTTTGAAGCAATGCAGAATAAAGAATTGGAAAGAAACTCACTCGTTTCCATCTCGTAACCCTTTTATCCTTTATACTTCCTTATTCTATTGATTATCTGAAAGATACAAATATCTTGAATCTTTTTCTGGCGTAGTCTGTTGCAATAAGCATCTTTGCCCTTTCCTCACTCTCACTCAGAGGTGCTCGTCCCAAGATCGTGGCATCACCACTTTTGGCAAACTCCATCAGCTTGCCGATAAAAACTTCCTGCTCGGGTGTCGGTGGTATGTTGTGCAGTATCTCATTCTTCTCCGGTCTGTCGATACCGATGTCTTTGGCGGTACGAAAATCGCAAATCTCCGCATAAAAGTAGTGGGTATGAATGTAATTAGCTGATTACTAATAGAAAGCAGAATATATGATATAATTAAGGTGAACGATTAAGAAACGAGCGAGTTTCTTTTCCTTTCTTTATTCTGCAATGCTTCAA
>QWCC01000612.1_pt1 | contig 10284 bp, 8 predicted proteins | sample 1972491 | NCBI WGS metagenome assembly QWCC01 (sample SAMN09866718, study PRJNA288562) | Human oral metagenome isolate term5_saliva, whole genome shotgun sequencing... | isolation source: mouth | host: Homo sapiens | place: USA: California
GCCTTCCTATTGACCGCCGTTGCCACTTGGACGGGGCAGCCGCCCACGCGCGGCGGCGTTTTGGCAGGATTGACCGCATTTTGGTTGGCAGCAAGGATTGCCGTTTTCATTCCGGGCTGGGGTGCAACCGCCAGCGGCATACTCGGCACGCTGTTTTTCTGGTACGGCGCAGTTTGCATGGCATTGCCCGTCATCCGTTCCAAAAACAAACGCAATTACGTCGCCGTATTCGCCATCGTCGTCCTGGGCTGCACGCACGCCGCATTCCACTTCCAACTGCATGCCGGAAACGCATCTGCACTGCTCAGCGGGCTGCAGTCCGGTCTGATTATGGTCTCAGGCTTTATCGGCCTTATCGGTATGCGGATTATTTCCTTCTTTACCTCCAAACGCCTGAATGTTCCGCAAATCCCCAGCCCGATGTGGGTCGCTCACGCGTCCCTCTGGTTGCCCATGTTGACTGCCATGCTGATGGCGCACCATGCCCTGCCTTGGCTTTCATCTGCTTTTGCCTTTGCAGCGGGCGTGATTTTTACCGTACAGGTTTACCGCTGGTGGTATAAAGCCGTTTTGAAAGAACCGATGCTGTGGATTTTGTTCGCAGGCTATTTGTTCACAGGTTTGGGATTGATTGCCATCGGTGTTTCCTACTTCCACGGCTCTTTCCTTAATCTTGGCGTACATCTCATCGGCGTCGGCGGCATCGGCGTCCTGACATTGGGCATGATGGCGCGCACCGCGCTCGGGCATACCGGCAACTCCATCTATCCACCGCCCAAATCCGTACCCGTCGCCTTTTGGCTGATGATAGCCGCCACTGTCATCCGCATCATTGCAACCTTCGTCAGCGGCACCGGTTACACCCACAGCATCCGCACTTCTGCAGTCTTGTTTGCCCTGTCCTTGCTGCTTTACGCATGGAAATACATCCCTTGGCTCATCCGCCCGCGTTTGGACGGTAAACCGGGTTAATTAAACCAAGCATATTAAACGAAAGGTCGTCTGAAACCTTAAAACAGGTTTCAGACGACCTTTTTATATGGGAATCCGCTTTAAACCGGTACGGCGTGGTTTTACCGAAGTCCGTATCGTTTCAGTGCGTGTTATTGCTCGATACCGTTTTCACGCAATAGCTGGTGAATTTGCTGTTGGGCTTTATCTTCTTTCAGCAGCTGGGTGAGTTGATCGCGAATCAGATCAAATGGCGGTGCTTGAGGGTCTTTTTGGACTTCGCTGATTTTAAACAAGAAGAATTTGTTTTCAATTTCAACAGGATTGTGAGTTACCTCTCCCCGATTCATTGGCCCCAAGATGCCTGCAAGCGGTTGGCGCAGCTGCCTTGCCATGACGAAATCTTCAAATGCGGGTTGCTGATTCGGATATCGTTTCGTCAATTCTTCAAATGACAAGCCTTTCAAGAGCAATTCTTGTGCTGCTCGCACTTCTTCGGGCGTGTCGAAGCTAACCTGCTGAATCTTGATCATGCGGGTTTGCTGATCGTAAAACTTCAATAATTCAGCATTGCTGATTTCGGCAGTGCGCTTCAGATAGTCGGCATATTGCGCCGCGTAAAATTCCGCTTCCATAGTGAGGAATTGGTTGCGGACCTCGGGATCTTTATCCAATCCGGCTTTGAGTGCGGCATTTTTGAGAATTTCAATGCTTTGCAAGTGTTTGACGACTTCTTGGCGGATTGCTTTGCCGTCAGGCTGCTGCTTGGATTCAGGACGCTGTTCGGCTTGCTTGAGAATGCGGGCGACTTCGCTGTCTATGCGTGCCGGATCAATATCAGGCGCTTTGGCGACAGGAAATCCGGCAACAGCCGTCGCCATGATGACTGCGGCGGCAGTTTGGTATGTCATGATAAAAACTCCGTGAACAGTTATTTAATTGTGGCTTTTTGCAACAGAGATTGGAGCGCTTCATCGACGCGGGAGGCTTGCAGGTCTTGGGCTATACTGCTTTTGGATTCGTCATAAGACGGAAGCTTTACATCCCGACGGTCGTTGACATAGAAGACGGCATATACGTCGCTGTCTTGCAGAGGCGTTGTAGTGTGCGCGCCTTTTTTCAAATCTTTAACTGCGGCATAGAGCGGGGGAACAGCCTCCTGCAAATCTTTTAAGGGAACATAACCTTGCTGGATGCCGCCCGCTTGTTTGGCGCGTTCATCTATTGAATATTGCTTCAGGACGGAGGCAAAGCTTTTCTTGGCATTTAAATCAGAAATGGCTTTTTGGGCATCCGCTTGGGTGCGGGTAATAATTTCGCCCAGTTGTACTTCTTGAGTGCCTTTGTAGAAGTTGCTGAAATTATCGTAAGCGGTTTTGACGTCTTTTTCTTGGACAGGATTTTGACGGAGGACGTGAATCGCATAAGCTTGTCCAAGTAAATCGCTTTCAAATGCCGCCCATTCGGTTTTGAAATGTGCTTTTTTATCGGCACCTTGTTTTTTGGCATCCGTACGGGCATGTTCCAAAGCTTGTTTGAATTCGGCACTTTGGTCGAGTTTCAGACGTTTGGCTTCTTGTGATACGACAGTGTTGATGACTTGGCGCTCGGTCAGTTCTCTGCGCAGCTCGGGAGAATCGGGAATTTTGTTGTTTGCTGCACGCAGCGCGGCAACTTGGGCATCAATAACGCTGCTGTCGATGGTTTGTCCATTAACTGTAACTAAGGTTTGGGCAGAAAGGCTGCCGGAAACCAGAGCAGTCATCAGCATAGAGATGAGATGTTTTTTCTTCATGATTTTCTCTTGTTATGTCCAGTATGTCTGTAATTAGTGGAAGTATTCGTCCGGAGTGGCCGCTTTGATGCTCAATGCGTGAATCAGCCCTTCGGAAAACAGATCGTGCAGTAAGGTTTTAATGGTGCGTTGGCGGTTAAGACGGCTGACGCCGCCGAAAGCTTCGCTGACGACTACGACCGTATAATGCCCGCCTCCTTTGTTTCCCGAGTGGCCCGCATGCAGATGGCTGTCATCCTGAAAGTCAAAAAAAACAGGATTCAGCGTTTTCAGACGACCTTCAATAGCCTCGCGCATATTCATTATTTGAATACGGCTTTGAACGGTTTGATCAATACTTCTTCATAGACGCCCGCATCGACGTAAGGGTCTTTTTCCGCCCATTCTTGAGCAGCATCCAAAGATTCAAATTGAGCCACAATCAGACTGCCGGACACGCGCTCCGGATTGTCGGGAAGAGGGTTGGGGCCGGCAGTCAGAAGACGTCCTTCAGTCTTCAAAGCTTCCAAGCGTTGCAGATGGGCAGGGCGTGCCGCCATACGGGCTTCGTGTACATTATCGGCATCAGTGGCCAGGAGCATGTAATATTCCATCAACTATCCTTTTTGGGTAAATATCGGCTCAAATAGGAAAATTGAGCGATAAAGAAAACAAACAAAAAACCGGTAGAGCCGAACATTTTGTAATTTACCCATTGTTCTTTGAAGTGGGTAAATACAAACCAGTTGGCAATACCTAAGAAAATCATGAATGCGACCCAGGCATAAGTCAGTTTGCTCCAAACATGTTCGGGCAGTTCCAACTCTTTGCCCATAGTCGCTTTTAATCCGTTTTTTCCGCTTAGATGGCTGATCAGCAAAACCAATGCGCCAATCCAGAACAAAACGGTCGGTTTCCACATGATAAAACGGTCATCATGAAGTAGAATGGTCGCGCCGCCGAATACGACGATCAGGATCAGGCCGACCCACTGCATCGTATCGAGTTTTTTGTATTTCAAGTAAGTAAAACCTGCCTGCAAAATGCCGAATACAACGGCAACCGCAGTCGCAGTAATCATGTTTTTCGTGATTGTGTAAGTCAGGAAAAACAAGATGACTGCCAATAAATCGCTTAAAACTTTCATAATCAAACAAACAAAAAAGATGAAACCAATCGGCTAAACGCTAATCATACAGGCAGCCTCACCTTTTTGCACCACCCTGGAAACGAAATTGCCGATGCAGGCGGGCAATAATCTAAAAAAGGGTTTAAAAAATGCCGTCGGGATGATAAACTATGTTATCAGTAGGATTTGTAAAAAAGAAACACAGAAATTACAAACCTGTTAATTTCTCGTTCGTTTCATCACTTAATTCATCGGATTACTTGGCAGACTGCGACTTTAGAAGATATCATAACGTAATATATCGTAATATACGGTTAAGTATGTAGCAGTTCTAGCAGGGTTGTCATTTTACACAGGGGACAAGTTTTGAAAAACCATCATAAAATCAAATTAATCGCGGCATCTGTGGCCTGGGCAGTGTCGTTTGGTGCGAGCGCAGGGCTTGGCGGGCTGAATGTCCAATCCCATCTGGGCGAGCCGTTTTCAGGCAGTATCACCGTAACCGGTGACGAGGCTCAGGCGCTGTTGAAAGGCGGAAAAGCGACTGTTTCCAATAGCAATTTGCGTACCAGTGTCCGTAAGTCGGGCGACAAGGCAGTCGTCACTATCCACTCAAGCAAAGCGATTAAAGACCCTGTGTTGATTTTCCAAGTCGGCGCAGGTTCACAATCACGCGAATACACAGCCATCATTGATCCCGCAGGCTATTCCGGTAAAACGGATGGTTCAAGCCGTGCGCGCAGCGGTGGCGAATCTTCATCCAATTCTTCTGCTGACAATAATTCATACCATTCTCAATTTGACCGTCAGGCGGCGCGTGACCGCATCAACCGCGCGATACAAAACGGAAATCAAAATGAAACCGTTCGCAAGGAAGCTGTACGAAAAGATAAAAACAACACGAATAAACCGGTACAGACACAGGCACAGCCGTCAAAACAACAGCAACAATCTTCTGTAGGCGCCAATGGAACCGAGATTCGTTATGGCAAGCAGCATCTGGTTCGTCAGGGTGAAACTCTGACCGAAATTGCCACTAAAATCCGTCCTCAAGGCATGACCGTCGAACAAACGATACAGGCATTGGTCAATGCCAACCCCAGCGTGTTCATCGGTAAAGATGCCGACCGTATGCTTGCGGGCAAGGTGTTGTACATTCCGATGCACGGCGATATGAAATCGACGGCATCCAAACCTGCACAAGTCAAACCTCCGGTTCAGGAAGGCAATAAGCCTCAAGCCCAAGGGTCGTCTGAAAAAGCCGGTACCGCAACGCCTCCTAAAGAGACTCCGGTAGAAAACACCAAAGTAGAAAATAAAAAAGAAGATAAAAAAGCTGAGCCGGTACAAGAAGCCAAGCCCGAAACCAAACCGGCTGTAACGACGGCAGGTACTCCGGAACAAAATAAAGCTGAAACAGGTGCAGCATCTGCCGAGCAAGTAAATGTCCTGCCTGAGCCGAATGCGTCGTCTGCAACAGCAAACACAGAACCACAAGAAATTTCTCAGGCACAAGCTGATGTTGAAGCGCGCATTGCCTCGGCAGTTGCCACAGAAAAACAACAAGAAGAAGCATCAGCGGAAGACAGTGGATTATGGCGCTGGCTGTTGATCGGCGGTGCGGCAGCGGCAGGTTTGTTGCTGTTGCTGTTCTTGTTGGGCAAGCGGAAGAATTCAGCTGTTGCGCCTGTGGTAGGTGCGATAGATCAGGACGATCAGGATGAGGACGATCTCGATATCAGTATCGAAGATCATGTATTCCCTGCTGCCACTGCGCCGCAACCGCAACCACAAGTTGTAGCAGAAACTTCCAAATCTGAAGAAGACGGTTTGGAAATTGAAGATGATTTCGATGATGAAGTATTCTTCAATGAGCCGGCTCCTGTTGCCGAACCTGTCCAAGAAAACGTCGATCTGGATTTGAACGAACTGGATAATACTCAAGCCAGCATCGTGTCCGGTGCCGTTACCATCGACGAAGAAACCGAAAAACGCCGTGATATCGATTGGGATACTGTCGAATCTACCGAAAGCGTATATGAGCCGGAACCGGAAAATCCATATCAACACGTTGCTGTTGTAATGGAAGACAGAACTGCTGAAGTAGAAACAGAGCCTCAGCATGAGGAAGAGACCCCATCAGTTTCTTCTTTTGCAGCAACTCCTGTTTCATCTGTTTCAGACAACCTGTCAGAAGCTCAACCGGAAGCACCGGAAGAAGAGCCAATCCCATTTGAAGTGGAGATTGAAGAGCCTAAGTCGGAAACAATTGACGTAGTAGAAACAGAAGAAGCCGAAACCAAATCCGAAGAATCGGAAGAGGGTTGGGATTTCTTTGCGGAAGAGCCGAAAACAGTTAAAGCCATCGAGCCTTTCCCTGAATTAGGTGCGCAAGAAGAAACGTCGTCTGAAGTTGAAGTTGCTGATATACAAGAAGAAGCTTTGTCTGAAGTTGAAGCAGCAGATAAACAGGCAGATAGCTCAGAAGAAGCACTGGATTTCGTTGTTGAAGAAACAGAGCAGCTACAGACTGAAGCCGATACTCAACCGTTTGAGATTAAGCAAGACGAACCTTTAGCATTCCAAGATGGCGAAGATTTCAGTATTGAAAATACTCAAGAAGCCAGCGCTGACGAAACCATCGAATGGGAAAATCTGGGTGTGGAAGATACTGCTGACAGCAGTAATGAACATTCCGGTTTTGAATCAGGCTTCATCTCCGAGTCCGTCGGTATGACGGCTCCGCTGGAAGCTAAATATGACCTGGCTAAAATGTATGTCGAAATCGGCGATCCCGATGCTGCCCGCGAGACGTTGACTGAATTGCTGGAAGACGCAAGCGGTGAGATCCGTAATAAAGCCCAAGCATTGATGAACGAATTGAATGCCTAATATTGGCAAGTAAATCGAAATTGAACAATGCTAAAATAAAAGATGCCGTGAAAACGGCATCTTTTATTATTTTCAGACGACATATGACTGCATACACCGAATCATTATCCACAAAAACCATACAAAGATGGGCATTAACCCTGTCTTATGACGGCAGCCGATTTTACGGTTGGCAAAAACAAGCCGACGGTTTACCCACTGTCCAGACGGTATTGGAAAGCGCACTCAGTCAAATTGCAGGCGAGACCATCCGAACCATTGTTGCCGGACGAACCGATACAGGCGTACACGCGACTGCGCAAGTTGTTCATTTTGATACCAAAGTAGCCCGTCCCGAGCAGGCTTGGGTGCGGGGCGTCAATGCTTATCTTCCTGAAGGTGTGGCTGTATTGTTCGCGCAGCAGGTTGCCCCACATTTTCACGCCCGCTTTGACGCATACGGTAGAAGGTATCGTTACCTTTTGGAATCATCTCCCGTCCGCTCCCCGATATTGCAAGGTAAGGTAGGGTGGACGCACCTCAAGCTCGATCCTGAAAAAATGCAGCAGGCGGCATTATTATTAGAAGGCGAACATGATTTCTCCAGCTTTCGTGCTGCCGAATGCCAAGCAAAATCGCCCGTTAAGACCTTGTATAGTGCAAAAATCAGCGGTACGCCGCAATTCTTAAAGCTAGACTTACATGGCAATGCCTTTTTGCATCATATGGTGCGTAATATCATGGGGGCATTGGTTTATGTTGGTAGCGGCAGGCTTAGCGTTTCCGGATTTCAGGACTTAATCGAAGAGCGCAGCCGATTAAAAGCCCCGCCGACTTTTATGCCTGATGGGCTGTACCTGGCCGGAGTGGATTATCCGCCAGAGTTCGGTATCATTCGCCCAGAAATGCCGATATGGCTGTGAGGTCGTCTGAAATCTAAGTGCTTGTTTATAGAGAATCTTTCTTTGCCAAAGTCTGTTGCGGGTAATGCCCGCGCTTCATCAATAAGGTCACAGTCCGCCCGAATAGATATGTCTATCAGCCTTTCCAGAAATTTGGTTTGCAGGAATTGTATGTGCCAATGGCAAAAGGTCGTCTGAAATCAATACAAAGATTTTCAGACGACCTTTTCTTTTGAGGAAACTACGGGACAGGTCATGTCGGTGTTACACCGACGAAACCGCAAATTCAAAGGGCAGGATTTATGTTTCTATATCAAAGGAGGGGATATGCCTAATGTTCATGACAGGCTAATCCTATAAATTGCATGCTATAGTGGATTAAATTTAAATCAGGACAAGGCGACGAAGCCGCAGACAGTACAGATATAGTGGATTAAAATTGCAATGATACGGCGTTGCCAACGCCCTTATGTACTACCCGTACACGGCGGGCGTTGTCGTCTTGTCTCATTTTTATTTTAATCCACTATAGTACGGCAAGGCGAGGCAACGCCGTACTGGTTTAAAGTTAATCCACTATATAAGAAAGTACACACCTGCACCCGCTTATTCATTCATCCGGCTGATTTAGCTAAAAAACAACAGCCAATCGCCTAAAACGACCGTTTAGGAAATTGTGTTGTAAAAATGCAAACAACGGGTAAGTTGATATTACATTATGATTTATAAGGAAAATATTGCGAATGCCTTGTTGTAATGCGGGTGCTGTGAGGTCAGGCGGTCAGTAGGGGTAGTGAATAAAGTTTGTTTTTTTAGAGAGGAACAATTATAGTGAGAGTCATGGAATCGCTGATTCCAGCGATAATGTAAAGCCTAAGCGGATTCTATCCGGGTCTGCTTAAGTTATTTCTTCACGATAGAAAAGGAATACAGCAATGAAAAAATCTCTGATTGCTCTGACTTTGGCAGCTTTGCCTGTTGCAGCTATGGCTGACGTGACTCTGTACGGTCAAGTTAAAGCCGGTGTTGAAGTTTCTCGCACTAAAGAAACTGTTAATCACGTAAGCACCAAAAACAAAACTGCAACTGAAATTGCTGACTTTGGTTCCCGTATCGGTTTCAAAGGTCACGAACACCTGAGCAACAACCTGAATGCTATCTGGCAAGTAGAGCAAAATACTTCTGTTGCCGGTACTGACAAAGGTTGGGGTACTCGTGAATCCTTCATCGGTTTGGAAGGCGGCTTCGGTAAAGTTCGCGCAGGTAAACTGAACACTGCTCTGAAAGACAACAGCGACAGCGTAGATCCTTGGGAATCTAGCGACGCGAATGCATCAGTTCTGCAATTCGGTAAACTGAAACGTGTTGACGAGCGTAAAGTATCTGTACGTTACGACTCTCCAGTATTTGCTGGTTTCAGCGCAAGTGCTCAATACCAACCACGCGACAATGCTAACCCTGAGGACAAACATGTTCATGACGTGAAAACCCGTCACTCTTTCGACCTGGGTCTGAACTATGAAAACTCCGGTTTCTTCGGTCGCTACGCTGGTACTTTTGCAAAACGTAAAGTTTTGAGCGACGATCATCTGGAACTGTTCAACAGCAACACTACTTTGGGTTCTGGCGTTTACAAAGACTACCAAGCACACCGTCTGGTAGGTGGTTACGATGCTAACAACGTACTGGTTTCTGTTGCCGGTCAATACGAAGGCTTTAAAGCTGACGTAGCTGACGCTAAGAAAAACGAACGTACTGAAGTTGCTGTAACTGGTGGCTACCGTATGGGTAACGTAATGCCTCGTCTGTCTTACGCTCACGGCTTCAAAGCTAAAGAAAACGGCGTGAAACAAGGTAACAGCCAATACAACCAAGTGATTGTTGGTGCTGACTACGACTTCTCTAAACGTACTTCTGCTTTGGTTTCTGCCGGCTGGTTGAAAGAAGGCAAAGGTGGCGACAAAACTCAATCTACCGCCGGTCTGGTTGGTCTGCGTCACAAATTCTAATCTAGTACGATTAGTTTAAATAAAGAGCCTGCTTTATGCAGGCTCTTTTGTTTTTTGAATGATGTGTGTTTGGTTGGATGTGTATCGGTTTCGTATTATCTGTACGGTCTGTGGCTTCGCAGCCTTGTCCTGATTTAAATTTAATCCACTATAGTCCCGCTCATTCCCTCATTATGTGAAGTTTATTGGATAGAAAAAGGTCGTCTGAAAAACCGATTCGGATTTTCAGACGACCTTTGTTTGAATCGAAAGCTTGTTTATTCGATGACTTCTTCGGTTGTCGTGCTGCGGTAGGTAGAGCCGTTGAACGTCGGCACGGGCGGGGGCAGCAGGTTGTTGAGGGTCAGGGCGGCGGGGTTCAGGGTAGGGTAGCCGCTGAGGGTTACGGTGTAGCCGCCGTTGGCAGTGCTGTGGATTTTGGCATGTGCACCCAAGGGGAAGGTGCTTTTATTGGTGATGTGTCCGAAGGGGAAACCTGTCAGGACGGGGACTTTGGCGGTGCGTGAGACGTGGTTGACGACGGTGGAGAAGTCGTAGCTTGAGTCGTACACGTCGCGGATGGTGCCCATACGGAAGTCGCCGAAGATGATGGCGCGTTGTTTTTGCAGGATGCCTGCAAGATAAAGCGTGTTCAACATACGTTCGATG
>QWCC01000803.1_pt1 | contig 10272 bp, 6 predicted proteins | sample 1972491 | NCBI WGS metagenome assembly QWCC01 (sample SAMN09866718, study PRJNA288562) | Human oral metagenome isolate term5_saliva, whole genome shotgun sequencing... | isolation source: mouth | host: Homo sapiens | place: USA: California
AATAGATACCGAATATGAATCATTTGGTTCCAGTATATCGATGAGATGATGTTTCACCCGATTAAGTTCATCCACCGATGGTTTAGCGGTACCAATATTAAGTTGTTTATAAACCTGGTAAGCATCACCAGAAATAACCTCAGCATGTAGCTGTTCTGCTAATTCCAAGGTAAGATCTGTTTTGCCTACCGCAGTAGGTCCAACGATGGTAATTAAGGGATTCACAATAACTCCTTCATATATATTCCATAACCTATACGGCTATATTTACCCCCCACCCATTGGTGAGGTGGATATTTCTGAAAGACAGAACTAAATGGTCGTTCTTTAATAATAACACCATAAGAGGCAACACGCATAGCTTCCTCCATAATTTTATCATCAATACGACTTTCCACAGTATGTCCACGAAGTGGTTTAAATTGAGGACTATCCTCTACAGGGACCTCAAACATAGGATCAAAATAAATAATATCTATACTTTCATCTGGTAGATTAGGTACATAGTTTTCAAAGGTATCATAACTTACCTCAATACGACGTAATGCGTCCGTCTGCAAACGTAGTATACGTAATTGAGCCATGGATAAATGAAAGCTATGTTGCTGATTATCAGGAAAATGAATAGTTAAGCCATTACCAGAAAGAACAGCAATAAAATCACATGGATGAGCATTAAATAATGCTGGTATAGATAATTTTCCTCTTTTTATATAGGCCATATGCATAGAGGAAGCCAAAGCTTTGGCTTCCTCTTGAATGGCCTCATTAGATTTTTGAGCTGTAGTTAATATATTCATATTAAGACCGTAAGAATAATTTACCTAATTCATCAGGTGTAAATTTGATAATCGTAGGACGACCATGAGGACATACATATGGTTTTTCGGTACTAAATAAGTCCTCAATTAAGGTAGTCATTTGATACATATTTAAATTATGACCTGCCTTGATGGCCCCTCTACAAGATGCATAAGCTAACATTTCATGTCGTAATTGGGCCTTAGTAGGCTGTTGATGATCATGTAAGTAAGAGAATATATATTGCAGAATTTCAAATGCTTTTGACTCTACTAAATCTACTGGAGCCCCTACTAATTTTATCTTAGTAGGACCACCTAACTCTACATCAAAGCCAAGATCAAGTAATGTTTCTCGTTCTTCCTCTACTAAATTCATTTCATCATTTGTGGCCTCACTATACTGAGGAACCAAAATAGATTGCATAGGAATCGATTCAGAAGACTTACACAACTTATCATAACGCACACGCTCATGTGCAGCATGTTGATCTATGATATATAGATCATCACCTTTTTTAGCTAATATATAACAAGATGCAACTTGACCCATTGGTAAAAAGCCCGAGTTTTGAATTGTACGTTCTTCTATCTCTTCGTTACGAATATCGTGAGACAAGGATTTAAACTTCTCTACATCTTCCGAAGTATAACTAGTGTATGCAGTAGGAACAGCTTCAAAACTTTCATCTACAAAAGAGGATTGTTCATAAGTAGCCTTAGGTGCAGGTGGTGTATACCCCTTTGTTTTAAGATTTTCCACAAACTGCGAAGTTTCACCGCGCATGACTTCATAGCCTTTTGTACGGCGTCCACCAAAAACCTTATCATAATCTATAGCTGTTGCTATATGTTCAGCGGCTTTAAATATAATCTTATCATCTGAGAATTTAACTTCACTCTTGCGAGGATGTACGTTTATATCAACCATTCTCGCAGGCACAGTAATATTTAGTACCACTAAAGGATGACCATTTTTCGGCAATAGTGCATGGTATGCATTATCGATAGCCTTCATTATGGTTTTATCAGAAATCACGCGATTATTGACGATAATGGTCTGCCATATCCTTGTACTTTTAAGAAGTGTGGGCTTACTCACTACGCCATCGATATAGATAGAATCACTTTCATAGGCAACAGTAAAAATATCTTCTTTGGTTTTATATCCATATAGCGCAGCTACAGTATCACTAATATCGCCATTTCCTGGTGTGATAATAGCTACCCGATCATCGATGATAAGCTTAAAAGAAATATGTGGATTACTTAGAGCTAATTTCCCTACAATATCTTGAATTTTAGAGGCTTCTGTACGCTCCGTTTTTAAGAATTTACGACGAGCCGGTGTATTATAAAATAAATCTTTAATTTCGATAGTTGTACCAGGTGCCGCACCATAAGGAATGCAATCGGTAAAGGTGCCGCCATCAACAGTAATACGAGTCCCCAAATCAGAGTCTGCTTTACGAGTAGTCAAAGAGAAATGAGATACAGAGGCAATACTAGCCAAGGCCTCCCCACGGAAGCCTAGGGACGCAATATCAAAGAGGTCCTCTACTTGTTGAATTTTAGAGGTTGCATGACGTAGAATCGCCAAGCGAGCATCTTCCTCCGTCATACCGATACCATTATCAGTAATCCGCATATAGGCCACACCGCCTTCACCAATTTCAACCTCAATATTAGTGGCAGACGCATCAATAGAGTTTTCAATGAGCTCTTTAATAACTGATGCGGGACGTTCAACGACTTCACCGGCAGCTATCTTATTGATTGTCGTTTCATCCAATACGTGAATGGTTGCCATTATTTCCCGCCTCCTTTACGAGCTTCCTCTTGTAGTTCATATAATTTATTTAATGCTTCAATTGGAGTCATACTCATTACATCGACTTCCAGTAAGCTATCTACTACGGAATGGGTAAATAAATTGCCTAGTGGAGAATCACTAACTTGCTTAACCGCTGGTTTTGCCACATTAGTAAGTTGAGCACCCATAACTCGATTATTTAAGTCACTTGCATCATGACTTTGATCTTCCAAGGATTCTAAAATCACTTCAGCTCGTTTTAATACAGAGTTAGGTAGGCCCGCCAGTCTGGCAACATGGATACCATAACTGCGATCTGCACCACCTTTAATGATACGACGCAAGAAAGCAACATCTTTCCCTTTTTCTTTAACTGCAACGGTATAATTTTTTAATTTACTATAGCTTTCTTCTAAGCAAATCAATTCATGGTAGTGCGTTGCAAATAAAGTCTTGCTATGAATGTGCTTACAAATATGTTCCACTACGGCTTGTGCGATACTCAAACCATCAAAGGTACTCGTACCCCGACCAATTTCATCGAGAATAATTAAACTATTATGGGTAGCATTTTCTAAAATATACGCTACCTCTTTCATTTCTACCATGAACGTGCTTTGACCAGTAGAAATATCGTCGCTAGCACCGACACGTGTAAAAATACGATCCACAGGTGAGATAGACGCTTCACGAGCAGGGATAAAGGAACCAATCTGTGCCATAATCATTAAGATAGCCACTTGACGCATGTAAGTAGATTTACCTGCCATATTAGGGCCTGTAATGAGTAAAAATTCTTCATCATCATGATTTAGAACGATATCATTTGGTACAAATACCTCACGTTTTAAAAACTTTTCAATAACTGGATGACGACCATCACGAATATTGATTTGACCATTCATTACAATAGTTGGACAAATATAATTTTCTTCATAAGCAACCAAAGCAAGAGAGCACAATACATCAAGGTCTGCAAGAGCACGTGCCGTTTCTTGCACATCTTTGATAACGAGTTTAATGTCATTGCGTAATTGTTGATATAGTTCGTGTTCCAACGCGATGATTTTATCTTTCGCACTGAGAATTTTAATTTCAAATTCTTTTAACTCAGGCGTAATATAGCGTTCAGCATTGGCCAGGGTTTGTTTTCGTATGAAATAGTCTGGTACTTGTTCTGATTTACTATGGGATACCTCGAAATAGTAGCCAAACACTTTATTATAACCAGTCTTAATTTTTGAAAGCCCTGTAGCTTCTTTAATATCCGCTTCCATCTTAGCAAGCCATTGCTCGCTATTAGTCGCTAAAGAACGTAGCTCATCTAAATCAGCATTAAATCCATCTTTAATAACACGACCGTCTTTTAATGTCAACGCTGGTTGCTCTGCAATAGCTCGACATAATAAGTCATAAATATCTTTATGATCTTGCATGCGCTCATTAATAGATGTTAAAGCTAGACTTGAACATGTACCTAATACATTCTTAATATCAGGTAGAACTGCTAATGACTCACGAAGAGCCGTTAAATCTCTGGGAGACACAGATCCGGTTTCAACACGACCAACGATGCGTTCAAAATCGTAAATACAATCTAAAAAGTTACGAATATGAGAACGTTCAGCACCGCGTGTAATAAGTTCTGAAACGGCTGCTTGACGACGTTGTATTTGATTTATATCAGTTAATGGACTTTCAAGCCATTGTTTTAAAAGGCGTGCCCCCATTGGTGTCAACGTACGATCTAGTACATCCAGTAAAGTACCTTTTTGTCCACCATCGCGTAAATTATGAGTAATTTCAAGGTGCCGCAAAGAAGATGTATCAAGAATAAGGCGATTACCTACACTTAATTGATGTACATAGTTGATATGAGAAATTTCAGATTTAATGATATCCTCTAAGTACAAAAGCATATAACCTAATGCTTCCCATACATCCTCTTCCATAAGGCCTAAATCACCGAAATGAGTTACAGCTTTTTCAGCTACTTCACGTTGTGTATAGTATGTAGAAAAAGGAGAAAATACGACATTACTAAATTGATTTTCAATAAAATCCTGAATATCTTGCGGTAATATCGTTCCTTCAGGCAATATGATTTCACTTGGTCTATACATGCTGAGTGCATCGTACATATCACTGCGTTTTTCACAATCAGTGATGCGGTGCCAAATAACTTCCCCTGTAGATACATCAGAAAACACAAGAATCCACGTATCTTTTACCATATAAAATAATGATAAAAAGTTATTTGACCTTGCATCGTTGCCATTTTCTGTCATCACTGTACCAGGAGTAACAACTTTAATGACATCGCGCTTAACAATGCCTTTAACTGCTTTAGGATCTTCTAGTTGTTCGCAGATAGCAACTTTATATCCTTTTTTTACAAGCGTTTCTATGTAGCTTTCAGCCGCATGAAAAGGAACGCCACACATCGGTGTGCGTTCCTCATCTCCTGTAGGACGACCTGTTAAGGTAATATTAAGTTCACGTGATGCGACTAAAGCATCCTCATTAAATAATTCATAAAAATCACCTAATCGAAAGAACAATAATTCTTCAGAGTATCTAGATTTAATATCTAAATACTGCTCCATCATAGGTGTTTGCTTTTTACTCATATTCACCTCATATATTATGAGTCATATCACAGATTCCGCTTATATTCGTATATTCCCATACGATTATTAAACAAATATATAAACGGGTATAATAATTTATAAACAATAGGTGCTAAGGACAACATACTTCCTGTAAAATTAATCAATCCAGTCTGTTTAAGCTTAGGATTCATAACTACAATTTCATGACCGTCCTTAGTTCCCCACTGAAAAGAAACATTCATTTTACTAAGCATATCATGTTGTTTAGTGCGTTTCGCCACATATGGAGAAATCATATCAAGATATAACGTAAACTCTTCAAAAGAATCAGTCAGCAAGCCTAAAAACTGCTTCATTTCATCCAATGTAAGATACATAACTACACCTTCACTAACAAGCAGTAGTTTTCGTCCATTTATCTCAATATTTTTAGTCCACAATTCATCAGTTATAGAACTCACTAAATTATGGACTCGTTCATGAGGCTCAAAAAATTGTGTACGTGCTTCAATCACTCCGGCAAAATCGATATTATACCAATCAATATAACCGTTGTCGACTCGATAAAACATAGTATCTAAACCGGCACCTAATGATACGACGATACAATCTGGATATAGAGATATAAAGTTTCGTATCTCTTCATCGATTACTTTTGCTCGTCCTAAAATTCCATAATAAGACATCTTAACATCTTTAAATTGATCAAAATCATAATCAATATGCTTTAAAATATCCCAGGATTTCTGATCCTTTAATACAGATTGATCTGACTCATAATCTTTCGCTCTTGCATATAGTGTCAATAATGCCGTTTCGCCTACAGCGTTTAAATCAAGTTTCATAGTTACACCTTCTTTGTAAAAATACAAAATGTAAATGGTGTTCATACCTATGAATGTCTTCAATATACAACTTTTATATTATTTTATTATTATAACACATATGATTTCTAATCAGCATCTATGGTAAAAAAGAACATCGCCACCACATGTTTAGCAAACTAATTTTAGATAAAAATTCTAACCTTAGAGTTAACATAATAGTGACGAGTTCTTTTTGATTCTAATAGTTTATTTTACAATACTACCATAACAAACCCATGTTTGAGCTTTATCGATATGAGCTGGTACAGTTTGACCAATTGATAGGGAGTCATCCTTAGGGAATAAAACCATTTTATTACCAGATGTACGACCGAACCACATGTCTTCATCACGAGGACTTGGTCCCTCTACAATAATATCAAATACTTGTCCTTCCATAGGTTTATTTAATTCATAAGAGATTTCATTTTGTACATCCATCAATGTTTGTAAGCGAACGCGCTTAATCTCTTCTGGAATTTGATCATCCATAGTTGCTGCTGGCGTTCCAGATCGCTTAGAGTAGATAAACGTATACGCCATGTCATAGCGCACATCTTTTAATAATTGTAATGTAGCTTGAAAATCTTCCTCAGTTTCTCCTGGGAAACCTACAATAATATCCGTAGTCACCACCACATCTTTTATTTTTTCACGGCAATAAGAAAGTAATTCTTTATAATGCTCTACCGTGTAATGACGATTCATTTTCTTTAAAATACGATTGGAACCAGATTGAATAGGTAAATGTAAATGCGTCACAATATTGGATGACCTACCAAGAGCATCAATCATAGACTTACTCATATCTTGAGGATGACTTGTCATATAGCGAATACGTTCTATACCAGGAATACCATCAAGAGCATCAATTAATGTACCAAAATCTGTACCATCTTTAAAATCTAGGCCATAAGAGTTTACATTTTGCCCCAATAAAGTGATCTCTTTAAATCCTTTAACCCCTAGGTCTGTAACCTCTTTAACAATGGCCTCTACAGGACGGCTAATCTCTCTACCACGTACATGGGGAACAATACAATAGGTGCAAAATTTATTACAGCCATTCATAATAGGTACCCATGCATAAAAAGAGCCATTTGGTTTTGCCTCTAATTCAGGCAATACAGAGTTATCCATATCTACGCTGATTTGATGCGTATGTCCATGTTGTACTTCTTCAATCATCTCGTTAATATGTTGAATATTATGAGTACCCAATACAATATCAATATGAGGAGCTCGTTTAAACATTTCTGCTTGATTTTTTTGAGCCATACATCCTGTGACGGCGATAATCAAGTTTTTATTATTACGTTTTAGTCTTTTTAGCTCACCTATACGCCCATAAACTTTAGTTTCTGCATTTTCACGCACTGCACAAGTATTTAGCAGAATTAAATCTGCAGTTTCAACATTCTCTGTTGGTATATACCCAACAGATTCCAGCTGATGCGATAATCGCTCAGAGTCGGCGGTATTCATTTGACAACCATAGGTGTAAATATAATAAGACTTCATTCTAACTCCTACACTTTAACAATCTTACGTTTTGTTTCAATAATATTCTTAACTTTAATGGACATGCGTTCAATAGACATGCCGGTAATATATTCAATTTCATTGCGAACAGATTTTTGTACCTGTTGCATCAACGGTTTAACAGGATATCCATGTTCAATAACTACAGCCATATCAACAACAAGACCGTTTTGACCTTTGTCGCTTTTTTTAAAAGAAATTATACTGGTCTCATCGACACCAGCTACTTTTTTTAACCCATTTCTAATCAATTTAATAATTACTTCATCGTCAAAAGTGAGTCGACCATAGTAGCTAAAAGCAGGCCGTACAACAGAACGTTCAAATCCTTCAGAACCAATTTGACCTAAGGTATCTTGATCTTGTTTTTTCAAAGTCCTGCGGCGCCACATGGTTTTGATTGGATCAATCAAATACCCCCTAAAGTGTGGCTTTAATTCCATAGTCGGCACAGGAATTATATGTTTACCCTCTTTAAGACGTGCATGTTGTGCCTTTTCAATTTCCTTAGGTGTTGCAACATCTTCTATACGAATATATCGATCAGGTTCTTGTAAGCCTAAAGCTTTAGTAATCTTCTTAACCATATTATCAGAAGTGCCGATAATCATAAGCTTATTAGGTTTAATCTTATCTAATTGTTCTCGTACGGATTTAACTTGTACTTCGTCTTGAAAAATAGCACGACGAACAGCTTTTAAACGACTAGACTCTTTTTTTGCAGAAAAGCCAGCTACAATTTTATTATCATGAATCAAAATACCATCATCGATGATACATTCAATTTTATTTTCATGAGCAACTACGAGGGCACGATGACTTTTACCTGTGCCACTACTACCTACAAAAGCAACGACTTCCATAGCCTACCTCGTCATTTATAACAAACTAATAAATTCTGATACATCCTTACCAGATACTAAGTAATCACCAAATCTATCAGGTTTCTTGCCTACAATACCATGGTAATCAGAACCACCAGTAATAAATAGCTTATGCTTTATAGCGAATTCTTTATATCGCTCCACATCATCATCATTATGCTTTGAGTGATATACCTCCATACCATCAAAATCATAATCTAACATTTCCAACACATATTCATCACTGGTAACCAATTTAGGATGAGCCATAACAGCAAGTCCTCCAGCTTTATGTATAATATCAATAATATAAGGAACCTCTACTTTTACCTTAGGAACATAGCAAGGACTATCTTTTCGAAGAATACCTTTAAATACATCATTAATATCCTTGGCATAACCACCATCAATTAAAAGTTTACCAATATGTGGGCGACCATAAGCTTTAGTATCAGGAAATTGTTTAATGAGCTCTTCTTTTGTAATATAATATCCTTCATTGTTACAACGACGAATAATTTCATCGATACGTTCTTCACGTTTTCCTTTAAAAAACGTAATAAAATCGATTAAATCTTTATTATTTTCATCAAAACAATATCCTAAAATATGAATTGACTTATCTTTATAATCAGCACTAAATTCACAGCCATTTACGATTTTAATAGATTCATTAGGATCTAACTCTTTTTGAGCAACACGCAATGCTTGAATGCCGTCTATTTCATCATGATCGGTTAAAGCCATCATAGATACATTACAGTCTATGGCATGTTGCAATAGATCTTTAGGTGTTTCAACACCATCTGAAAAGATGGAATGCATATGAAAATCTACAAGCATATAGCACCTCCATTCCAAATATTCTATCATTTAATTATGACTTATTTAATCTATTAATTCAAGTTTAGAAAGAAAAATTGCGACCCTAATGAAAATTCACTAGAATCGCAATTCTATTATAAGTTTTGGAGCATTTCTGTTACTTTATCAGCTACAGAATCAATAGCACATGGAAGAGCTTCTCCAGACTTACGGATTTGAATTTCTACTTCGTTATTCTCAAGAGTATTTTTACTTACTGTAATGCGAAGTGGATAACCAATCAAATCAGCATCTTTGAACTTAACACCTGCACGATCTTTACGATCATCTAACAATACATCTACACCAGCATTTTGTAATGCAGTATAAATAGTTTGACTAGTAGACATTAATGCTTCGTCTTTTGCATTAATTGGGACAATAACTGCTTCAAATGGAGCAATAGAACGTGGCCAAATAATACCATTTTCATCGTGATATTGCTCAATAGCAGCAGCTAGTGTACGAGATACACCGATACCATAGCAACCCATAATCATTGGATTAGGACGACCATTTTGATCTAAGAATGTAGCTTGTAATGCTTCAGAATACTTTGTACCCAATTTAAATACTTGACCCACTTCGATGCCTTTAGCATGTTCTAAAGCGCCACAAACATTGTAAGTTTCCATAACAGATTCATCAACAACGATAGCAAATTCATCTGTTTGTTGTAATCCTACAGGACTGATAAAGCCAGCTGTTAAACCTACTTTTTCCAATTCTTCAGGGGTAGCCATCTCAGGCTCTACAGAGCCAAGTACGGCATGTTGTACAGCGACTTCATTTACTTCATGGTCACCACGAACAATGGCTAATACCACTTTACCATCAATAGAGAACACTACAGCTTTAATAGTTTTATGTAGTGGTAAGTTTAGCATTTCCGCAACAGCTTCAATAGTGCTA
>QWCC01000809.1_pt1 | contig 10256 bp, 5 predicted proteins | sample 1972491 | NCBI WGS metagenome assembly QWCC01 (sample SAMN09866718, study PRJNA288562) | Human oral metagenome isolate term5_saliva, whole genome shotgun sequencing... | isolation source: mouth | host: Homo sapiens | place: USA: California
GTCTGTCTCTCGCCGTACCCTCCTGACCGGCACCGTTGCCCTCGGCACCGTTGGTCTACTGGCTGCCTGCGGCAGCTCGAAGGAAAAGGTTGGCGGTAGTGCCGCTAACAACGCTGAAGATATTCTGAAGAACCTTCAGGTCAACAAGCAGGACCGTTCCTCCCTCAAGCAGGGCGGCACCCTGACTCTCGCGGCTACCGCCCTGGGCCCGAACTTCAACCTGCAGACCCAGAGCGGCTACACCTCCAGCAACCTGGACGCACTGGCACCCTGCAACATTCCCGCCGTGATGGGCTTCTACACCATGAGCCCCGACGGCGAAGGTACCCTCAACCCCGAGTTCTGCACCGAGCACAAGACCGAGACCGTCGATGGCGTGCAGACCGCGACCTTCAAGATCAACCCCAAGGCAGTCTTCAACGACGGCACACCCATGGACGTGAAGGCTGTGCAGGCTTGCTGGAAGGTCTACAGCGCAGTCACCGACAACCCCTACCACATCACCGATAACCAGATGTGGCAGCAGGTGGAAAGCATCGAGGCAGTGGACGGCGACGACCGCCACGTCAAGGTCACCATGAAGACCCCGTACTACCCCTCCGAGGGTCTGTGCGCCTTCGCAATTCACCCCGCTCTGGAAGACGTCAACCTCTTCAACGACGGCTTTGTCGACAAGCCCCTCGACCAGTACTGGGCAGGCCCCTTCAAGATTGGTGAGTGGAACTCCTCCCAGAAGGTGCTCACCCTGGTCAAGAACGACAAGTGGTGGGGCGAGAAGCCGGTGCTGGATCGCATTATCTGGCGCCAGATGGACTCCGATGCAATCCGTGCAAGCTTCAAGAACGGCGAACTGGACGCCTTCACCTTCGTGGGTGCAACCAGCTACAACGCTGTGAAGGGTCAGGCAGGCACCGAGATTCGCCAGAGCCAGAACACCAACGTCAACATTATTCAGCTGAACCCCAAGCGCATCGAGGACCTGGCACTGCGCCGCGCAATCCTCGCAGCTGTGGACCGTGAGCAGATCGCTAAGGCGTACTTCTCGCAGCTCGGCTGGACCGAGCCGCTGCCCGGCTCCATCATCGCAATGCCGTTCCAGAAGGGCTACCAGAACAACTACGAGGGTGAGTCCGGCGCCCAGGCAGCCGCCAAGATTCTGGAGGCCGCAGGCTACTCCAAGTCCGGCGACTACTACGCTAAGGGCGGCAAGACTGCCAGCTTCGCCCTGACCTCCTTCGGTTCCGAGGCTGTCTACCAGGCTGTCTACCAGATCCTGGAGCAGCAGCTGAAGTCCGCAGGTATCCGCCTGACCTCCGACAACCAGCCGCAGTCGAACTCCAACTCCGTGCTCGGCCAGAAGAGCTACGAAGCAATCTTCACCGGTTGGGGCGTTCTGCCCGACCTGGCATCCTCGGCACCCTACTTCTTCACCACCGAGGTGTTCGGAGTCGGTGACCCCGAGGTTGATAAGCTCATCGAGAAGCTGCAGAACACCGAGAACGAGGACGAGCGCATCAAGATCGCCAACGAGGCGGAGAAGCTCTACTACGAGAAGGTCGCTGTGTACCTGCCCTACGGTAACGGCCCGATGTACGCCGCTGTGAAGGCAAAGGTTGCGAACTACGGTCCGTCCCTGTTCAAGCAGAGCTACACCAGCGCTGACTACTGGGTCAACGTCGGCTGGCAGGAATAGAGTAGGCGAGAGTAATACCGTTTCAAGTAATGCTCTAGTCATCCTGTAGGACTTAAAATCCCGGGTACTCTCACAAGAGAGTGCCCGGGATTTTTCTGTTCCCCTTGTTCTGTGTCCTTCAGCGGGACACGTTAGCGGGATATGTAATTACAAAAACTGAGGGAGGGGAGTGCCGCCCTAACCGGTTGCTACCACTCGCCCATGTACAGGGAACGCTCCTGCAGGTACCTCAACAGGTTCGGGTTCTGCCGCAGATAGAAGATGCGGTAAATGCCGCCTCCAGCGACAATAAAGGCCAGCGGGAATCCCAAAATCACGAGGACGCGGCTCATATTAGCTGGCAAATCAAAAGGAGCGCCGCTGGTTGCGACCAGCACAATCCACAGAGAATATCCAGCGCAAGCTATCGGGGTACCCCACATTCCGCGCACCAGCCAGCTCACCAGCGTCACCGCAATGACCCACGCGAGTGCCAACGTGAACTGATGCCGCTCCGCGTGAGCCCAGGGGAGAGCCCCCACGAAGATAATTGCGGGGATGCCGAGGTAACCGGGGATATTCAGTGAGGCAAGAATGTTTACGCAAAAGTAGCCCAGGAAAATAGCGCTCAACGACGAAGACAGGAACAGGTGCAGGGGTATCGTGCCGTCGCCGCTATAGGCTGCGGTGGGGCCTGCATACACGGTTTCAAACATGAGGGTTAGCGGAGTCATCATGTATTCAATCCAGACCACCAGCGCAAACGCACCGAAAATGCCGAGAGCCTGCATCAGCGCAATCAGCCGTGAACGCGCATCGTGAGGAATGGTGAAGCTCTGACCCTTCGCCTTGACTCCGCAGACATGAACGACAGCTACCATTGCCGCGATGCACAGTACCCAGCGCAAGAGGACGCCGGGCAGCTCAGGAAGACCGCCGTAAGCCCCCGTGGCGGGGTCACCCCAGGCTCCGGGGAGCAGCGTAATAGCGTGAGCACCCTCGGGGAGATGGGAGGAAGAGGCAAGCCGGTGCGGCTCATAGATAACCCACCACAGAAGGCAGGCTGGAATCAGCGCGGAGAGCTTACGCAACAGAACCGGAAACGGCGCGGCCTCATAGACGAGCGCCTCAAGATTGAGCCGGCGCATCAGCCGTCGAACAGGAGAAAGAGCATGCAACTCTTTTTGCTGCTCTTCCCACACCCCGGTATCCCATGTCCTAGTATCAGAAGACATCATCGTACTCCCTATCACGTGAGAACTTCCTTGTTGAGCTTATTATCACATTAGCAGAAATACCCCCCCGGCTAGTGCCTAAACCCCAGCAAAACCTGCCCAACAAACCCTGCCCAAAGAATCAGCACATCAGGAAGCAGGGTATAAAGGAAAGGGGCCCCACCACAATGGTGGGGCCCCTTAGAGCCTCAGAAAGCGAACTACTTAGTGGTCACCTTCAGGACGGTGCTCAGGTTCTGGTGAGCAACGCCCGGCAGACCCTTAACCTCAGCAAACTTGCGGGTGTTGGTGACAATCACCGGGGTAATCAGCGGGTAACCCGCATCCTTGATGACCTCGGGATCGAACTCAATCAGAGTGTCGCCGGCGGCAACAACATCGCCCTTGGCAACCTTCACGCTGAAGCCCTTACCGTCAAGGTTCACGGTATCCAGACCAACGTGAATCAGCAGCTCAATGCCGTTCTCCAGCTTCAGGCCCACAGCGTGGCCCGAGGGGTAGGTTGCGGCAACCTTACCGGCTGCGGGAGCAGCAACAGTGGTACCGGTCGGCTCAATCGCTACACCCTCGCCCAGCTTGCCAGCCGCGAAAATCGGGTCCGGAACATCGGCCAGAGCAACGGCGGTACCCTCAATCGGGGCGTGCAGCTCAATGACCTCACCGGCTGCAGCGGGAGCCGCGGCGGCGGCAGCGGCGGCCTCAGCCTTGGGAGCCTCCTCGGCCTTCTTCTCTACCTTCTTCTCGGCGGGAGCAGCGGCAGCCTCTTCCTTCGCACGCTGAGCGGCGTGCTTAGCGGCGTCGTCCTTCGACTCGTAACCGAAGACCAGCACACCGGCCATCGCGCCGAAGAAGGCAATAGCCAGGCCAATCACGTACAGGTACGAGGGCTGCATAGCCGGAATCGACAGCAGCGAGGTGAACGCAAAGGCGTAGGACTTAACGCCCAGCATCGAAATGGTCGCACCACCGATCACGGCGGGAACCAGAATAATCGGAATCACGCGCTTGTAGCGGAGTACCACACCGTACATGGACGGCTCAGAAATACCGCCCAGCAGACCGGACATCGACGCACCGATAGCGGTCTGGCGTAGCTCGCGGTCCTTCTTGGCGCGGATAGCCACACCGGTCACCAGGCCGAACACGGCGAAGTTGTACGCACCCATGGGGGACTGGATGAAGTCGGTACCCATGGTCTGCAGGTTGTTAATCATCACGGCGTTCAGCGGCCAGTGCAGGCCCAGCGGAACCATGAACAGGTACAGGCCGGCAATCAGGGCACCCACAACACCGGGAGCCACATCGTTAATCATCTTCAGGAAGTCAGAGATGCCCATAGCCACACCGATACCGATGGGGCCCACCAGGAACGCGGTCACCGGAACCAGAATCATGACCGAAATCATCGGCACGAACACCATCTGCAGCATCGAAGGAATAACCTTCTTCAGGAAGCGCTCAAGCGGAGCCAGCAGAGCAACAGCTAGCAGCGGGGGGAAGACCTGACCGGTGTAGCTGAACGCGTACAGCGGCAGATCCAGACCGAAGAACGGAACGTTCAGAACCTTGGTTGCGGGATCAGCCAGAGCGGTCAGATCGGTGAAGGTACCGGTCATCAGCGCAGCGGGGATAGCCGCACCAACCCACATGTTCGCGCCCAGACGCTTAGCTGCGGTAGCACCCAGCATGATGGGCATGAAGTTCAGCACCGACAGCGAAGCAGCCTTCAGGATGTACCAGAAAGCAAACTGATGCATCCACTGGTTGTTCAGAGCGGTAGCGGCTTCCTTATCAGCCACGCGAGCACCGTTGACGATGTCCACGTTCACAACCTGACCGGTCAGGTCGGTGTACTGGCCGAAGAAGCCCAGCTGCTGCAGGAACACGATGAGGGTCAGAATCATCGAGGTACCCAGAAGTGCCCACAGCAGCGGACGGAAGGAGTCAGACAGAACGTCGAAGACGTTGGTGAGCCACCCGGCCTTCTTACCGTTAGACTCTGCCGGAGCCTCGCTCTCAGCCTGCTTCGACATGGAGGGCAGCGCGTTAATCTCGTTGTACACGGCTTCAACGCGGTCACCCAGCACCACCTGGGTCTGGCCGGACTGCTCAATCACGGTGAGCACGCCGGGCAGGGACTTAATCTTCTCGTTCTGCACGGCCTCGTTCGACACGGGGGTCACACGCAGGCGGGTCGCGCAGTGCGTCATGTGCGAGATGTTCTCGGGGCCGCCGAGGCCGTCGAGAATCTTCTCGCCAAGTTCGCGGTTGTTCACGATACTTCCTTAGATATGCGGTCAAAGTCTATGCACAGGGTGAAATCTGAACGGTCGGGTGGGGGTGGGAAAACAGCCGCGCTACGCGCAAAAGCTTCCCAAAAACACAAAAGACCCGAGCGCTCTCAACCTACGGTCGGGACGGATGCCCCGTACGGGTACAGCGATACGGCGCGACCACCGGCTACGCGCCGGAAGCTACACTACCGCTATGGTGTTGAGTCACTCAGGTCTTGCCTGCCAATCCAGTAACAATCCTGTTCAAGAGAGGGATACCCCTTCTCAATAGTTCCCTGTAACTTTAAGGGTTTTCCCAGGTTCAGGGCAAGATGGATACAGGAAACTCCCAGAAGCTGTTAAAAATTTCCGCAAATGGATGCGACCCCCGGGCGGGTCATTCGGGCGAGCCAACCGACGGATAAAGGCACAACGCACGGAGGGCCCCGCATCCTCGAAACGAGAATACGGGGCCCTCCAAAAAGTCCCAGCCGGGGCTATCCCGGGTAGGGGCAACGAACTACTTCGCGGTCTTCTTCGGGACGAAGCTCAGCGAGGCCACCTCAAGATCGGGGTAGTGGCGCTTCTGCCAGCGGCGGTTGCGATGCGCATTCACCTCAATCAGAGCCGCACCCAGGGCACCGGCACCAATTGCGGTCCACAGCAGGTGCGGGGCCACCTCGGTGAACTGGTGGTACTCCACTAGGATCGGCACGAAGAGCGCCGCGAAGAACACCGCCAGCAGCGCACCGAAGAGCAGCACACGGGCGCGGTTCAGCGGGCGGGCCACGGCGGCCAGGTTCCACAGGCCCATCATGACCAGGGTAATGAACGAAGCTGTCTGCACCTGGCGGATATCGCCGATGTGCATCCACAGCGAAGTGGCCGTCACCAGTAGTAGCATGGCCACCACAATAATCGAGTTCGGAACCGTGTAGTTCAGCACGCGGCGCAGGAAGCCCGGCACGTAGCGGCGCGAGTTCGGCAGTAGGGTCAACGCGAAGGAGGACGCACCCACAATCAGGAAGTCAGCGGTCGAGTACTGGCGCGGCAGGAAGGGGAACACCCAGCCGAACAGGCCAAACACCACGCCCAGCAGAATCGCGAAACCGGTCTTCGTCAGGAACAGGTTCGCCACCATCTCAATGTTCGTGATGACCTGGCGGCCCTGCTCCAGGGCGGCCGGCAGAGACGAGAACTTACCGTCCAGCAGCACCAGGCGAGAGACAGCCTTCGTCGCCGGGGCAGCGTTACCCATCGCGATACCCAAGCTTGCGTGCTTGAGCGCCAGCGCGTCGTTAATACCGTCACCGGTCATCGCCACCACGTGGCCGCGCTCCTTCAGTGCAATGACCATGTTCTTCTTCTGCTCGGGCGAGACACGACCGAAAATATTGTGGGTCGCGGCAGCCTCGGCAAGCTCCGGGCCGTCCTCGGGCAGGGTAGAGGCATCAACCGCGCCGGCGGAGGTGTCCATACCCGCAGTCTTTGCGGCGGCGGCAACCGTGAACGGGTTATCACCCGAGAAGACCTTCAGCGTCACACCCTGACGGTGGAAGTACTCCACAATCTCCGGGGCGTCCGCGCGCACGTTCTCGCGGAAAATCACGAACAGAACCGGGGTAGCGTCCGCCGGAATCTTCTGGACGGGCTCACCCTTCTCGTTACGCACCACGGCCGCGGCATGGGCCAGCACCATCGTGCGCAGACCCAGAGCCGCTAGCTCGGCGGCGCGCTCGCGCTCGGCGGTGCCCTTAGCGAGCAGCGCCTCCGGGGCGCCCAGCAGCCAGGCCCCCGAATCCTTAAACTCAATCGCGCTAAAACGCAGCGCCGACGAGAACGGCACGATGCCGCTGACGGTAGCCGAGGAAGCCTGCGGGAAGCCGCCGGTCAGCGCTGCGGCGGTCGGATTCGCGTTCTCATCGTGGCCGAACCACGACAGCGCCTCGTTCCAGCCGGTCGGCAGGGAGGCACGCCAGGAAGTATGCTCGGCAGAGTCGGCGTCGGGGCCCTCAGCCACCGCCTCGGTGGTCAGGGGACGCACCGAATCAAAAATCACGCCACCTTCGGTCAGGGTGCCGGTCTTATCGAAGCAGACCACGTCAACGCGAGCCAGCACCTCAACCGCAGGCTGCTCCTGCACCAGGATATTGTGCTTGCGGCCCAGAGCCACGGCTGCCGCGGCGAAGGCCAGGGTGGTCATCAGCGCCAGGCCCTGCGGAATCATCGAAGCCACCGAAGAGACCACGGCGATAGACACCTGCTCCCACATGTGGTTCTGCTCCACGGCCTCCAGGCCACCGGCGGCGCGAATCTGACCCCACAGCACCACCGGAATAATGACGGCCAGACCAATCGTAATCCAGCGGACCACGAGGTTCAGGGCATCGCGCAACTCAGACTGGATACGCGAGAACTGGCGCGCCTCGTCGGAAATCTTGCTGGCTCGCGAGTTCGCACCCACGTGAGAGAGCAACACGCGACCGGTACCACCCAGCACACTCGAGGCCGAGAGCACCATGTCGCCCGGGCGCTTAGCAATCGGGTCGTTCTCACCGGTCAGCAGGGATTCGTCCAGCTCCAAAGAATCGGAGGTGAGCACCACGGCATCGGCGGGCACCTGATCGCCGCGCTTGAGGACCACAACGTCACCCTCAACCAGCTGCTCCATCGGAACCTCAACGCTCTTACCGTCACGCACGGCAGTAGCGGGGGAGCGGTCCAGCAGGGAGATGCGGTCCAGCTCAAGCTTCGCCTTGTACTCCTGCACGAAACCGATGACCACGTTAGCGATAACAGCCGCCAGGAAGAGCAGATCAGCCCAACGCTGGTACATAATCACCACGGCACCGCAGGCACCCAACACAAAATTGAAGACCGTGAACAGGTGCGCACGCATAATGCTCCACAGCGTGCGAGAAGACTTATTGTTTTGGGTATTGACCTTACCCTCAGCCGTCAGGCGTGCAACGTCATCGCTGGTGAGGCCGTGCTGGGCGATATCGAAAGATCCGCTATGCGGTGTTTCAGAATATTCGGGAATGTAGCCGGCAACGGCAGGCGTTGCCGTTTTCTGCTGAGGGTCCATGCAGGGGTCTCTTTCTCGAATGGATGGAATGCTGAACTGAATAGAGTTCAGTATTGCGGACACTACCTTTCAGTGTATCCGTGCAGGAGGGGATAAAGATAATCTCCGCCCTGTAATGAACTGATATTTATAGCCATTCCAGAACGGAGATTTAATATATGCGAATACTGGCATATTTTGAGGTGGAAAGTGTTTGCGGGATGGTTCGCTAACGCCCCGTAAAATCAGCGCGCTAGCAGACTCAGTGCGCTAGCAGACTCAGCGCTCCGGCAGAATCAACAAACGATTCGTCACCGGATGCCTCAACACCTCAATCGGATGCTGATACACCTCAGACAACAACTCCGCCGAACACACCTGCTCAGCACCCTCAGCAGCCAACTCACGGCTCACCCGCAACGTCTGCTCCTGATGCGTAATATCCAACGCCGCAGTCGGCTCATCCAAAAGAATCAGCGGAGTCTGCTGAGCAAACACACGCGCCAAATGCGCACGGCCACTCTCACCACCGGACAGAGTCGTAATATCGCGATCCGACAAGTGAGTCACCGACGTACGCTCCATCATCGAAGCAACCACGGAGTCATCCTCTTCAGCGCGCTCCGTACCCTTCCACGGGGTGCGGCCCATCTGAACCACCTCATGCACCGTGTACGAAAACGCCACATTCAACTTCTGCAACAGCATCGCACGCTGACGCGCCATCTGACGGGCAGGAATAGAACCCAGCGGGGTGCCATCCAACAGAATCTCACCGCCACTGGGAGCAATATCACCAGCAATCACACCCAATAGAGTTGACTTACCGGCACCATTGGGGCCAATCAGCGACACAACCTCGCCCGCAGCAACAGACAGAGACACATCATTCAAAATCTGACGCCCACCAGCGTTAAAACACACACCGGACAGGCTCAACAACTCACTCACGAAGCACCTCCGCCCTGGCCCAGGGAACGACGCAACAACACGAAGAACGTCGGGCCGCCCACCAAAGCCGTAAAAATACCAATCGGCAAATCAGCAAAAGGCACCAGCGTACGCGCACCCAAATCAGACAGCGCAATCAACAGCGCGCCACCCAATGCCGAAGCCGGCAACAACACACGATTCGACGGACCCAAAATCATGCGCAACAGGTGAGGAATAATCAGACCAATAAACGCAATAATGCCCGCATACGCCACCGCAGCACCCGTCAACAAAGCCGTCGCCGCAATAGACACCGCACGTCGCCACCGCAGTCACCGCAATACCCGTCAAAATCATCGACAGGACCTTCGCACGACCCGAAGAACGCGACAGGAAATACACCAGCGCAGTAGCCGCCAACGCACCCACAAACGCGAATGCAGGAGTCGTGAAAATACCGAAGAACTGCAGGTTCAACACAATCGACAAACACGCGCCAACCGCCGCACCCGAGGAAACACCAATCACGCCCGGCTCAGCCAACGGGTTACCAAACACCGACTGCATCACCGCACCGGAAGTACCCAAAGCGGCACCCACCAGCACACCCAACAGCACACGCGGGAAACGGATATTCCACAGAGTGCTATCCGCCAGCTGCATCGCCGGGTTCTCCGGCGCAAGGCCCAGACGGCGGCCCACTGAAGCAACCACCTGATCAATCGGGATATTGTACTGACCCAAACCCGCAGACAGCACCATCACAACGCATAGCGCCACTGCCAAAAACGTAAACGTCAGACCGGCACGACGCCGACGCGAAGCACGATAATCCCGCGCACCCGCCGCACTTTTCACGGCAGCCACTACTGGCCCCCCGCAGGAGTCGAGTACGCAGCCTTAGCCAGCGACAAAAGCACCGCCGGAGTATTCGGGCCATAGGACAGAATCTGGCCGTCACCCATATCGATAATGCGCTTATTCTTACCGGCAGTCGTCTCACCCACACCCGGGCGAGCCAAGAAACCATCCAAACCGCCGGTGGATTTAATGCCGCCGCTCATGGTCAGAATGAC
>QWCC01001856.1_pt1 | contig 10253 bp, 8 predicted proteins | sample 1972491 | NCBI WGS metagenome assembly QWCC01 (sample SAMN09866718, study PRJNA288562) | Human oral metagenome isolate term5_saliva, whole genome shotgun sequencing... | isolation source: mouth | host: Homo sapiens | place: USA: California
GAATAAGGCAGACTGAGTATTTTTCACGCTTGCCAACCTTATTCTTAGCTTGATTATAGGCTTCCTCAGTAATTGCGCCCCACTCCATTGGTACAAAAGAATCCTCGTCGTATTTCGTTTCGGCTGAGTGCTTAACAGCAAACGCAACATCCGAAATATCTGGAAAATTCCTATACTTGAACGTAACATCTGACTTTTTGCAGAGCTCCTCGAAATTACACCCTGGTGTAAAGTTCTCAATGAGTCTTTCAAACTCTGCGTTTGTGAGAGACGCATAATTCTCTTGGTCAAGTTGATAACCGTCTTTAGTTAGGACAACCCTGCCAACTCTAGGAGCTTCCTTCATATCTACCCAGAGCTTACGAACAGATGTTCCAGAGAAGATGTAACACCATGCGATTGGCGTGGATTCTCGCTTAACCTCGTTGAGGATTTTAAGCATTCTCTCGCGGTCATATGGTTTATTGTTCCAGTCAGCATCGTTAACCATGTATCGAATGACCGCATTGCCAACAGCCAATGGATACGTAATTTTGTGACCGTGGTCTATGTCGTTATAGACGAGTTTACCAGCTGAACGCATTTCACCGCGCAAATCGTTGATAGTGTATGAGCCATCATGCTGTTTATATAGTTCCATGCGGTTAGATACGTCGCGGTTAATAAAACGGTCAACATACTCTGGGTCTACAGGAATACCATAATCCTCGACAAACTTGTCAAGAACTAAACGTGCTGTTTCTTTACTGATATTTGTGATGTAAATACCATCGGTGTTAGTTGAAACAACATAAGCGCCAGCATGAACCATACGTTGAGCGAGTGTCCAAATTGCCATGTTGCCAATGAGACGCATAGACAAGATTTTGTTGTCGAGTGGCAGTAGCGCGTTCTTCTTATGAGTATTTGCTGCACCAGAACCAGCATTAAGTTGTAGCTTCAAGCCTAGCTGGTTGTTGGAGAGTCGATACTCGTGCTCAGTCCACTTACTCACGTCCTCGTGCTTCTTTAGCTCGGCTTTTACGCCAACACGAGTATCGTAAATGATTCTATAGCGGTCTTTACCGTCTGGCGTAATGAAGGTCTGGCGCTTGAGCAGGAGATATGGGTAAAACGATGTGTAGTCCAGGTGAATCACGTTATTGAGGTCAAGCGTTGGGACGTGCTTGAGTTTGTCAGTCTTTGTTGGCTTCTTACACGCCATACTCCACGCAGTAACCTGCTCTGGAGTAAGTTCGTGCAATCCCGTCCAAACAGAGCCGTGTGCACCGCCTGTAGATACGGTAATATATGAGTCAATAGGTACATACTCATCGCCGACTTTGTGGTAATACGGAATGTTGCAAATCGTACCCTTAGAGGACACATTTGCTTTAATCGCGCCATATTTTGCAGACTTTAGGTCTGATAGAGACGAGGTGTTCTTTCCACGCCAGTATTCGAAGAACTTAATAAATTGCGGGTGAACATACTCTTCGTGCTCCTTAATGTATTCGAGGAAGTCAACCATCTTATAAAGCTGATTGCCATCTTCGTCAAACTCTCCCTTTGCTGGAACAGGGAAGTTATACTCAGTTTCGGCGTTGTCAACTGGTCGAAGTTTCTTTTCGCCAATCAGCGTGGTTGCAGTAAGCTGAGCTTCCGTGCAATCACGCTCAAGTGGAGCGCGCGAATTGTACAGCGTCGAAATATCGGCAGCGCGTGCAGACGTATAAGGGAATTGTTCACGAACGTTGTCGCGAACGTTAATTTTGTCTTGTACATCGTCGGTGCGGTACTCATACGCCGTACTTACAACGTCATGAAGGTTGTATGCAACGAATCCCTTTAACTCATCATCTGGAATAACCTGGTCTGGATTTGAATCGCTAACGAGGTCGTCTACGACAATATCCGCACCTTGACGAGCTTCTTGCAATTTCAAAGCTGGCGGGAATTGACCCTCGGTACCATCTTCGCCAACTCGCTGCATTTTTGCAATGTCGATGTGTCCATCTGCCCAAATAGCCATGTTATAGGCATATTTGTAGTTGCGCTTATTCAGTCCGATAGTCTTTTCAAGATATTCTGGAAGTTGCCAATCAGCACCCTCAAAGTTAATGATTACATCTGAAATGGTACGAATATTTAGAGGTGTAATATCTGGCTTCTCAACGCACCAACGATAAATTGCAATAAGTACCAGAAGGTCATACTGACTACCGTTCCAACTTACGTACTCGGTGAATCCAGTTTCATCGTCAGTTGGTAGAGCTTCACAGTTAATCACGCTACTAAGAGCGCGCATGAATTCAAATTTATTTTGTTTTGTGAATCGTTCAAGTTTGATGACTGGGTTTTTAACAGCGGCGCGCTCAAAGTGGTCTTCAACGTCAAGATAAGACTTAAACTGGCGTTTAAGCTCATCGTCAGAGATATGGTCATATGTATCGTTACCAAAGAACCACAATGTAGCTACATCGCCGCAAAGAAATGCGGTCGTAAAGACAGATGGAAGACACTCGATATCGTATACACAGTGTCTCGCATTAGCTTTATAACCAAAGTCAACAGTAATTGTATCTTCAGTTCCCAATCGAACCCCCAATCATATTTATCGTAAAAATTACATTAGCCTAGTGGATGATTTCCGCGCAAGGCGTTCATATTTTGCACACAAAAAAGTTAACCTTAGTTAACTTTTCTCGGCAGCAGTTAAGAACCAGAGCTTAATCGCCCTGGTTCTTAGAATGTTTACTTACGCTTGACCGTAATGACAATCTCGTCATCATTCTCGTCAAACGACTTGAGCAGCTTAGTAATCTGCTCAACGGTCGCTTGCTCGATGGTATGGCTTGCGCTAATCACGGTCGTAGTGTTCCCGTCTTCCTCAATCTCTGGGAAGTCAGAATATTTGAAGGTAATATCAGCCATTAGCCAACCTCGATGATGTCCATGAGGGAGTTGTGCCTGTCCTTGATACCAACAGTTGCAACGCCAGCCATACTGATAATATTTGCGAGCGTATCAACTTGAATCTGACGAACGTTTTGCTGGTCGCCCATATAGCTACGGAGCTTGTTGATAAGCTCTACGTGAGCGTTATCGTTTGGAACACGAATACCGAAGGAAATTACGCGACCAAATGAAATTGCTCGATTACCAAGCTGAACAAATGCAAAGAGTGTGGTAGCACCTTCATCAATCTCACCATAAGCTACCCATGGCTGGCGGTTGAGAGTATCATAATCGAGAACTGGCTTATCCCAGTTTACAGAATCCTCTGCGTAATATTCCTTGTCGCGCTCCTCAACAGACTTACGCTCAGCGGCGCGGTCAGCCTTCTCTTTAAGTCTAAATGCTTGTGCCATTATGCTCGCTCTCCAATCAGAATGACGACTTCTCCGTTTGCACAAGTCATCATGACTCGCTTACAAACCTTAATTGGTGGGATGGTACCGCTCTGGTAGGTACTGTACACAATACCCTCATTGAGTGTTGCGTCTGCAAGAGGTGGTACCTCGGTATCGCCATAGACGCTACCATCCTCGCGAAGTGCGACACATCCGTTGAGACGGCATAAGAGCTTGAGACCGTTATCCTGGTCTACAAAAGTGACGGTTAGGCTATCATTTCCACGCTTGCTCTCTTGCTTTGCGTTGGTGAGCTTGAGCTTACCCGCCTTAATCCTATCGAGGAGTCTATCCTCAAAATTATACTGTAGCACGTTTATTCCTTTCTACTAGATTACGTGCAATTATTGATATCATACCACCTATCTGATATACTTGTCAACATAGCAATTATTTCTTAGGGGGTGATATTTAGTGAATCTCAAAGAGAACTATATCAAAATTCGCCAATGGTTTCAACCATACTATAAACCGCGTCCAGATGGATATGTTGAACCAGAGTTAGACGAGGTTAACTCTGAGGATAAACAAGCTGAAGAATTTAAATCCGTGAACGGCGACAAGGCTCTTAAAGTTAAAGTTTTAACCAACAAGAATCCACTCACACAGGTTGTTAATTCGAAGCATAAGCCTACAAGCGGTAACATTATCTACTTCTACCACGACGACAAAATCTTGCAGGTATTTGCGCGATTTGAGCAAGGTCAAGGTTTTGCTCACCAAGAGCGTGACAATGCGGCTCGTAAGGAGTTAGACCCGCTTATTTATCCAACTGACAGACAATATGACCGAGCACACCTTATTCCAATCGGCTACCATGGCTCAGAGAACGACAAGCGTTTGCTCATTGGCTGGGATGGCAATCAAAACAAGAAGGAGCAGCATGACTTTGAAATTAAAGTCAAGCAGCTCAATAAAAAGTACCCTATTTACTGGCTAACATCTGTTTGCAAAGTTCCAGGCGGTCTTAAATGGAGTTATCGTATTTGGAACGCCACAAATCCAGACCAGCCGAAATTGGTTGCTAAAGAGGACATGGTGATGGATTGTAAATATGTTTGGCGTTAAATATGTAGGAATTGTGAAGCCGTTTTGAGCTATCCTACGCGACTCCGTATAATGTAGTAAGTACAATCCACAAATGAAAGGAAATTACCAATGGATGCTGTAAAAGACGCACGCGTTAAAGAACTTATCGAAAAGGCTCTTAATGGTGATGAAGCCGCGCCACATCTTGATGACTGTAACTATGAGACTTATAAGGGTTACGTCATCATTCCAGATGAGGAAAACACACTCAATAGCCGAGAGGAAGTTGACGAACTGCTCGGTTTGTTATTCCCCCATATATGGAAGAAATCTGAGTAATACTTAGCAAAATAACAACTTAACCTTTCTGTCAAGCGTCGTTCAATTTATGGGCGGCGCTATTTTTGTATGTGATATACTATAGCTATTGTATCGGCTAACTTTAGTTAGGAGTTATTACATGAATGGTAAAGAGCTTGGTCTCGTGCTTAATGAAGCACAAGCTAAAAACGTTGCGGCACACCATTATGCACAAGAGTGCGCCCGACAAGCAAGAACATCTAAAAGCGCGCTAGAAGAATCTCTCGCGGAGGACGAAACAATTTCGGCGGAGGTAAAGGAGCTGTACGCATCAATTCCCGAAATCGGCAAACTCGGTGAACAGCTCGACGAAATTAAACAGTGGGCAAGTGAACGTGCTAAGCACTCTGGTTCACTCGATGTACAAGGCGCACTGCACAGAGCAAACACTACTCAAAACAAAACGTTGCAAAAATGGAACACCGCTAGTTATATCATTAAGGATATCCGCGCAAAGTTAAATGGCTCCGATGTTATTACAAAATACAACCTCAAATTGCCAGAGACTCTGAACATCATTCGCGATAACGCGGCTTTTGCGTCAGATATTGCAACATTCCTTCAAGAGTCTGTTTCAAATCGTCAGAAGCGTCTTGATGAGTATGAGATTCCAGGAACATTCTCTAAACTGTATACCGTCTGTCGCTTCCACGGTGATATTACTACGGTCACTCAGTTTGCAGTAAATGTTCTTAAATGGGCACAAGGCAGGTTTATCAATGACCTCCAACGTGGCGGCGATGTGCGCAGCAATCAGCCATTGCAAAGGCACTTCGAGGTAGTAAAGATTTGCAAAGTTTGCCAGAGATTTTCGAGCAGGTATTTGGTATTCCTTGCGTACTTGCATAAATCAATATAGATAACAAAAAATACCCCGCAGTTTTGCGGGGTATTTTATTAGTTCTTATAGTTTACGATTAGTTAGCACCATCGTAAATTGCAACCTCGGACTCCTCAATTCCACGAGGGGTTGCCTTGCCGCCCTCTTGAATCATCTTAATAAGAGCCTGCATAGCTTCCTCACGAGAACCGTACTCACCGTCATAACCATAAGAGGTACGGTAAACCTCGTTGGTGTCTGGGTTCCAAGCGGAGAGAATATGCTTATAGCCAAGAAGGGTTGGAGTAGTTGGAACTGGTGCTGGGGCTGGGGTAGCTGCATGAGACTCGGCAGGTGCGTCCTGTGCTTCCTCGTACTCGTACTCGTACTCCTGCTTCTCTGGAGCTGCTGGCTGCTCAGTTACAGCTGGCTTCTCCTCTGGCTTAGTCTCCTCAACCTTCTCCTCTGGCTTAGTCTCCTCAACCTTCTCCTCTGGCTTAGGCTCCTCAACCTTTGGCTGGGTAATAGGCGTTGGTTGCTTCAAGTGCCTTTCCGCTAAGTTCCTTTGGCTTGCCGAAAACCTGCTTAATAGCACCAGTAAACTTATTAGCTCTATAAATCCTCATAACAACTTCCTTTCTGTTCTGTGTTTCGTTGTTGAATATAGTATTACATACCGAAATTGTAATTGCAAGTGAGATTAGCCATCTTCACAATTTCTACACAATTACCCATAACTGCACGTAATTAACTTGCAATTTAAAAATAGCTATGTAAAAAGTTAGCCTTAGTTAACTTTTATTGTACCACACTAGACTGGGCGATTTGCCCAGTCTTTATATGTCTAATCCTTTACAAAGCCAAAGCCCTTCATAACCGCGTCAATGAGTTCCTCAGTCCAAACAACGTTATCTCGAATCTCACCATCGGAATCGCAAACGCGCTCAACGAGTTCATCATCGCACTTGAGATTGTCATACGTATCAAGATACTTATTGAAAAAATCTGTTGCGGAATAATTGTCGTTTCTCCCGACCGTTACATCGCATGGCTCGTCACCATAGCCATCTTCCCAACTGTAATTTTCAATACCGTAGTCAAAAAGCGACATCATAAGACTATCGGCATCAAAGTAGCCGTAATTTATATACTCGTCTTCACTAATATGTTTAGCGCAAGCATCATACAAATCTCGATGATATGTCAATACCTTAAATACGTCGTCTCCGCAACAACCAAGAACCGTCACATTGAGTTTATCGGGGAGTTCAATGCACTCGTGACCGCGAATGACCTCATAAGTACGGTAATTGAGACTACAATATGCCTTAGTATCTTTGAACACCTTGTCAAGGTCAACCTTAGAATAGTCGTCGTGCATAGTAACAGACACATTACCGAACAGCCTAATGACCTGCGGCAGACGCTCTAAAATATCACCTTCATTAAGCATAGTTGGTGAAGTCGTCTGAACACTAAACTCTGAAACGACCTTATAGCCGCCGTCAATTCGTTCAACATTTGTAGTTACTAATGCATCGACGAGTGTAAAGTTAATGTCTAGGACATTTGTATGGTTAAAGGTGTCGTAAACATAACGCTCGCCGCAAATAATTCTCATGCAAGCAACTTCTTTAGGGTCAATATAGCAACTGACCAATGGGTCACATAAGGCGGACTCCATGCAAGAAACGCTTGGCTCACCGCAGCACTCGCCAATGGCTCCATCACCGCTATTGGTATTTCTGTATTCGTCTGTAACGTGCAACTCAGAATATACCTTAACATCAAACATTTGCTCATAGATAAATTTAGACATAATTGTTTCCTTTCGTTTACACTCAGTATACACGACCAATATAAGCGTGTCAACAATTTTTTTTTCTTAAAAAAGTTAGCCTTGGTTAACTTTTATCGGTACACGAGAAAACCCTCTAGGCGTGAACCTAGAGGGTTAAATCTCGTATAGAGTATATTAGTCGTCAGACTTACGCTTGATTCCGAAGAAGGCAAGAATTGAAGTCATGATTGCCGCAATGCCGCCAACAGCTGGAGCAACCGTAGTTGCATCGCCCGTCTTAGGAACTGGCTTAGTGACTGGCTTAACTGGCTCTGGGTCGGCTTCAAAGACCCACTCACCCGCGAACTCGCCGTCTTTCTTATCAATGGTCAGCTCTGGTGGGAACTCCTTGAACTTCCAAGTACCACCATCAACCTTGACCTCGGTCTTGGAAGGAGTGTTGGACTTAACCTTAGAGCCAGTGACATAGGTCTTATCGTCCTTTGGCAGAAGGTCAGTTACCTCTTTTGGAAGCTCCTTGCCAGGAGTACCGCTGGTAAACTTGTACGTTACCTTATACTCACGCTGCTTTGGAGTCCACTCACCAGTGAACTTAATACCCTCACGCTCAATGGTCTTCTTTGGTGAATCCCACTTATTGAACGTCCAGTCAATATCAAGCTCTGGGTCATAAACTGGGTCGTTAGGAATCTTCTGAGCATCAACTGGCGTCTTAGTGATATAAGTCTTATCATCCTTTGGCAGCTTATCCTTAACAACCTTTGGAAGCTCACGCTTAGGGTCGCTAGACTTAAACTCATAGCCTACTGGATAGGTATTAGGAGTAAACTCCCACGTACCAACGAACTTAATGTCAGACTTCTCGACAGTCTGCTTGTCGTGGTCATAAGACTTAAACGTCCAAGTACCATCGTTGTCATCATCTTTGACAGTCTTCTCGAACTCAGACTTAGCTGGAACCTCTGTGCCCTTAGTGTAATCGGCTGGGTCAGTTGGAGTCATATCAACAATAGACTTTGGAAGCTCCTTATCTGGCGTACCACTGACAAACTCATAAGTTGCCTTATGCGAATAGCCCATAAACTTCCAAGTACCTGTGAACAGGTTATCATCGCTGTGGTCAACAGTAATGTTGTCCTTATCCCAGCTTACGAATTCCCAGACACCATCACGCTCGGTATCAACAAACTGCTTCTTGGACGCGTCTGCGTACTCAGTACCATCGGCAGGTTTCTTATCAGCGGGAACCTCAAAGCCATCAGCGGTAATTACCTCGTTTGGCTTGTACTGATTCTCAACGTTAGCTGGGGTAATGTCCTTGATGCCCTGTGGAAGCTCGGAGCCATCCTCGGCAACAAACTTGTGTTGCTTGCCGAACTTATACTCAGTGTAGCTCCACTTGAGTGTAAAGGTTACATCAGCGTGGTCAACAGTAACGTCATGCTTATCCCATGCTGGCTCTGCCGTCCAAACACCCATGCCGTCATTAGAGCGGAACTGGGTCTTGCCCTCTTGATAGAGCTTATCGCTCGCATCGACTTTGTTAGCTGCTGGAACCTCGAAGGTATCAGCATTAAGGACGGTGCCATCCTCATAGCCATTAGAAGATGCTGGAGTAATAGCGGTCAGCTCGCCTGGCAATGGAGTACCGTCAACAGACTCAAACTTATGGTTCTTAGCGTAAGAGTTAGCCTGGTATGTCCAACCACGGACAAAGTGAGTGTCTGCGTGGTCTACGACAACGTTGCTCTTATCCCAAGCATCGTCAGCCGTCCAAACACCATGCTCATCAAGATATTGAACCTTGTTTGCATCATACAGAGGATTAGTTGAAGGTACAACGTTCTCTGCTGGAATCTGGAAATTATCAGCATTGATGGTGTCACCATCATGATACTGGTCGTTCACAGTTGCAGGAGTCAGCGCTGTAATACCAGCAGGAAGTGCCTTGTCGGTATTACTCTTAAACTCGTGTGACTTACCCCAAAGGTTCTCGTGATACTCCCAAGTGCCCGTGTGAAGGACATCTGCACGGTTGATAGCTGCGCTTGGAATATCCCAACCAATAAAGTCAGCATAGCCATGTGGCAGTTTAACCTGCGTCTTGGTTGCGTCGTAACCCTTATCGGTTGGCTGCATAACATTCTCAGCAGCAGGTGCTAGAGGATTAGCAGCGGTTACGTTAGTACCGTCAATCAAGTCACCAACACGCGCTGGGAGTGTAGCGTTAACCTCTGCTGGCACCGCACTACCATCACTCATAACGTACTTATACGTCTGAGCATAGGCGTTAGGGGTAAATGCCCAAGTACCAATGAAGTGACCATTCTTGTGGTCGAGCGTCTCATTTGCCTTATCCCAAGACTTGAATGACCAAACGCCGTTCTTAGCATCATCCTTAACCTGTACCTTGCTTGCGTCATAACCCTTATAGGATGTATCTGGCTTGGAAGCATCTGGCACGGTAAAGAGATTAGGTGTAACAGTCGTGCCTGGGGTAATATCCTCAGTTGTTCCTGGTGTAAGTGTGGTAACGTCGCCTGGAAGCTGTGAACCGTCTTCAGCAACAAACTCGTGGTCAAACTTATAAGTTGGTTGAGTACGAGTAACATTTGACTTAGATGGAACGTCGTCGGTATGAACGGTTGCTTGGTTATTGATAATGCTTGTATCAGCGCTTAGGTCAGTTGCAAGTGTATCGGTTTCGAAAATGACCTTAACCTGCTTATGACCAAGCTGTGACCTATCAATGTTAACCTTGAGCTTTTGCCCCGTAGTATCAATAGTGTACTTATTTGGTGGGAGCTTTCGCCAATCAGCGGTTGATGGGTCGGCATCCTCAGAGTCGGTT
>QWCC01000615.1_pt1 | contig 10249 bp, 6 predicted proteins | sample 1972491 | NCBI WGS metagenome assembly QWCC01 (sample SAMN09866718, study PRJNA288562) | Human oral metagenome isolate term5_saliva, whole genome shotgun sequencing... | isolation source: mouth | host: Homo sapiens | place: USA: California
GATAACTGGATGTGGCCCCGTCAAACGTCAGACTTTGCTGTTTTTAGAGTTTATGCCTCACCTAATAACAATGAACCAGCAGAATATAGCAAAGAAAACGTGCCTTATAAGCCTGCAACATGGGCTCCTGTGTCGATGAAAGGCTATAAAGAAGGTAGCTTTGCAATGACTATTGGCTACCCCGGAAGCACCAGTCGTTACCTTTCTTCTTATGGTATTAAAGAACGAAAAGATGCTATTAACGAACCAACAGCACAAGTTCGTGGCGTAAAACAGGAGGTAATGACGAAGCATATGCGTGCCAGTGATGCCGTAAGAATTAAATATGAGTCGATATTTGCAAGTTCTGCAAACTATTGGAAGAACTCTATTGGAATGAATAAGTGTATCGATTCTATCGGTTTAATTCAACAAAAAGAACGCTTTGAAGCGCGTTTACGAGCATGGCAAGATAGCACTAAGTTCTTAAAAGGCAAACTTCAGTTTGATTCTTTAGCGTCGCTTTATGCTCAACGTTTTAGTCTTATGCGCACACTTCGCTATTTTAGAGAAACATTTAGAGGCACAAGTGAGTTAGTAAACCGATACAATGAATGGTTTAATTATTATAGTGGTTGGAAAAATGCACTACATTCTGCTAAAAAACAAACAAAACCTAATGCTTTCGTTGTTAAGAATAATGCCGACGAATGGGACGAGAATTTAGACAAAGAGGTGCTAACTGTGCTTCTTAAAAACTATAAAGAACAGGTTAAAAACCCAACATATCTCCCTAAATTCTACGATGTTATTGCACAAAAATTTAATAACAACTATGCCGATTATGTAGATTTTCTCTACAAAAACAGCGAGTTGATGAAAACAGGAGCTAAACTGAATAAGATTAAAAGCTTAGAGAAAAAAGATGCAGGGGTGTTCTTTGGTAGCGAAATTCATCGCATAAACGAATTATTAAGAAATGAAATTTTGAAACTAAATCCTGCTATTGAAACGCAAGAAAAGTATCTCTGTGCAGCTAAACTACGCATGGAAGAAGACAAACCTCATTACTCTGATGCTAATTCTACTATGCGTTTAAGCTACGGACAAGTAACAGGTTACAACCTCGGAGGTAAGTATTCTGGCTATTATACCATAGCTCCAAGTATTGTAGAGAAGATGAATAGAGCGCACGAAGTGTACGATTATAACGTTCAACCAGAGCTTAAAGAACTTCTTTCAGCCACTTCTTTCGGCGAATATACCGACAAAGACAGCAAAAACCTTCAACTATGTTTCCTTACTACCAATGATATTACGGGTGGAAACAGTGGCTCTCCTATCTTTAATGGTGAGGGTGAACTCATTGGTTTAGCGTTTGATGGCAACTGGGATAGCCTTTCAAGCGACATTAACTACGATGCTCAATTGGCTCGTTGCATAGGTGTTGATGTTCGTTATATGCTTTATTTAATGGATAAATGGGGTAAAGCAGACCGTTTAATAAAAGAGATTAACGCTAAAAAATAAACATTATCTCCACTTATAAAGAAACATTTAAGTCCTCATTCTTATGCTAAAAAGAGTGAGGACTTTTATTTTTATCTTCGTTTTTCTTGTGGGTTAATACTTAAAAATAAAGCTGTAGAAACATCTCTACTTGTTTTTTATATTTATCGGGATTAACTTTATAGCTTTCAGCATGTGCCGCTTGTGGCACTACCCACAACCTTTTAGGCTGAGGTTTAGCTTTATATAAACGATAAACCATAGCCGTTGGTACAAAAAAGTCTACATTTCCATGAATAAACAACATAGGCTTTTTACATTTAGACACCGCGTTTAACGGAGAAGCCTCTTGAAAACTCCAACCACAAAAAACCTTTGTTGCCACACTGGTAGTATAGAGTAAGGGGAAAGAAGGTAAGCTAAATCTGTTTTTTAGTTCACCTTTAAACTCGTCCCAAACGCTTGTATATCCACAATCTTCTACAAAACAACGAATAAACGAAGGAGTGTTTTCTCCTGAAACACCCATCACTGTGGCTGCTCCCATTGATATTCCATGCAACACTTGCTGAGAGTTTTTGCCTTTTAGTTTAAACAATTGATTTGCAAAAGCACACCAACGAAGCACATCTAACCTATCTTTCCACCCCATTTGAATATACTTTCCATCGCTCAACCCATGTCCGTGAAGGTCGGGAATTAACACATTAAATCCTAAACAAGCATAAAGATGTGCAATATGAAGCATCTTTATGCCACATTCTTTATATCCATGAACCAATATAGCCGTACGATTTGTAGGCTTAGAAGCATACATATAAAACGCATGAGCTTGTTCTTTCTCGCTCATCTCTATAAAAGTGTCTTTTAACACCTTGTTATTACGAATAGAATCTATCCACGTTTGCAAATGAGGATAGCGTTTTTTCATCACCTTAAAACTATATTCTGTTTCGTTATATCTAAGCGGATTAGCCAATAAAGAGTAGTTAAACATGTATAAAGTAGCACCTGCGAGTGCAACAAACACAAACACACAAAAAGCAATAAGCCACTTGTTTTTATTCATTATTTTTTCTTTTATATGTTAAACAATAGCGCAAATATAAGCAATAAACGCATAAAAGTTACAGAATAACACGTCTTTATCAGCATTTTATTGTAATTTTGTAATTCTAAAAACAAGGTTTGTGAAGATAAAAACACAACACTTTACCAACATATAGCCATGTGCTAAGAGTAATATTTATAACGAGTGGCACACTTGGCATTTATTTATTCAAACACCAACAATAAAGAACATGAATTTTGAAGAGCAAATATGCCGTAGCATTATAGAAGCGGTGAAGCATTTATATGCACACGATGTAGAGCCAAACACTGTGCAGTTACAAAAAACAAAAAGCACTTTTGAAGGTCATCTCACACTTGTTGTATTTCCATTCTTAAAAGTTTCAAAGAAAAAACCCGAAGAAACAGCACAAGAAATAGGAGAGTATGTAGCGCAACACTGCGATGCTGTGAGTGCATTTAATGTAGTTAAGGGCTTTTTAAACCTCGTTATAGCACCCAAAGCATGGATTTCTTTGCTCAATAGCATAGCTGCACAGCCTCATTTTGGCGAAAAAGAAGTGACAAACGCTTCGCCTTTGGTAATGATAGAATACTCTTCGCCTAACACAAACAAACCTCTTCACTTAGGACACGTAAGAAATAATCTCTTAGGATGGTCTCTTTCGCAAATAATGAAAGCAAATGGTAACCGCGTAATCAAAACAAATATTGTTAATGACCGTGGTATTCATATCTGCAAATCAATGCTTGCATGGAAACGATGGGGCAACGGTGAAACGCCAGAAACAAGTGGAAAGAAAGGCGATCACTTAATTGGCGACTACTATGTTGCGTTCGATAAACATTATAGAGAAGAGGTAAAAGCACTTAAAACACAATATTTAGCAGAAGGAAAAACCGAAGAAGAAGCCGAAAAAGATGCTAAAGAAAACGCTCCTTTAATGCAAGAAGCACGCGAAATGCTACGTCGTTGGGAACAAAACGACCCCGAAATTCGTTCGCTTTGGCAAACTATGAACACATGGGTGTATGCAGGTTTCGACGAAACATACAAGCGTTTAGGTGTTTCTTTCGATAAGATTTATTACGAATCTGAAACCTATCTTGAAGGAAAAAGTAAGGTAGAAGAAGGATTAAACAAAGGTATTTTCTTCAGAAAAGAAGATAATAGCGTTTGGGCAGACCTCACTAAAGAAGGATTAGACCATAAATTGTTGCTTCGTTCAGATGGTACAAGCGTTTATATGACGCAAGACATTGGCACAGCAGACCTTCGTTACAAAGATTATCCCATAGATAATATGATTTATGTAGTAGGAAATGAGCAGAATTATCACTTCCAAGTGCTCTCAATTCTTTTGGATAAATTAGGTTTTAGTTGGGGTAAAGACCTTGTACACTTTTCGTATGGAATGGTAGAACTCCCTAATGGAAAGATGAAAAGCAGAGAGGGTACGGTTGTAGATGCCGACGAATTGATGCAAGAGATGGTAAACGGCGCCCAAAAAACCAGTGACGAAATGGGTAAACTACAAGATATGAGTGCCGACGAACGTGCTAAAATAGCCGAAATGGTAGGATTAGGTGCTTTAAAATACTTTATTTTGAAAGTAGATGCACGAAAAAACATGCTCTTTAATCCAGAAGAAAGTATTGATTTTAACGGCAATACAGGTCCTTTTATACAATACACTCACGCCAGAATATGTAGCGTTTTGCGTAAAGCAAACGAGCAAGGAATAGCTATTCCAGCGTCTTTACCAAACGATGCTCCACTAAACGAAAAGGAAACAAACCTTATTCAAAAGCTTAGCGACTATGCTTCTGTGGTTGAACAAGCAGGTAAAGACTATTCACCAAGCGGTATTGCAAACTATTGTTACGAGTTAACTAAAGAGTTTAACCAATTCTATCACGATTATAGCATCTTGAAAGAAGAAGACAATAACAAAAAGATTGTGCGTTTAGTGTTAGCTCAAAATGTGGCAAAAGTAATTAAAAACGGTATGAACCTATTAGGTATCGACGTGCCAGAACGAATGTAATATGTTTAATCCGCCCGACTATCGACACGACACTGTTCTCCCTTTACCACTCGAAGTGAGTGCTAATGCGTGGGCAGTAGATGCTTCTTGCACAGGAAACCCTGGACCTATGGAATATAGAGCCATAGACCTTGCCACAGGAGCTATTGTTTTTCAGTTCGGACCGATACACGGAACAAACAATATAGGCGAGTTTTTAGCCGTTGTACACGCACTTGCATTGATTGAAAAACAGGGACTAAAAAACAAAATAGTTTATACCGACAGCAACAATGCCTTAACATGGGTACGCAAAAAGCAATGCAAAACTAAGCTCGAACGTAACGATAAAACGCAAAAACTATATGCTATTATAGAACGAGCAGAGCTTTGGTTAAGAACACATTGCTACGAAACAAGCGTTATTAAGTGGGAAACTACAAAGTGGGGGGAAATACCTGCCGACTTTGGACGCAAGAAATAAAAACAAAAGTGGTTATCTATATTTGTTTAGATAACCACTTTTTTTATTTTCAACACAAAAATAAAGTGTTGTTTTTAGTATTCTAAAAAACATAAAAACACCATTTTTTACCCCCTCAAAAATGTTCTCCAAAATTTCTGTTTTAGCTAAAATAGCTAAGCTTTTACAAGCTCTTTGCACTTACAAAAAAAGCAAAAATAAACACAAAGCCTACCTATAAACCCTAAAACATATAGGTTTTACATTTTTAAAACTTATTTTTTATTCACCAAAAACACACTTTAACCTTGCATATTTTGGCATTTTATGCAAAAATACCCCCTTTTTATGTATAAAAAATATTCACTCTAACGCGTAAACTATTAATCTATCCTGTGGAATTCTGAAGTCTGTATCGTTTAAAAGTTGATAACTTATAGAATAAACAATAGACCATAAACTTTCTATTATAAATGTCAATGATTGCTTGCGTTTGTCTTCAAGTATTCCCTGCACATTTTCAATGACAAAGAACTTTTGCTTTTTCAAGTTTACGATCCTGATATACTCCCAAAACAACTGACCTCTTGGTCTTCAAATCCAAGTTGCTTGCCACCTTCACTCCATGCTTAACATGGTGTGGACCACCAATAACACCATCACAAGAAGAAATGTCTTGGTCTTTGAGTAAGCCACATCGGTAGTATTCAACATGGTACTTGGGTGATTTTTTATATATTTCAAATATAGAAGAATCACATTTATTTGTCCAAATAACATTGAAACCAGCCCTTTCAAACTCAAGGTCAAAACCTCCAGATTCTACAAATAGTGATATTACATTCATCAATTATCTATATTTATATTATGTTTTTCAAAAGTTTTGATAATGCTTAATGCCACATGGTACGCAAGATTGACAGGGACGGCGTTACCTATCATCTTGTATCCATAATTCACTTCATCATATATGAATTTGAAATCATCTGGGAAACTTTGAACACGAGCGACCTCTCTGACAGTCATTCTTCTATATAGATTTTCTTTTCCTTCAACAAATTTTTGCAAGTTCTTTTCTATCTTTATCATTTTAGGTGCCTGCGGATGAAGCTGGCATTGTCTTCCACTCGCTTGAACTGTAAACCCTGGCTCGTCCCATGACCTTACACGATTACGTGACATGAATATTGGCGAGAAAGCACCCGTAAAATATTCATTGTTTGGCACCACGCAAGCATTTCCATTTGTATGGTTCTTTTCTCTTGCAGGTATTGCAGTGTCTTGCAAATCCCAAATAGCCTCACGTAAAGTAGGTTTATGCTCTAGTGGCTTCGGGTATTCATAATCATCTATATACAAATCCTTGCGAAATCCAATGTAGAAAACACGGTCTCGGTCTTCAGGTACATCATAGTCATTAGCGTTAAGCATTTTCAAATAAACATCATACCCTGCTTCATCAAATAACTTCATAAATCCACTAACAGCAATTGTATGTCGTTTGGCAAGCATACCTGATACATTCTCTGCAACAAAAAACAAAGGTTGGGTATCACGCAATATTCTGATATACTCATAGAATAACTGACCACGAGCATCTTCAATGCCCTTTAATGAACCTGCTTCACTCCACGACTGGCATGGTGGACCGCCAATTATGCCTGTCACATGTACGGGAAAAGCATCTGACGGTATATTCCTAATATCTCCCTCTATCAATTTCGTATCGGGAAAATTAGCTTTAAATGTTGGACATATCTTTTTGTCGAATTCATTGGCAACAACAGTATGAAATCCTGCATTATGGAATCCCTTGTCAAGACCACCTGCGCCAGAAAAAAGACTAATCAAATTCATATTTACCACTTACAATTAAAAGTTATATTTACAGCTGGAGGCATTCCTATAATCTGAACATCAAACTTCAAAGATGGTTCTACTGTATCTTTGGCGTTATGTATTCTGAATGAGAACTGCCAACCGTTATCAAAACTCATTATTACAGTCGTTTTACTTTTAGGTTTAAAATCCATATAAAGTAAAGTCGTAGGTAACTCCATTGCAGGAACTTCTAAAGACGGATTAAGTTTCTTGCTCGGTTGATTTAAAGTTCCATACATATTGAATGACTGTATTATGGTAACTCTTTTATTATCTATACTAATAACCTTATAAAAATCATATTTGCTGAGTAAATATTCAACCAGTTTACGAGGAATGTCAGCATTGTTCACAACTTGCATCTTTATTTCTTGCATAAAAGCTTTCAATAATGGCACATATACATCATCTTCCTTAGATTTTAAATCTCTAAAGTAAGATCCATTTGCTTTTTCTACTTCAAGAAAATCAAATGTTGGCTTTACAGCGTTCCAATATTTTTCGGAACAGTTAACTCCATACCATTTTTGACCAAAATCCAAAGTTTTTGCTAAACGACTATGTTTTACAGCCATGTGATTGTGCTTTATGCTTAGTCCAATCTCCCAAATAATATCTTTACGTTCAATTATAATATCACGAACATCAGCTTCTTCACCATGTTCATCGCTTTGGATATATAAATTTAGGGTATCCTCATCAACTTCTATAATATTTGGTTCTAATGCAAATATTGTATCAATAGTTGACTTCGCACTCAATGTATATAATGCTTTTTCTGCAACACTTAATGTGTTCCATGCGTGTTCAGCAGTTTCATAGCTACTGTTATGAATTATTTGTGATTTACGAATAGCACTTATTGCATTCTGCAAAGAAAGCAAGCAAATGTATTCGTAAGCACGTCCTTGGTCGTTACTTTTGCTACTCATATTTATTTATTATTTTTTTAATGTCAACGTTTAAAAATTTCGATATACTAATTATAGATTCTAATGGAGGTTGCGATGTATTAATACACCTTTTTGATACTATAGAAGGATTCATTCTTAACTATTCTGCCAACCATTTACTTGTTCTTTTCTTTTCAACAAGTACTATTTTCAAGCAATTAATATCCATAATATTTTTTTGCAAAGATGATGAATTATTCTCATTTTTATTCCAATATGTAATTTTTTAACATTGTTATAGCATTCTATAAAAAAAATATTGTATATTTGTACTTGAAATAGGTTTATTTAACAGCAAACGTACACATATTTATTAAATTAGAACTGTTGTCAAATCATTACCTCTATTAAAATAGAAAGTCCATAATTAGCTTATTTTAAGCTATTCTGCAGTTTTTAGCGTAATTTTGCATAAAAAAAACCATTTACACACTCAAAATATGCAAACACTTGCACACAAGCTAAAAAACACGAGCAAAAACAAGCCTTTTTTTAGCCTGCAAATAAAAGAATATAACTTGTTATATTATCAAGTTTTTTTTATATCTTTGCAAGAGTATTTTTTTGAAAAACAACATGTCAGAAAATCAAAACATAGAAAATAACTATTCGGCGAGTAACATTCAAGTGCTCGAAGGATTGGAAGCAGTGCGTAAACGCCCTGCTATGTATATTGGAGATATAAGCGAAAAAGGTCTACATCACCTCGTTAACGAAACCGTAGACAACTCTATTGACGAGGCAATGGCAGGCTATTGCACCGATATAGATGTAACCATAAACGAAGATAACTCTATAACAGTGCAAGATAATGGTAGAGGTATCCCCGTAGACATGCACGAAAAGCTCCATAAATCTGCTCTCGAAGTGGTTATGACAGTGCTTCATGCAGGTGGAAAGTTTGATAAAGGCTCGTATAAAGTCAGTGGTGGACTTCATGGAGTGGGTGTTTCTTGTGTTAATGCACTATCTACACACATGCTTTCACAAGTTTTTCGTGACGGAAAAATTTATCAACAAGAATACGAAAAAGGAAAACCATTATATTCAGTAAAGGTTGTTGGCGAGACTACTCTTCGTGGAACACGTCAACAATTCTGGCCAGATAGCTCAATCTTTACCACCACTATTTATAAATGGGACATCATTTCACGTCGTATGCGTGAGCTTGCATACCTTAATGCAGGTGTTCGTATCAACCTATCTGACCTCCGTCCCGACGAAGAAGGTCATATAAAGAAAGAAACATTCTATGCAGAAGACGGACTAAAAGCCTTTGCTCGCTACATAGACCGTCATAGAACACACCTCTTCGATGATGTTATTTATCTTAAAACCGAAAAAAATAACATTCCCATAGAAGTGGCTATAATGTATAATAACGACTATACTGAAAACATACATTCATACGTTAACAACATTAACACTATTGAAGGAGGAACTCACCTCACAGGTTTTCGCATGGCGTTAACAAGAACTTTAAAGGCTTATGCTGATAACGACCCCGTAATATCTAAGCAAATAGAAAAAGCTAAAATAGAAATTGCAGGAGAAGACTTTAGAGAAGGGCTCACAGCTGTTATCTCTATTAAGGTAGCCGAGCCTCAATTTGAAGGTCAAACCAAAACAAAACTGGGCAATAGTGAAGTGTCTGGTGCCGTACAACAAGCAGTTGGCGAGGCATTATCAGACTATTTAGAAGAACATCCCAAAGAGGCTAAGCTTATATGTGAAAAGGTTATCCTCGCAGCCACTGCTCGTATAGCCGCTCGTAAAGCAAGAGAAAGCGTTCAAAGAAAGAACCCTATGAGTGGAGGAGGTTTGCCCGGAAAGCTCGCAGACTGCTCTAATAAAGACCCAAAGACAAGCGAAATATTCTTAGTTGAGGGTGATTCGGCGGGAGGTTCTGCTAAACAAGGACGCGATAGATACACTCAAGCGGTCTTGCCACTAAGAGGTAAGATATTAAACGTTGAAAAAGTGATGTGGCATAAAGTGTTCGAAAGCGAATCGGTGATGAACATTATTCAAAGTATCGGTGTGCGTTTTGGTGTCGAAGGCGAAGATGATAAAGAAGCAAACATCGAAAAATTACGTTATGATAAGATAATTATTATGACCGACGCCGACGTCGATGGCTCTCACATCGACACTCTTATTATGACTCTTTTCTATCGTTTCATGCCTAAAATAGTACAAGAAGGACACCTTTATATAGCCAATCCTCCTTTATATCTTTGTAACTACAAAAATAAAGTGAAAGAGTATTGCTACACAGAGCAACAACGTCAAGCCTTTATCGATAAATACAAAGGCGATGGAGAAGACTCTAAAAGCATTCATGTGCAACGCTATAAAGGTCTTGG
>QWCC01001414.1_pt1 | contig 10247 bp, 7 predicted proteins | sample 1972491 | NCBI WGS metagenome assembly QWCC01 (sample SAMN09866718, study PRJNA288562) | Human oral metagenome isolate term5_saliva, whole genome shotgun sequencing... | isolation source: mouth | host: Homo sapiens | place: USA: California
GATATTGAGTGTTCCGTTGTTTGCCATCCACGCAGCAGGAGGAATGACCGCTTCCGAGGGAAAAGGAATGAAAGAACTTTCAATGGTCATTCCCAGGAAGATGACCCAATAGTTGAGGTGATTGAGCACCCAAGCGATGATTTCGCCCATAGATACTTATTTATTATTGAGTGATGAAATTATTTACCAACCCGCTTCTTTCCATCCCGCAGCGGAATACCATTTCGTTTTGCGGAATTGTTCATTGAGGTTTCCGTGTGCTGATTCCTTGGCATTGTAAGCGTAGATTTGTTGAGGCACAAACATCGAAATGCCACAATAATTCTCCAAATCCATATGGATTTCATCAGTGTTGGTCAATCCTGTAAAGAAACGCCCCGTAGAGTATTTATAAACAATGGCAGCATCAATTGTCTTTTTCACACGGTTCCAATCCTTTTCAGGCAAGGTGCGACGAAGCGCATCGTTCATATCGTAGAAGTGCGGACGATAATGAAATCTACTCACATAACGAGAATAGTCTTGAGCTTCTTGCACAGCTGGATAATTCCAGCTACCGTCTGCTTTTCGAGCAGGATAATACTCTTTCACCACGCTATTCATAGTGTCGGCAATGGCTTGCAAACGTTTGGTGTTCACGATGGAAAACACCAGACCGAAGTTATCGTAGTAAGGCTGACTTCCCTTGTTGATGTAATAATTGGAATAGGTGATGCCCAAATCTTTAATCTCGTCAGAGAAATATCCCCAGCGGAGCATGTCAGTGTAGAAACCACCGATGGCAGAGATTTCAATGGGAGAAGCTGCAATGTAGTCGGCATTATTGCGCAATTCGTAGTAGGTTTCGATACCCCCCATCAAGCAGCAATCGAAGTGAATGAATCGTAGGTGAATGCCCGATGCTATGATGGCTTCACTCAAATCCTCGATGTTGATTTCATCGGCCCAATCTCCCAGTGCAGCCTTATTGCGTCCCAAGTCGCCATTAGGACCAACGTCCATGCCATAACTTTTGGGGCGGAATGCCGCAGGTTTGCGTCCGGTGAATGTTGGTTGTGCAGTATAATCCGTTATGTTTGTTTCCCACAACTGGTTGCGCGTGCTGCGCGAGGTGACTTGTGGCAGGGTTGCAGCGTGTGCGCTACTTGATTGGGCAGAGGTTCTTCCTGCATTTGCTGTATTGTAACGCTCTTCCCTCGCCACAGATTTAGGACTAGGCACCCAGCCCGAAGCGTGACTCCAAAGCACAAGACCATAGGATTCAGAGGGAGAAAACTCTTGCATAAAGCGCAGCATCCTCGTGAGTTGTGCCGTGTCTGCGGAGTTGATGTCTGTTTCCCATTTACGCAACAGACGTGGACGTTTCAGCCCTTTTCGCAATTCATAAAGTCGAGGTGCACGGTCGTCGTCTAAAAACATCAGCACGCGCTCTTTGTCGTGCAGATATTTCATACCATCGGCCATTTCCGTGCTGTCATCTCTAGAATAAGTTATCAAAGAATTTTGAGCAGCCATATACACGAGTACGGTTCTCTTGAAAGGAGTGCCCGGCAACACCGTCGTCTCATAAGGAACAGGCTCGTAGTCTTTACAACTCGCAGGCAGCAATAGGGCTGTCATCACGACCAGAAAGAGTGAAAATAGTTGTCTCATGTAGTTTTAGTCTAGTTCTAGTTGTGGCTCTGAGTTTCTTTTTTAGTGTCAAATTCCACAATCACCTCCTCGTATCCCATCGCAGCGAAGAGTTTTTGGAATTGCGATTCAGCGTTTCTGCGTGCTATGCTCAAATTGTCTGTAGTGAGCGCACGTTGTTTCATTTTGTTTTTCGCCTCGGCTATCATCGCTTCTCGTTCTTCTGCACGAAACAAACCTTGTTCCATGAACACCGTGGTTCGACTCTCGTCTAAGAAGTTTTCATCGAGCAAAGAGGGTTGAGGCAGATGAACGATGGCATTGCGTTCCTTCACCTCCACCCAGTTTTCGGGCAGTTTGCGAAGGTCTATACCGATGCGCAGCGTGCCACGATAGATGCAAATCAGGTCGCGATCGCTCATCAGTCCAGAGTGGTGACGTTCCACCAATTCTTCAGCCTCCACAGAGAGAAATTCCCACTGTCCGATGGAGCGGAGGTGCACAATTTCTTCAGGCGATTGTGCAATGGGTTTATCCACGGCCGTGTCGGTTGAGGTGAGATTGCGATAGACCACCATGCCGCCGTAGGCTATGAAGGCCAGTGCGATGACGATGAGTGTGATGCGCCAATGTTTCACCATTTTCTTGACACACCACCACAATGCACTCCAACAGCCTAAGCGCGATTTGTTTTCTTGCACCGCGGGAACACTCGCAGTGTCGTTTGTGCTGTCGGTTTCCACCTCTTGGGGAAGAACTGTCGAGGGAGTGTCGCTTGCCTGCGAGGAATCATCGACTTTTGTGGCTGACTGGTGCGAAGACGACTCAGCGTTAGCCTTGTTGTCGCTGGAAGTAGCACCTTCAGAAAGTGGGTTTTGCCCTTCTTCGATGTTTGTGTTCAAATTGTCCTTCATGAGCGGTCACTGTTGAGCGGTTTCACAATTTGTTTCCAGTCAGACTTGTTGAATTCTTTGCGATAGCGCACCACCACATTGTTCTCTGCATATCCCAAGCGTTGAGCAATGGGGACGAGTGTTCGCGCTGCCGAAGCACGCGCCAATTCGATGATGCCAAAACTATTGGCATGACTGCGGATACTATCCACCCCTTGGTGCGCCAAACGCGTCACCTCGTCAGTGGTGAAATTAGAGCGAGTGAGCGACACAAATTGTCGTGCCTGCTGATGGTCAATCTTAGATGCCGTAATCGTCACTTTCGGATCGGGTAGTGTAATGACCAGTAAATCACCCTCTCGTTGCACATTGTTCACCGAGAAGTCGGAGAAATCTATGTAGCCTTTGAGGGTGACGTCAATAGGAATGGCAATTTTGCGGTAGCCCACTTTGTTGAATTTCAGTAGTCCACCGTCAATTTGTGATTGGTCAGTGAAAAGCACCACCTTGTGCACCTTGCAGTCGGCAGCGTAGAGTCTGCTTTGTTGTTGCACCTTCGACACCAAAGTTGCAATGGTGTCGCGATGCACTTCTGTTTCAGAAGTGGAAGACGAGTTGGAGCTTGTTTGGGATGGAGTTTGGGGAGAATGACAAGCATTCAACACCAAAAGTAGCCCCATGAGGATTAAATTCTTCATGAACATATATACCTATGAAGAGCAAAAATAGCGAATTATTTTCGTTCGACCTTGCTATATTGGATTTATTTATTATCTTCGCTGAAATTTCAATCTAGAGTTGATGTTATGCAACACAAATTTTCTGTTTTAGCCCTCTTTGCGCTGGTGCTCATGCTAGCAGCTTGTGGTCACAAGAACGACAAAAAGAATGTCTCTTCTGTCGATACGGGACAAATAGCTTTGGCGCAAGAACAAGGCCCTGGTCACGATGACAGTCAGACCATTCCCACTGATGTGGAGTGGAGTGGACACAAATATCACATTTTAGTGGAACGCATACCTGGTGATTCACTCGCTCAAGTGAAAGACCGTTTCGGAGATCCTTTTCTCGATAACCAAGTGACCATCACTATCACTCGAGATGGCGAAGAATTGACCAAACGCGTATTGACTAAAGCTGACTTCTCGGCTCAAACAGAAGTGGCAAAGTCCGTAAATTTGGTGTTGGGGGGCATTGCCTTTAGCAATGTCGATGAGAAAGGGTTTCATTTCGGAGCGCAATTCAATCTTCCTGGTGACGACGAGGGAGGGTTGATTTATAAACTTACTTTTCCTCTCAGTGGTCAAGGTTCGCCTTCCATTGAACGCGACACCAATCAAGACACTTCGGCTTCGGAAGAAGTGTCAGACTAAACTCGGTGTGACATTTCGCAAAAAGTCTTCGTTTTTTGGGGCGGTAAACGGCTGAAACCAAGAAAAAATGCCTTCTTCGCATAAAAAAGCCCGAAAAAATTTGGTGGTATCGCGGAAAGTACGTACTTTTGCATCGCCTTTCAGATGAAAGGGCAACCTGGTGACCGTAGTTCAGTTGGTTAGAGCGTCAGATTGTGGTTCTGAATGTCGTGGGTTCGAAAAAGATTTCCATTCTCTTTCTTCGCACGTCTTCACGCGCGCGTACGCGCGTATTACACAAGAGTTTTGTGTTTTTTGCTGTCACATCTGTCACAGTGTTTTGCAAGTGTGTAAAAATCAGTGTGTTATTTTATTTTTGAGCGGTTTTTATCGTTTGAAAACCCAGTGAATTGTTGTCACACGTCTTGGAGTAGCTCACCAATAGGCTTTCCGTACCTTCTTTTGGGCAAAAATACCCTCCCTTTTTTCTCCCTTTTTTCTCCTTGTGACAGAGGTGACAGCAAAAAAACAAAAATTACTAGGGTATACACGCGCGCGTAAGCCCGAATCGGTGATTAGATGCGGAACAGATTTTCTTTGATTGTTGAGTAGTGGTTTGCAGTTTGTTTTTGGTGTAGTGCGCTACGTAGAGAACAAACGAAAAACAAGAGGTCAACAAGAAAAAGAACGATGACAGGAAGTTGTCTTCTTCATAACGATTTGCACGATAACGGTGTAATGACTGATTGGTGGAAAGCCAATGCGAGACAGTACGAACATTGCTCTTGGAGGGAACTTGTGATGAAGTGAACAAATTGTAGATTAACACACGTTTTGTTGGGTAGAGTTGTCAATTTAGCTGAGTTTTGAAAAAAAAGTGCTGTTTTCCGCTCTTTTTTCACTCCTTGGGGCGTCTGCTTGGTATATACTTATAGGGGCACATGCCCCAAAGCACATGCCCCAAGTATTTTACGGTGAAAGTCACAACAAGCATTCTTCTCTGAACATCATGGCACATCTTCCTTTCCTTTGGCGACTCACCTTCGGGCGATTCTATGGAGCGTTCTTCTGCAGCGTTTTGAACATTCTACAGGTCACTTTAACCTCTTTGACTACTTTCGCTCTCACCATTGTCAACGAAATGACACGAAATGCGCTCAAAATTTGGCATTCCCAAGAGATAGACGTAATTTTGCACTTGAATATGAATACAAACGACTTGACTACTCATAATAAGAAAGATACATCAGTGAATGAGGTTCCACAAAAGCAGGTGGAAACCACAGTTGCTGAACCGTCTTCTTCTTCTATCATCTCCAACAAAAAGGCGACTTTCGTGACGTTGGGTTGCAAACTCAACTACGCCGAAACGTCCACGCTGCGCGACCGACTCACTGCACGCGGTTGTTTGCCTGCCGAAGAAAAAGAAACGGCTGATATTTGCATCGTCAATACGTGCAGTGTCACGGGCGAAGCCGATGCCAAGTGCCGACACGCCATCCGCAGTCTTCATCGTGAACATCCCAATGCTTTTATTGCCGTGATGGGCTGTTACGCTCAACTTTCGGGCGAGGACATTGCCAAAATCGAAGGGGTGGACCTCGTGGTGGGACAGGAACAAAAGGGACGCATCATAGAACTCATTGAGGAACACTACGAAGCGCACTCTATGGGCGTGAAAGCAGAAACGGAATCGCACGGTGGCATCTTCTATACCACTCCGCTCAAAGACATCAAGACCTTTGTGCCTTCTTGTTCCAGAGGTGAGCGCACACGCTATTTTCTCAAAGTGCAAGATGGCTGCAATTATTTCTGCACCTATTGCACCATTCCCGCTGCACGCGGTTTGTCGCGCAATGCCACTATTGCCGATGTGGTGGCACAGGCTGAAGAAGCTGCTGCTGCAGGCGGACGCGAAATTGTGCTGACCGGAGTGAACATTGGCGACTTTGGACGCTCCACGGGGGAAAATTTCTTCCAACTCGTGCAAGCGCTTGACCAAGTGGAGGGCATTGCACGCTATCGCATTTCGAGCATCGAACCCAACTTGCTCACGGATGAGATTGTGGACTACTGCAGCAAGAGTCGCGCTTTTATGCCTCACTTCCACATTCCGCTGCAGAGCGGAAGCGATGGGGTGTTGAAATTGATGCAACGTCACTACGACACTGCGCTTTTCCGCTCTAAGGTGGAACTCATTCGTCGCATTATGCCCGATGCCTTTATTGGGGTCGATGTGATAGTGGGTACGCGTGGCGAAACGGACGAGTTTTTCGAAGAAGCCTACGAATTCATTGCTTCGCTTCCCATTTCGCAACTCCACGTGTTCAGTTATTCCGAGCGTCCTGGCACGGCAGCCTTGCGCATTCCTCACGTGGTGGATGCACAAGCCAAGCGCGAACGCAGCAAACGTTTGCTTGCACTCTCTGAAGAGAAACGCAAGGCGCACTATCGCCAATTCATTGGGGCAGAGCGCACTGTGTTGTGGGAGCATCTGCGTGAGGGAAAACCGCTGATGGGCTGGACGGATAATTACATCCGCGTGCAACTGGCTGAGGGGGCTATCCCTCATCCCGACGAACTCGGCCGCGTGCGATTGGGTAATTTCACCGAAAATGAAGATGCCTTGATTGCCACTCCTGTGGACTAAAAGAATGTTTGTGGTTAAACTCCTCTCCATTGCAGAGAGTAATGACTAGGCCTTCTTACTTAATATACTTAATATAATGAGCTATCGTCCCGACATTGATGGTCTGCGCGCGGTTGCCGTGATCTCCGTCATCCTTTTTCACCTCAACTCCTCGTGGTTACCTGGCGGTTTCCTCGGAGTAGACATCTTCTTTGTCATCTCCGGTTATCTCATCGGAGGAATCCTCTTCCGAGAACTCTCCACTAACACCTTTTCGCTGAAGAACTTCTATCTCCGAAGAATGCGCCGCATCCTGCCTGCCTTCTTCGCGGTGGTTATCTTTGTTCTCGTCGTGGGAGGACAACTGATGATGCCTGGAAGCGATGAGTGGAACCTCACACGCAGGTCTGCACTTAGCAGTGTGTTCTTTTCGGGGAACATTTATTTTGCGCGAAACATGGATTATTTTGTGCCTGCTGTGGAGATACAACCCCTCAACCATCTGTGGTCGCTTGGGGTGGAAGAGCAATTCTACTTCCTTTATCCCCTCATTCTTTTGATGATTATGTTCGTGGTGAGAAGTGCTAGTAAGCAGGAAGCAAAATTGAATACTCCTGTGATTTGGATGCTTGTTTTGTTGGCTGTCTTGAGTTTTTCAGGTGCATTCTTCCCGACGAGTTATCACGACACGGAGTTCGTGGCTTATTATCTCCCTCATCTTCGTTTTGGAGAACTGCTAATCGGGGCTATTCTGGCTGTAGCGGTGTCGAATGCGACCAAAGAAATCTCTTCTACGCGCGCAAATGTCGTGGGTTCGCTGGGACTTTTGGTACTCGTTGTTTGCTTGACGATTTCTTTCCCTAACAAAACTCCGTGGTTTCCTGGTTTCGCTGCTGCCATTCCTTGCATCGCTTCTGCTGGAATCATATATGCTGGTTTTGGCAACCATTGGGTGAAGAAGTTGCTCTCCAATCGCGCTATGGTGTTTATGGGAAAAATCTCTTATTCTCTCTATTTGTGGCACTGGCCTTTGCTGGCTTTCGCACACTATCTGTTGGGAAAAAAACTCGCACCACAGGTGGTTGTGATTGTAGTGATACTAACCCTTTTATTCAGCCTTGCTTCCTATTATCTCATTGAACAACCGCTTCGTCATCGTCAGTGGAAGTTTGCTCGCACGGGTTTGGTGTACTATGTTTTGCCTGTGTTTGTGGTTGTGACGCTGTATTTGCCGAAACGGAAAATGCCAGCTGCAATGGAACCATTTGTGAGTTGTGGTGTACTCAGAGGCACAGAGATGGTTCTGACATATTCTACCATCGGTATGCAGAACCAGACACCCAATGTACTTATTGTTGGAAATTCTTATACTATGCAACTAAGAAACTTTTTCGATAATGTTGCGAAGGCTGAAGGTTGGTGTGGCGTTCTTTCTGGAGTATCAGGTGCTTTTCCACATAATTTGGAAAAGCAAAAAGCAATTTCTACAGAAGAATTCCAACAACTCTATAACGATATATCGTTATCAGGATATTGGTCTGAAAAATTAAACAACCTCAGAAGCAGGAAAATCATTAGTGATTTGCCGAAGTTCAATACAATAATCATTTCTCTCAACTGGTGGTATCCAGGAACTTATAGCAAAGTCTTACCTGAAGTTTTGTCTACAATTGGATTCCTGCAGAAACAAGGTAAAAAAATTATCCTTGTGAATAGCTGTTTTACCTATAATACGTATCGCATTGCCGAAACTTATCATAAAGTGATGGGAAAAGGCAATCTGCTCGCGCAAATCTTGCCAGAACCTATTTTGCGCAATGAGGAATATGCGAAAGCTGAGCAAGAATTTGCAAAGGTAAAACAAAAAATCGATAGTTGTTTCCCTCAGGTGCGTTGGATAAATCTCCTTCCAATGCTTCCTGCTGATTTGATGGTGGATGGTAAATCTGTGCTTTGCAATGAAAGGCACATCAATATCATGGGTGCAAATTATCTTGCCAATCAATTCATCAAGAGCGGACAAAGAATACTTCCTCAGCAAGATTCCACAAAAGTGCAGCGCTAAATCCAAGAAGTGTTCGTCTCTCCATTGCGGAGGGTTTAAATTTGTTTCATAATCAAACGTCGCAACAATGATAGCAGTCGTCATTCTCAACTGGAACGGAGCCGAGATGCTGCGTCGATTTCTTCCTTCGGTGGTGGAGCATTCTCAACCACTGGGCGAAGTCATCGTGGCAGACAATGGTTCGACCGATGAGTCTTTGGAAATCCTGCAACAAGAGTTTCCCGAAGTGCGCACCCTCGTGCTAGATCGTAACTATGGTTTTGCCGAGGGCTACAACGAGGCTTTCCGCCGTTTGGAAGAAGTTGCTCCTCAACGCTATGAGTATTATTTGTTGCTCAATAGCGATGTGCGCGTCACTGCCGATTGGCTTCGTCCGCTGCATACATATATGGAGCAATATCCAGAAGTGGCGGCTGCGCAACCGAAACTTCGTGCCGAATGGGCGCACGACACTTTAGAATATGCCGGAGCAGCCGGTGGATATATTGACCGCTATGGTTATCCTTTCTGCCGTGGTCGTCTGCTCTCTGTGGTGGAAAAAGATGGTGGTCAATATGATGACAACGCGTCTATCTTTTGGGCTACGGGTGCGGCACTTCTCATTCGTCAGTCGGACTGGTGGGGCGTGGGGGGCTTAGATGGTCGCTTCTTTGCGCACAATGAAGAGATTGACCTCTGTTGGCGTCTGCGCGCTCGTGGTCGTGGCATTGTGTGTGTGCCCCAGAGTGTGGTTTATCACGTGGGTGGTGGTACACTGCCACAGGAACATCCGCGCAAAACTTATCTCAACTTTCGCAATAATCTCACGATGCTTTTCAAGAATCTGCCAGATGCAGAATTGAAGCACGTGATGCGTGTGCGTCGTTTTCTGGATTTTGTGGCTTTTGTGCAGTTTCTCGTGAAAGGCGATTGGGCGAATGCCAGGGCTGTGCGCAAAGCGCGTCGCGATTTCCACCAATGGCAGTCCGATTTTGTGAAAGATCGACAAGAAAATCTCTCTCGAATGGTGCTTAATCCTATTCCCGAGCGCGTCAATCGGAGCCTGATTGTGGGTTTCTTCCTCAAAGGACAGAAAACTTTCTCTGCTTTTATGCAAAGAAGCTGATGGCTATTTTTTCCCTCTAATATCTAATAGCTCCCCGAGGCGAGCGAAGCCGAAGCCGAGCAAAAAAGGGTCTGCGACCCCTAACGTCTAGCTTATGTCTAGTCTCTATCTCATTCCCGTCACCTTGGGAGACACCTCCCACGACCGCGTGCTCCCTGCGTATAATGCAGAGATAGTGCGTAGCATCCGCCATTTCATTGTCGAAGAAATTCGCACAGCGCGAAGATTTCTCAAAGCTGTCGATCGCAACATTGACATCGACAGTCTCACCTTTTATGAAATGGGAAAGCACGCCGACCGTTCGCGATTCAGTGAATATCTCAATCCCCTTCGCAAGGGCGAAGACGTGGGCGTCATCAGTGAAGCCGGTTGTCCTGCCGTGGCTGATCCAGGGGCAGACCTTGTGGCGATAGCCCAACAAGAAGGACTGAAAGTTGTACCTCTTGTGGGGCCTTCCAGCATCCTCTTAGCCGTGATGGCATCAGGCTTCAATGGACAGAGTTTTGCGTTTCACGGCTATCTCCCCATTGATGGCGGAGCGCGCAGCAAGCGTTTGAAACAATTGGAAAGT
>QWCC01000616.1_pt1 | contig 10242 bp, 8 predicted proteins | sample 1972491 | NCBI WGS metagenome assembly QWCC01 (sample SAMN09866718, study PRJNA288562) | Human oral metagenome isolate term5_saliva, whole genome shotgun sequencing... | isolation source: mouth | host: Homo sapiens | place: USA: California
ATGCCAACGCAGTAGATGATCGACTTGATCAGGTTCTCGACGAGGCGGGAGATCAGCATGATATGATCCTTTCGTATGGGTCTCATTATAGGCCCTGCGGATCCTGCGAAAACCTAGAACCCGTGAGGGCTCTAGGAGTGAGAGTCAATTCTTGGTGACGTCGTGGTCGAAGATCTTCTTGATCTCGTCCCAGCTCTCGTCGAAGCGCTGCTGAACGCTGGCTGCGTCCTGGGGAAGCGGGGTCGACAGGCTCTCGATAGTCTTCCGTTGAGCACGGACGACCTTCCTGAGCTGTACGATAAGCTTGTTCTGGGCGTAGACGGCGTAGGCAAACATGACGAAAGAGAGGATACCGAAGATGGTGAAGATGATGGACATGACAGTTCCTTTCTTTGAGGGGTCTCATTATAAGGCGTGCTGAAATCGCGTATCCGAATTCTCACCCCGGGAATTTTTCAGAATCAAAAAACCAGAACCCTTGCGGATTCTGGAGTTCGAGATCAGTGCTTGTAGACAGGGCAAGCGTCATGACGAGGGTTCTTGCAGTTGGCGCGCGCCATGCGGCAGAGCTTCGCGTTCTGCTCCTGGTCCTTCTTGACGCTGTTGAGGATAGCGCTAGAAGTGGCTTTGACAGTAACGGGGAAGGCAACGGCGAAGGCGGCGCAACCGAGAACGGTGGTGAACATGATGGTTCCTTTCGTTGAGGTAATGGGGTCTCATTATAGCCCTTGTTACCCTTGCGAAAAAACCTAGAACCCTTGTGGGGTCCTAGGTCTTGATTCTCAGATGCGGATCTTGGCGACGAATCCGAGTGCCTTGGAGGCGACCGGGAATATCTGCTCAGCCTTCAGGATGGCGAGGATTCCGGCGAATGAGCCCACAGCGCCCACCACAGCATCCGGACTGGGGCAGAAGTGGCGCCGTTTGGCGTCCTGAATCTGCTCCAGGTCCTTGATGTTGCGGAGAGCGTGCGTGTAGGCCTCACTGTCGGGATCCATGCCGTCGATGAAGGCGTAAGCGTCATCCAGGGCGGACTTGGCGTTCGGCTTGTTGTCGGACATGGTGTTCCTTTCAAATGGGGGTATCATTATGATCCATGTCTGATCCGCGTCTCAGGCGACCTCTGACACCTTGAGGGTGGCGGTGTCTTTCTTGGTCATGTCCTCAGCGGGAGTCTCGAGGGCGGCGTAGACCTCCTGGTTCTTGTGGTCCACATGGAGTACGCCGTCGACCTTGGGCTCGTAGTTCTTCGACGCCAGACCCAGCAGAGCACCCAGGAAGGTGTCGACGGCGGTGATGGTGCCGACGACGGCCTCAGTGTGAGGGAACCCCCACAGGCCCGCCAGCGCCAGATAAAGGGTGGCGAGGGCCGGCAGCAGGATCTGGGCAATCCACTTCAGGGTGTTGTAGGTCTGATTCGACAGAGACAAAACGCTTGTCCTTCCTTCTGGTGTCCGGGAAATGGATGGGAAGCCGGTTTACGGCGTCCATGACCTTCTCGGCGGTCCCGTTGCCGCCGAAGGTGTGGTAGGGCTGGTACAGATACTTCTGCAAGTCCTCGAACTCGTCGATCGTGATATAGCCCCGGGACAGATATGCCGTCCCCATGGCCACGATCTGATTGTGGGCCAGACCGAGCATCAGCTGGGTCTTGGCGTCGTGTCGCTCGGATCTCTTCTGGAGATATGCCCAGATCCCACTACTCGTGAGAACTGAGCCGAAAATGGTGATCACGAGCTCCAGCACGGGTTGCATTCAGCCTCCGATGGACATGAGCGGGCGAACGCCGTACTTGCTGGTCCAGTCCGCCCATGAGACATGCCGCTGGTCGCCGTAATACAGGGCGAAGCGGTTCTTAGTGACCTGATCCCTGAGCCAGAAGGACTCGCCCGAGAAGGGGATCGGGTTGCCCAGACGGAAATAGCTGAGCTGACGAGCTATCGGCGCCACGTTGTTCTCGCCGCCATTGACCCGGACGTGAACGAAGTTGGATCCGAACATTTCGAACTCCGACGGAATGGTGACCTTCGGGTACTCCCAGCTCCAGCTCTTCTCGGTCAGCTCCCAGGAATTATCCGTGTTCTCGAACGCGTGCGGCTCGAACACCGGGAAGGTCTTGAAGTCCGAGATATCGAACGCCTGAAGGGCGGAGGCGAAACGCACCATGCCCTCGGCGTAGTCTCGGCGCATCTTGGAGCCGTTCCAGCCGTTGATGCACCAGCCGGCCTCGCCGATGTTGTCAATGCCCAGATTCCGGTCGCTCATGATCGTGATCCGGTGCTGGTTCGTCCCGTTCGGGTGATCCAGATATCGATCGAAGTCGACGATGATCCACTTGCAGGTGTTGTCGTTGAACTGCCAGTAGTCGCCCAGCCACATCCCGTCGAACGTCCCGTTCCTGATGGCCATCTTCTGGGCGGCCGTGATGGTCTTGCCGAGGTTGTTGCCTCGGGTGATGACCTTCTTCAGATTCGGGTCGTTGTTGAAGGCGTTCAGGAAATCGAACTTGTTGTTCAGAGTGATCTGCTTGGGCTGCATGACACTCTGGGCCCACTGGGCGTTCTCCGAGCCCGACTTGCCCCGACAGTCGATGATCTCGAAGGCCGTTGCGTCCTGGGCGCCCCTAGGTACGCGGATGGCGGCGATGAGGACCTCGTAGTTGTCCGGAGTCTGAGTCGGCTGCGGAATACCCTGGTTCGGGTTGCCCTGGACGGCCCGGATGTTGGCGATCCGGACATTCCTGGTGTTGTCGACACGGATGAATACAGCGTCGTAGCGATCGCCGTCGGTGCTACCAGGGTTGAGGGTGTAGTATCTCTCCGCGTCGTTCTCGAGCCAGTGCCCTTTGAGCCAGGCTCGACCGGACTGGATGATGATCTGGCGTCCGTTACCTTTGACGACCTGGTAGGCCCGACCCCAGTTCTGGAAGATGCCGTCGGAAATGACCCCGTCGAACATGCGCCCGAAGTCGTCCGCGGAGTACTTCCTGTCCCCGTTGATGGAGACGAAGAATCCCGATCTCTCTGTCATGTGATATTCAACCCCGGTTTCGACTTCTGAATATCGGACAAGGACTGGAACGTCGGATAGAAGACGTCCCCTTCCGAGTCCGAGGATGTACGGATGTACTCAGTCACCCGAGCGATGTCCTGCTGCCCGAACTCGTTCTGGATCTGCACGAAATCGCCCAGGAAGAAGTCCTCGTTGTAAATGTACATGGACTGCTGAGCGGCCTCGCCCGAGAACATCTCGATGGGCATGTGCTTCCACAGCTCAGTGTTGCACTGCTCATGGATCTGGCGATGGATGGAGTTGGGATCGTTCGGCTGAACTCCCTTATTACCGAGCGAATCGTGCATCATGCCGTTAGTCTGTTCGACCGAAGGACTCTGCAAATAACCCTCTCGGAGCCCAAGGCCGTTGGTTCCGACCTGAATCGACTCGTTCTGCATGGTGTTGTTCGCGCTACTGTCAAGGTATTCGCCCTTGCGGGTGAGTTCATACGGAACCTCGAACTTGACCGCTCCCGAGAAGATCTTGGTACGAGTGCCCACCTTGGACTTGAAGTATGTGGCCTTGGACAGGTTGTCGTACTTGGGGGAGAACACCACCGCGGGGCGCTCCCCCTGGCCGAATGTGCGATTGACACCGTTGTATGTATAGCCGTACCAGTAATATGGGTCCTCGCCGTCGTACTCGATCGCCCAGCCGGACATTGTAAGGTCCGTCAATTCCTGCACGATCTTGTACCACGATCCCTCCATACTGTAAGGATCTTTATCGTAGTCGGGATAGCTCCCCCACCCAACGGCATTGTCAGGAACCATCGGGCGAACCTTGTTGGCCGCGCTGACTTGAATGTCCCCGATATCCATTGAGGATACTGGTCGCCCTTTGCGGATACTCTCGGGGAGTTCATCCACTGCGTACCAGCCGTACGCTTTTACGTGCCTCGCATGATTCGCATCCAGGGAATCCCTCTGCTTGAACAGAAGATTACTGTAATGCTTGATGACGTCCTTGACCTTGCCTCGAGTCCTCTCCTGCTTGCACAGAAGAGTTCCGTCCCAGATAGGATACGGATGCATGACTCGACGGTCCAATATGGACTCGAGACTGCGCCCGCTTACTGTCAGCAGGGACTCCTTGCCGTACTCCGTGTTGAGCTCGACCTGCTCAATTATCATGAGCTTGTTCGTGCCTTTAGTGTACAGATAGTAGTCCAGCTGGTAAACCCTCAGGTTCTCCAGGGTTCCGGGGACCACAAGCTTGAAGTCCCCGAATCCGTGGAATCGCTCAGTCCAGACGACAGATTTGTAGTCCTCGCAGATATGCTGGATGATCATGGACTCGTCCAGTACGGCAAGATACATGTCACACCCCCTGGTAGAGAACGTCGGTGGAGAAATAAACGTCCGTCAGCGTCGGATCGTTCATGGAAATCTGGAACTCATTCACGCCGGGCCTCAGCTTGAGCCAGTCCGAGTTGCGGTCCAGTGCCGCCAAGAACTTGTCCTTGCGGTCGCCTCTGGTCCGGATGATGTACTTGGAGCCCACCCGAGAATTGACGGTGACGACGTCGCCGCCGACTATCGGGTCGACCTTGTAGTACGTCTTGTCGAGAAATGCTCCGGTGAGCTTGAAGGTGTCCCTGGAGAAAGTCTCGGTGACCGTGATGGGGAGCTTGGCCCCTGGGCGAAACCGGAATATCATGGTGAATCCGGTCTCCACCTCACCCTTGTAGTCGATGACCGCAGACAGAACTCCACGATCCTTGGCGAACTCGAGTGAGGGGGAGGGCTCGTCCATGAAGTCGAACTCGAAGGTCCCGATGTCTCGCTTCCACTCGAGGTTCTGGTTGACCATCGTGTCCGCGTCATGCCAGTAGGCGTCCGGGCACAGTATGCTGACGTTGATCTCCTCATCCTTGGAGAAGATGTCGGCCTCAACCGACTCGACGTAACCCTCGGTCCTGACCCTGCGCTTGTCCGTGTTGACGTATACGGACATGGGCTGCTTGATCTGGAACCAGGAGTAGATACGCTGACGAGTCGTCTCGATGTCGGGATATGGCAACGGCGCGAGTTTGATCTTGAGGTTCCTCATTCCCGCCCTCGCGCCGTTGAAGATCGCCACATCGGTCAGAGCCAGTTCCGTGGTGTTGATCGAGGCCTTCGTTGCCGACAGACCGTCGACGGATTTGACCGCGACACCCTCGATCCACGGGTTCGTGAGCGAGAGCACGATCCTGTGCTGACGATATGTCAGGAACTCTATGGACTCGATCATAAGTCGTACATGGCTCCTCTGAACTGTTCGATCTGGTTGTGCGTCTGCCTGTAGATCTCCGTCTCGGACAGAGCCTTAGGAGACGTGTTGTACTGGTTGAACACGACGTTGGAGCCGTTGTTCACAGTCTCGTTCACAGTCTCGCCGACGCGGGACTGAGCGCCCTGGACGGCCCTTCCTGCGAGCTGGGTCGTCATGTTGGCCGACAGGTTCTCCTGAATATCGTCCTGCGGCAGAAGCTCCTGGATCTTGCTGGCCTGCTCCTCCACTTGCGAGAGGTCCAGAACCGGCTTGATCGTCGGGTTCATGTCGCCGCCGAACGCGTCGTTCCAAATATCCTTCGTGTTGGCGAAGCCCTTGGAGAGCGCGTCGACGGTATCGCGAGCCATCGAGGAGGCAGCATCGATCCCCTGCTCGGTGTTCTCCGAGATACCGTTGGTCAGACCCTGCATCAGGAACTCACCGATCTCGAACATGACACGAGAAGGAGAATGAATGCCGAATACCTGCTTAGTCGTGTTGACGATGCTGGTACCGAAGTTGCGAATCGTCTGCTTGACCTCTTCGATCTTGCCCTTGATCGCGTTCTTCAGACCCTCGACGAGACTGTGACCAGCATTCCTCATCCCGGAGACGCCCGTGGATATGAGCTGCTTGATACCATTGACGATACCATTCCTGATCGCTGTGATGAGTCGGATACCGGCATCCATCAAGGCGCCTGAGTTGTTCTCGATGGCATCGGCGAGCCCATTGACGAATTTGATGATCGTCTCGAACGCCGCCTGGGTGATCCTCGGCATGTTGTCGCCGAGGCTCTGAAGGAATGCCACGATGCAGTCGGTCGCCTTGGTCCCGATCTCTGGGATCTTGTAGGACAGACCCTCGAGGAAGGACGTGAGGAGGTCGGAACCCCTTTCGACCAGTGTCGGCATGTTCTGAATAAGAGCATCCGACAAGGTGATGATCAAGAATATGGCGCAGTCGATGATCTCCTGAGCGCAGTCGTAGACCACCTGGATGATCGCGCGGATAATGGTGATCATGAGCTCGACGAACGTCGGAATGGACTCGATCATCGCCTGAGCCGCGGACGTGAGGACGACCTTGATGTACTCGACGATGGTGCCCTGGTTGTCGATGAAGACCTGCATGAAGTTGATGAAGGCCTCACCGATGGCCGTACCCATGGCGGGCATCCGCTCGATGAATCCGTCGACGGCGTCCAAGAACGTCTGGACACCCTCGGCTCCTGTGGTCGACAGATTGGCGATGGCGTTCACCAGATTGGCGATACCATCGGTGGCCAGTCCGACACCGTAGCCGATCATCAATATGGCGCCACCCAGAGCGACCAGTCCGATGGCGGCTCCCTCGGCGATGTATCCGATGACCACAAGTGCGCCTAGAGCCGCGGCCATGATAGCGATACCCTTGCCCGCGGTACCCCAATCCATCTCCCCCAGAGTGCGCATGACCGGGACCAGCATGGCCAGTGCCAGTACGGTAATCATCAGGCCCGCAGCACCGCCGAGGCTTCCTCCACCCAGGCTCGAAATGCCGACTAGGATGCCCAGAGCCACGGCCATCATTGTAAGACCCTTGGCGTAGGTACCCCAGTCCATGGTGGCGAAACTCTCGATCTCCTTGGCCACGATCTTGAGTGTGACTGCGAGAATAAGAGCAGACAGAGCCCCGACAAGGTGCTTACCGCCGAGACCCTCCTCTCCCTCGCCGAGTCTGGACACAGCAACGGCCAGAGAGGTGAGACAGAGATCCATGGCGATGATGCCCTTGATGGTGTCGCCCCAGGACAGCTCGCCGATCTCAGTGAGGACCTTGGCGATCTGTCTCATGGTGAGGGCCAGAGCAAGAAATGCAAAGGCCGAGGCCTTCTTGATCTTGACAGTGCCCATCTGAGACATCATGGACATCATCTTCATGATCAACCCGAGCGCGATAACGCCCTGAGCCAGGTCGGATACACTCATCTCGCCCAGAGGTTTGACCGCCTGAGCGAGCAGCCAGACACCGATACCCAGGGGGACCGCTACGAGGGAGAAAGCGAGCAGATCGACATTGCTCTTTGTCGTAGTGTCCGCCATGGATATCATCATCTTCACGACTGCATACAGCCCGATGACGCCCTTGAGAATGTCATCCCAGTCCATGGACCCGATGTTGCTCAAGGCCTTGCCGAGGAGTAGTGCTACCCCCGCCAATACGACCAGGGCCAGCATTCGCTTGGCCATTCCCTTCATGTCCTTGTTGTCGTTGGACTCGGACAGTTCGTCCTCGGCCTTCTTCAGCATGTTGAACATGAAATAAAGGGCGGAACCGGCCATGATGATCTTGTTGGCGGGGATCTGGGCGACGACCCACAGGGCGCCAGCCAGAACGAGAACCGCAGCAGCCAGTAGAAGAATCGTGGTGGCCTTGACCTTGCTGGTCGTGGCTTCCATCGAGTCCTTGAACGCGTCAATGGTGTCCTTGACACTACCGAGGATGCCCGCAAAGTTGGATCCGGCCTGCCCCCATTCCTTGAGGGTGGATATGACCTTGCGCGCCATGGCGATGAATGTGGCCAGGGCCCCGGCCTTAAGGATACTGTCGAATATGCCGGTGTAGTCCCCGTTGTCGGCCATCTCCTTGAGCTCGCCGAACGCGCCCTTGAACGGTTCGATGAGAGCCTTAGCAGCGACGACAGCGACTTTGCCGATGGCTCCGAGAACCTTACCGATACCCTGGATGAGCTTGACGAAGTTCTTCCAGCCCGCGGTAGCCTTGTCCTTGAGCTCCAGATTTGCGATGAAGTCCTTGGTGGTGCTCCAGCCGTACTTGACGGACTCGGCGTACTCCCCCATGAGAGTCTTCAGGTCACTGAAGGCCTTCTTGAACGGCTCGACATCGAAGTCGAAGTTCAGGGTCGCCAGGTTCTTCAGGACGCCCCAGACACCCGATCCAACGGACTTGAGAATGCCGCCGATGGAGGAGAGCCAGGCAATATCCGGGCCGTTCTTCATCTGCTCGGCCCACTCGCTGAATTTGGTGGAGATCTCGTCGTAGAGTTCGGCCAGAGCCCGCATCTTAGGAGTCAACCAGTCCTCCACGACGACCGCTTGCTTGTTGATGCACTCGGTCAGCCAGTTGATGAAGCTGGTGAGCTTCTCGATGGCGGGAATAAGATGGTCAGCCAGGTGCTGCCCCCAGAAGTAGGACTTCTTGAAGGCGGACTCGAACAGGTCGACGATCTTGTTCTTGAGCTTGGTGAACTTGGACTCGTTCTCCTCGGCGGAATCGCCCGCATCATCCGTGGACTCACCGACGATACCGAGTGCCTGGCCGACCTCTTGGGCGCCCTGTTTGAGCTCCCGGAATGGTCCGACGACAGCCTCCTTGATGCCGGAGCCGGCGGACTTCAGAGCCTCCCACAGAGCGTCCCAGGCCTCCCTGAGTCGCTTGAGACTAGGAGTGATCTCGTCATGGAATCCTTCTGAGAAGTTCTCCCAGATACGCTTGAGACCCTTACCGGTCCAGATGATGGCCTTGATGACGTTCTCGGCGACGTTGAGATTGTCGTACCACTCCTGAATGGCGACAACGTGATCCCTGAGCTGCCATGACCAGTCCGCAGTGTGGCCACGTAGGCTGGAAATGAGAGCCCCGAGACCCTTGAGCGCTCCGCCAGCGATCCACGCCACGATCTTGCCGAAGTCCGACAGGACCATCACACCTATTTTGATGACTCGGAAGAACGCCTCGAAGTACATGCCGAGGGACTCGATAGTCGACTCGCTGGGAACCAGCTTGGCCATGAAGTTGGCGAAAGCCTCGGAGATACTGTACAGACCCTCGGCGGATGGACCGCTGAAGACCTGCGAGAACGCCTGACCGATGCGCTGGAGCGGCTCCCACATGGCGTGGAACAGGGAGGCGAGCCCCTCAAGGACCTTCTCCCTACCGCCGAGGTCCGCCCATCCCTGGAGGAGAGCGTTCCTGGCGTTACCCATCTGGGTGATGATACCACTCGGGCCAGTGAGGAAGGCGCCGACCTGGGTCCACAGGGCCTTGGCCTGCTCGAAGTCGCCGAAGATGATTCGGAACGACTGACCCCAGGACGAACCGAGCTCCTCACCGATGACGCCCATCAGCTGGGAGAAGGTCTTGATGTCCTGGGCTGCGGACATACCGGTCTTGGCGAGTTCCTGGATCTGAGCGATCTGCTCCTCGGTATAACCCATTGACGCGAGTTGCTCGTCGGAGTACTCCCCAGCCATCTGCTTGAGAGTCTCCATCATGATCTCCTGAGTCAACCATCCCTCTTGCAGGGAGAGCCTGAACGACCCATCCTTGGCGATCATCTCGTCGACGCTCTTACCGTGGATCTTGGCGGTCTGAATAAGCTGATCCTGGAACTGCTTGGTGGCGATACCCGCGTTCTCCAGGGACATCCAGTCCTGAAGCTTGACCGTACCGGCGGCCATGGCCTGCGAAAGCTGATACATAGCCCTCGAGGTGGCCTCGGAGTTGGCCCCGGCCACAGCCGCCCAGTTCGCCAGACCCTTAATCGACGCGACCGAGTCGTCCAGACCGATACCGGCAGCGGTGAACTTACCGATGTTGGACGTCATCTCACCGAAGTTGTAGATGGTCTGGTCCGCATAGGTGTTCAGCTGGTCAAGAGCCGCGTTGACGGTCTGGATCGTCTCGCCCTTCTGGGCGGTGTTGGCGAGAATGGTCTGAACGGAGTTGAGCTGGAGCTCGTACTCCTTCATACCGTCGATAAGCGGCTGAACGGTGAAGCTCGAGAGCATCGAGGAGCCGATCTCGGTGATCTTGCCGCCGATGCTGGCGAGTGCACCGAACGCGATCGACTGAAGGGCCGAGAATCTGCTCGTGGTCTCGGCGACACCGGCCTGGGCCTCCGAGAAATTAAGGTTCTTGGCGGCTGCT